>Ga0105048_10019928_pt1 | contig 10257 bp, 10 predicted proteins | sample MAT05_FD_78382 | JGI IMG/M metagenome (GOLD analysis project Ga0105048, IMG submission 78382) | Freshwater microbial communities from Lake Fryxell liftoff mats and glacier meltwater in Antarctica - MAT-05 | ecosystem: Environmental > Aquatic > Freshwater > Ice > Liftoff microbial mat | place...
CGGACTGGTGCTCGGTGGCTGGGGGTCCGGCTCGAAGTACTCGCTGCTCGGCGCGTTGCGGGCGGCGGCACAGGTCGTTTCGTACGAACTTATCCTCGGTATCTCGGTCGTGAGCGTCGTCATCGTCAGCGGCACGCTATCGCTTAGCGGCATCGTCGAGGCGCAGTCAAACTCGTTGTGGTACGTGCTGATGCAGCCCGTCGCCTTCGTCCTCTTCATGATTGCCGCCGTGGCTGAGACGAATCGCGCGCCATTCGACCTACCAGAGGCCGAGTCGGAGTTGGTCGCGGGCTACCACACCGAGTACAGCGGAATGCGCTTCGCGATGTACTTCATCGCTGAGTACGTAGGGATGATTTCGATGTCGGCGGTGGCAGCAACGCTGTTCTTCGGCGGCTGGACGTTCCCGTTCCTGCCGGGCGGCCCCTGGTGGCTGATCCTGAAGATGCTCTTCTTCCTGTTCCTGTTCGTCTGGCTGCGCGCGACGTTGCCGCGCCTGCGCTACGACCAGTTGATGCGCCTCTGCTGGGCGTACTTGCTACCGATCGGCCTCATCAACATCGCGGTCACGGCGATCATTGTCGCCGCGATTGGCTAAGGCAGCGTGATGGGGTGCGGCACACGCCGGTCCCACCGGGAGTTCTCCAACGATGTTCAATGATGCGATCGCGCTGCTGAAGGGCTTCTGGACGACGGTCAAGTACACGACGCGGCCAGCGGTGACGGTGCGGTACCCCGATGTGAAGCGGACGCCGGCCGACAAGTTCCGGGGCCGGCACCGTCTGTACCAGCATGAAGATGGCCTGGAGCGCTGCATCGGCTGTAGTCTGTGCGCGGCGGCATGCCCGTCCCAGGCCATCTACGTGCGCTCGGCAGAGAACGACCCCGCTAACCCAGTCTCGCCGGGCGAGCGGTACGCCGCCGACTTCGAGATCAATATGATCCGCTGCATCTTCTGCGGCTTTTGCGAAGAAGCCTGCCCGGTGGACGCCATCAAGCTCGGCCCTGAGTACGAGCTTGCCGACTTCAACCGGAAGGACTTCGTCTACACCAAGGAAATGCTGCTGAATCCCGCGCAGCTCGCACCGAAGCTCCAGTTCCATGCGGACGTAGACCGTTCGACCGACTCGCGGGGAGTCCACACATCGCTCGGCACGGTCTATCGCACGCACCATCCGGTCGGTGCGCCGGACCCGCGCGACCGGCCCGATGAGGCCGAGCATGGTCCGAGCCAGGCCGGCGAACATCCGGCGACGGCCGATACCGGGCTGCATGGCCCGGGCACTGGGGGGCGCTCATCACTATGACGCGAAATGCCACCCACGAGGAGGCGCGTTGAACGATCTCTTTCTTCCGCTTGCCGTGGGCTGCGCGGTGGCCCTGGTAAGCGCATTATTGGTGGTGCTGGCTCGGCGGCCGGTCCATGCAGTGCTGGCGCTGCTCGGGCACAGCCTGTCCATTGCCGCGCTCTACATGATTCTCGGCGCCGACATGGTGGCGGTAGGGCAAGTGCTCGTGTACGCGGGTGCCATCGTCGTCCTCTTCCTCTTCGTTGTCGCGCTACTGCCCCAGGGCGGTGCCGAGGATGATCCGACGCTCGGGCGAGTGCTCGGCGGGGTGGTTGCGGCCGGCGCGTTGCTCGCTGGTATCGCCGCCTGGTTGTCGCTCGGCGCATCGCTGCCGCCAGTCGCCGCAAACGCCGGCGGCAATGTCACTGAGATTGGTCGCTCGCTGTTTGGCCGCCTAATCGTCCCCTTCGAGTTGACGACACCGCTGTTGCTCGTGGCGATCATCGGCGCGGTGGCGATCTGGCGACGACAGGAGCGCGTGCCATGAATCCAGAAGTTCTGGTGCTCGCGACCAGTGTGGTGTTGCTCGCCATCGGTGTGGCCGGCGCGTTGATACGCCGGAACCCGATTGCGGTCCTGATGTCGATTGAGTTAATGCTGAACGGTGCGAACCTTCTGCTGGTTCTCGGCGCGCGCGTCCGCGGCAACGTGGACGGGCAGTCAGCAGCGTTGATCGTGCTGGTGTTGGCGGCGGCTGAGGCGGTGATCGGCCTCGGCATCGCGCTCGCTCTCTTCCGCGACCGCGACCGCGTGGACATCGACGAGCCGGCGGAGGTGCGCGGATGAGTGGGATTCTGATCTGGGCCTGGCTGTTCACGCTGCCGGGCCTGCTGATGAGTGCGCTCGGCGTCGGCAAACGGCCGGGTGCCGCCAGCCAGGGCGGGCCGCCCGTAATGTTCGTGCTGGCGCTGGTGGCCCTTGCGACCGGCGCGCACGGCGATTTCCGTGTGGAAGGCTGGCTGCCGTTCCTGCCTGACGGCGCGTTCCACCTCCGCGTTGATGCGCTCTCAGCGCTGATGCTGGCGGTCGTCGGCGCGGTTTCCACGTGCGTCTACATTTACTCACTCGGGTACATCCCCGATCAGGTCGGGCACAGCGCCGGCTACTCCGACGAAGAGTCGGAGGTGGCGCAGCGCCGGTTCTTCTGCTACCTGGACTTCTTTGTCGCGTCGATGGCGCTGCTGGTACTGGCGGGCAACCTCGCCGTTCTGCTGGTCGGCTGGACCTGTGTCGGTATCTCCAGCTTCCTGCTCATCACCTTCCTGAACAAGAAGGCCGGCACGCTCAGTGCCGGCCTGCAGGCGTTGGCGGCCAACGCGATTGGCGACGCAACCTTGCTGGTGGCCCTAGTTCTGGTGCCGATGGGCTGTGGCGACCTGACGACGCTGGGCACCGCTCCCTGCATCGCTGGCGTCGGCGGCGCGCCGCTCCTGGCCCTGCTGATCTTTATTGCGGCGGCTGCCAAGTCGGCGCAGGGGCCGCTCTACTTCTGGCTCCCGAGCGCGATGGCTGGCCCCACGCCGGTCAGTGCGCTGATCCACGCGGCCACGATGGTCGCGGCCGGCGTCTACCTGATGGCCCGCACCCACGGCCTGCTGGCGGCTGCGCCCTCGGTCGGGCAGGCGACGGCCGTTATCGGCATTCTGACGGCGCTGGGCGGCGGCATCCTGAGCCTCCAGCAGACGAACTTCAAGCGCAGTCTGGCCTATTCGACGGTTAGCCAGCTTGGCTACATGTTTGCGGGTATCGGGTTTGGCGCGCCGTTCGCGGCGATGTTCCATCTGGTGACACACGCGTCTTTCAAGGCACTACTCTTCCTGACGGCCGGTGTGGTGATCCATGCGCTGCACGGGCGCGAGAAGCTGTCGGACATGGGCGGGCTTCGCAAAGAGTTGCCGGGTGCCTACGCCGCCTTCCTAATCGGCTCGCTGGCACTGATCGGACTGCCGCTGACGTCTGGCTCGTTCAGCAAGGACTTGATCCTGGAAGCGGCGCAGGGGCACGATTTCATGCCGCCGCTGCTCTGGCTCGGGCTGTTCGCGGGCGTGTTCCTGACGGGCATGTACAGCGGTCGTCTCTTCTTCGGGGTGTTCCACGGTCCGCGCCGCTTCCTCGGAGAGCTGCACAAGCCGTCTGGCGAACTGCTCTGGCCGCTGGTGCCGCTCGCGATTGGCGCTCTGGTGCTGGGCTATCTGGAGTGGCCGGTGCCGGTGCTGTCGCGCCTTCTCGGCGAGACGGTCGGTGAAGCCGAAGCCGTCCACTTCCCGTCCGTGATGGGGCTGGCGGCTGGCGCGCTCGGGCTGGCGGGCTTCGGCCTCATGGCGTGGCGCACAGAACCGGCCATCCAGCCGGCTGCTGTTGCCGCGCGTGCCGACGATCACGGCGAAGCGGAACATTTCGAGGAACCGCTTGAGCCGAATGTCGGCTGGTCGGATTGGGCAGCCGAACGTAGCTACGGGCTTGCGGGGGCACTGGCCGGCATCCAGACCGGCCAACTGAGCCGCTATATCCTGGTGTCAGTGCTTGGCGTGGCTGCCATTCTGCTGCTGACGCTGGCTGGCAGTTCGGTCAGCGTCTCCCAGACATTCATGGGGCCACGGTGATGAATATGGTTGCTGCGTTCACGCCGGCGCTCCTCTCCGTCATCATTTTGACGGTCGGCGCGCTCATCATTCTGTTGTTCACGAACCCCCTGACTCGCAACACGCTGATGCTGTCTACGGTCGGGACCGTGACGCTGGTGGTGGCGGCCCTGCCGTCGCTACGCGCCAACGTCGATGGTGCGACGATGGCGGCGACGTTCGTGGTGGTGGCGGCGGGCATCGTCGCGATGCTGCTGCTGAACAGCGTCGAGATCGAGGAACTGAGCCAGAGGCCCGAAGTTGCAGCGCTGATCCTGCTCGGGTCGGCCGGCGGCATCGTCTTCGCGACGGCGACTGACCTGCTGAGCGCCGTGATCGGCCTGGAGACGCTGTCGTTGTCAGGCGCGGTGCTGGTGGCGCTGAGCCGGGGCCGGCTGCCGCTGGAGGCGTCGTTCAAGTACTTCGTGCTGGCGGCGATCTCGGCGGCGGTGCTGCTGTTCGGTATCGGTCTGGTCTTCATGGCGACCGGCTCATTCGCCTGGCCGACAATTGCCGCTGCTGATCCGGCCTACCGCTGGCTCCTGCTGGCGGGCATCCTCCTGGTCGCCCTCGGATTCGCCTACGAACTGGCGCTGGTGCCGCTGCACTTCGGCGCGGTGGATGCGTACACGGCCGGCTCGCCCTCACTGACGGGCTTCGTGATGGCCGCCAGTAAGGTGGCGGCGGTAATCGCCTTGAGCCGCCTCGTCGGGTCGCTGAGTCAGGGGCTGACGTCGCCGCTGCTGTTGCCGCTGGCGAGCGTCCTGATCGTGATTGGCCTGATCTCGATTGTCTTTGGGACGCTGGCTGCCCTGGCCCAGACCGAGTTGCGCCGGATGCTGGCGTACTCGGCCGTGGCAAACGCGGGATTCCTGGCGCTAGCGCTCGGGTGCGGCGCTGAGGGGCGCGCGGCGTCGATCTTCTACGTCGTGACCTACTCGACGACGGCGCTGCTGGTCTTTGCTGCGCTGGCCGGGCGCGGTCCTGGCCCGCTCCAGTTCGCGGACATCAAGCTTGAGGGGTTCGGCGCATTGCGGGCGCTGGCGTTGGTGCTCGGGCTGCTCTCGCTGGCGGGCATTCCGCCGACTCCGGGCTTCTGGGCCAAGCTGGCGGTGCTGGACGCCTCGTGGCAGTTGCTGGGCCTCTGGCCGACGTTGATCGCGGCGCTGGGCGGCGTCTTCGGCGCGTTGTACTACCTGAAGCCGATGCCTGACCTGCTGGCGCTGGTGCGTTCGGCCGGCACCATCCGCTTGCCCGTCTCCACTGTGCCAGCCGTGGTGCTGGCAGGTGCGGTGGTCGTGTTCGCGGCGCTGGCCCCAGGACTGGTGTACGCTCTGGCGCTGCGAGCCAGCGGCGGCTAACATATCGCCTGACTGTTCACGAATACGACGCAGAGGAGCCTGACCGTTTCATGACGGTCAGGCTCCTTCTCATTGACAGGTGTTTCGTCGGCGCGTCCCGTCGGTCCCTGGTTTCGCGTTGCAGCAACCAGGGAGGGCGGGGCACATGAACCGTGCAACAGGCTCGTGGCAGCAGGAAGCGGTGCGGTTCTCTGAGGTCGTGTCGGCGATGTCACACGCCCTGGACATCACCGAGGGGCAGCCAGAGGGGCACGCCGTCCGCACCTGCTTCCTGGGCATGCGGATCGCTGAAGAGATCGGGCTGTCATCTGATGAGCGGTCCGCTCTGTTCTATGCCCTGCTCCTGAAAGATCTCGGCTGCTCCAGCAACGCTGCGAAGGTGTGCTACCTGTTTGCGGCCGATGACCAGACGGTCAAGCGCGACCTGAAGACGACGGACTGGTCCGACCTGACGCAGGCGTTTCAGTACGTGACGCGCAATGTCGTGCCGGATGGCTCGGCGTTGCGGCGGGCGTTCCAGATCGTGACCGTAGCGCTCCAGGGCAGCTCAAATGAGTTGATGCAGACGCGCTGCGAGCGCGGCGCGCAGATCGCGCAGATGCTTGGGCTGCCGCGCGCAACCGCTGATGCGATTCTTGGCTTGGATGAGCACTGGGACGGTCGGGGCGGGCCGCTCGGCACCAGGCGGCTGGCGATTCCGCTGCTGGCACGCATCGCGGGCATCAGCCAGACGTTCGAAGTGTTCTTCAGTTCGGTGGGCGTGACCGAAGCGTATGACATGCTCCGCAAGCGGCGCGGTCGGTGGTTTGACCCGGCCCTTGTGGATGTGATGCGGAACTTCGAGTACGACTATCGGTTCTGGGACAGCCTAACCTCAGCCGACGTGGCGACCATGTTGGTCGAGCACGAACCGCAAGATCGTATTATCATGGCCGATGCTGGCCGATGCTGGCCGATGCTGGCCGATGCTGGCCGATGCTGGACACGGTGGCGCGAGCGTTCGCCAAGGTCATCGACGCCAAGTCGCCGTGGACGTTCAACCACTCAGAGCAGGCGGCGGAGATCGCCGGCGGCGTGGCGACAGTCCTCGGCCTGGATCCGCCGACGCGACGTAATGTGGTGCGCGGCGCGTTACTGCACGACATTGGGAAACTCGGTATCTCGAACCGCATCTTCGACAAAGCTGGTCCATTGACGGCTGAGGAGCGCGCGACGATCTCGCGCCACCCGGAGTTCACGCACGGCATCCTGAGTCGAGTGTCGGCATTTGCCGACGTGGCCGAGCTGGCCGGCTCGCATCACGAGCGGCTCGACGGACACGGGTACCATCGTGGCTTGACAGGTGAGCATTTGCCTCTTCAAGCGCGGATCATGAAGATCGCGGACATCTACCAGGCTCTCTCGGTGGACCGACCGTATCGGGCCGCGATGACCTGGGACGAAGTGCAGGCGATCATCGTGCCGGATCTCGGCACCAGCATCTGCGAAGACGCCTTTGCGGGCCTGACTGGCTACGTCGAGCGTGGGGCCACTACGCCCCAGGAGTCGGCGCGCACGGGCTTCCGCGTCGCCTGACCCCCGGGTACCCTACGCGTTGCCTGTTGGCTCGGTTATACGGCGACGGGCGGGCGGTGTTGCGCCCACGGGGCCATCTCTTCGAAGGCAGCAGCAGCACGCAGCACTAGCGCCTCCGCATGCCGACCGCCAATGATCTGCATGCCGACCGGCAGGCCGGCCGACGTGAAGCCGGCCGGCACCGAGATCGCGGGGAGTCCCGCCATCGTGATGACGTAGGTGACAATCATCGCGTCGATGGCGTTCGCGACCGGCTCGCCGTTGATCTCTGGCGGGAACATCTGGTCGAGCATGTACGCGCTTGTCGGCGTCGTCGGCGTCACCAGCAGATCAAACCGGCTGAAGAACGCGGCAATGCGTTCCAGAAAGCGCGAGTGCTGGTTATAGGCGCGGGCCACGTCCATGCCAGACAACGCGGCCGGGCGTTTCAGGAACTCGCGCAGGAACGGATTATCCACCTCGTTGGCGCGCCGCAACAACTCGGGGTTGCCGGCCGCAACGCCGAGTGCCCGGAATGTCGCGATCATCTCGCGCAGATCGCCGACTTCGGGCGTGCCTGCCTCAATGGTGCAGCCGGCATCCGCGAATAGCGAGCAAGCGGCCTCTACTAGGGTTGCCACCTCATGATCAACCCGGCCGACGCCCAGGTCGGGGCTCCATGCCACACGCAGGCCGCGCACACCCCCCTCGGCGGCGTCTGCGAAGACCACGCCAGGCTCGTCCAGGGAGATCGGCACGCGCGCGTCTGGTCCAGCCATGACAGAGAGCATCAACGCAGTGTCGCGCACCGTGCGGGCCATCGGGCCGACCACCGAGAACGGGTCGCCCGTCCAGCCGGCCGCATGGCGCGGAATGCGGCCCGGTGCGGTGCGAAAGCCCACGATACCGCAGACACTGGCGGGAATCCGCAGCGAGCCGCCCAGGTCGCTGCCCTGCGCCAGCGGAGCCATCCCGCAGGCCAGCGCCACGGCCGAGCCGCCCGACGAGCCGCCGGCAGACCGTTCAAGATCCCACGGGTTGCGCGTCGCGCCAAACAGGGCGTTGAGGGTGTTCGGACCAGCGCCAAACTCGGGCGTGTTCGTCTTCCCAACGATGATTGCGCCTGCCTGCCGCAGCCGCGCAATGTCCAGGTTGTCCTCGGTCGGCACATGGTCGGCGAACAGCCGCGAGCCATACGTGGTGCGAATCCCGGCCGTCGCCGCCAGATCCTTGATGCCGACCGGAATGCCGTGGAGCGCGCCGAGCGGCGCGCCGCTGGTGACGGCAGCCTCGGCAGCCTTCGCGGCGGCGCGCGCTTGCTCATCGGCGACAGTGCAGTAGGCATTGACAACGGGGTTGACCCGCTCGATACGCCGGAGCATGCTTTCAACCAGCTCAACGGGCGATAATGCACGGGCAGCGATCAGCCGGCGCAGCTCGGTCGCGGGCGTGAAGGCGAGGGACAGGTCATCCACGGCAACACCTCGGGGCGGCATCCGATCAGTGCGTCAGGGTAGCACGCCGGCCAGATTGGCGTCGGACAGGCCGACCCAGGACCGTGAAGGCCACCCGAAATGCTAGGGCCTTTTCACCTTGACGACTTGATAGGGCTTGGTGTCCAAGTCGGAGGCGGATGGGCTTACAGTGGCCTGGAGTCGATGAGGGCACGAAGCTACCCCTCCTTGAGTCAAGGTGAAAAGGCCCTGCCCGAAATGCGGCGGCCGGTTGAACTCGGCCCGGCTGCCTGCTAGACTGGCCGCCATGACTGCGTCAACACCAGACAACCGACAACCCGCTACAACGCGCGACGACCTCTGCTTCCTGCCGGCCACCGAGCTTGCCGCGAAGATCCGCGCAAGGGAAGTGTCGCCGGTGGAGGCCGTTGATGCCGTGCTGGCACGCATCGAAGCCGTCAACCCAGGCTTGAACGCATTCGTCTTTGTGCACGCCGATGAGGCTCGTGCCCAGGCAAAGGCCGCCGAGGCTGCTGTCCTGCGCGGCGACGACCTCGGGCTGCTGCACGGCGTGCCCGTGTCCGTCAAGGACAACCTCGCCATCGCGGGCAAGCCTTCGACGTACGGTTCGCGGCTGCTCAAGGACAACGTGCCGACCGAGACGGCTCCGATTGGTGAGCGGATCATCGCAGCCGGTGGCATCATCGTCGGCCGCACCAACACACCGGAGTTCGCGTGGCGCGGCTCCACCGATAACCCACTCTTTGGTGAGACGCGCAACCCGTGGGACGTAACGAAGACCCCCGGCGGCTCCAGCGGGGGTGCCGGTGCGGCGGTTGCGGCTGGTATGGCTCCGATTGCGCTGGGCACCGACGGGGCCGGCTCGATTCGGATTCCGGCCAGCTTCTGCGGCATCGTTGGCCACAAGCCGTCATTTGGGCGGGTGCCGTTCTTCCCCTCGCCGGGTGCCAGCGAGTTGACGGCGCACGCCGGTCCGATGACGCGCACCGTGCGCGACGCGGCACTGTTCCTTGACGTGATCGCCGGGCCAGACGAGCGCGACCGCTTCTCGCTGCCCGCGAGCACCGAGCGGTACCGTGATTCGGTCGAAGGCGGCGTTCAGGGCTGGCGCATCGCCTGGAGTCCCGACCTCGGGCACATCCCGGTCGATCCCGAGGTGCGCGAGATCACGGAAGCCGCCGTGCGGGCGTTCATGGAGTTGGGCGCGCAGGTGGACGCGCCGGACCTGGGCCTCCCGGATCCTGAACCGCTGCTGGCGGTGCTGTACCCGTCAATCCAGGCGGCGAATCACGCGCTGCGGCCAGCGTCTGAGCAAGCACAGATGGACCCGGCCCTGATCGCCCTGGCGAAGCACGGCGCACAGTTCTCGTCGGTGGATGTTGGCAAGGCGATGACGGCTCGCGCGGCCTATTGGGATCGTATGGCGAGAGCCATCGCTCCGTTCGACGTGCTGGTGACGCCAACCATTTCGGTACCGGCCTTCGAGTTGGGGATCGTCGGACCAGAGGCCGTCAACGGCACGCCGGTGGTGCACCTCGCCTGGACGCTGGCCTACCCGTTCAACATGACGGGCCAGCCGGCTATCACGGTGCCGTGCGGGTTCACTCGAGGCGGCCTGCCGGTCGGCCTTCAGATCATCGGGAAGCGGCACGCGGACGGCGCGGTGCTACGGGCTGCCGCCGCCTTTGAGTCGGTGCGACCGTGGGCCGACCGCCGTCCGTCGCTCTGAGAGCGTCGGGTTCGGAGGCTCCATGCACGTGCACCTTGAGACCGCCCGGCTGATCCTGCGACAGTTCGCGCCGGACGACGTGGACCTGCTGCTCGCCCTGGACGCCGATCCGGTGGTCATGCGCTACACCTCGGGCGGTCGGCCCACGCCGCGCGCCGAGATTGAGCA
>Ga0105048_10019932_pt1 | contig 10256 bp, 8 predicted proteins | sample MAT05_FD_78382 | JGI IMG/M metagenome (GOLD analysis project Ga0105048, IMG submission 78382) | Freshwater microbial communities from Lake Fryxell liftoff mats and glacier meltwater in Antarctica - MAT-05 | ecosystem: Environmental > Aquatic > Freshwater > Ice > Liftoff microbial mat | place...
AGCGACAACCTGCCCGCACCGGGCGTAATTGCCATGGAAATAGTGGAAGACCTGCAGGCCGCGCTGGAGCAGTTCAAGCTGATTGCCTCTGACCTGGCAGAAGCTGCTATCGATTAAGTAGCTGCTCCCGCTTATTCCAAAAGGGCCACAGCCTGATTTGGCATTAAAGTACCCCATGAAAACCTTCTACAACCACCTCCACGCCCAACACCAAGGCAAGTTCGAAATGTTCCGTGGCGCGCTGGTGCCGTGCTACGAGGTGCCAGCCCGTGCCGACCATGTGCTGGCTGAGCTGCAGCGCCGTAAGCTGGGCACGGTTCAGCCGCCGTTGCCGTTTGACGACGCGGCGCTGACTGCCATCCACAGCCCGCGCTACCTGAACTTTTTGGCGACAGCTTGGGACCAGTGGGTGGCGCTAGACCCGGCCAATGCCGAGCGCGACATCTTGCCCTCGGTCTGGGCGACCCGCACCTTTCGCACCGATATTGAGCCTGACAATTTTTCTGCAAAAGTGGGCCTCTACTCGTCGGATGCGGGCACGCCGTTTACCAGCGGCACTTGGGTGGCCGCGCGGGCTGGTGCCGACTGCGCATTGAGCGCGACACAAGCGGTATTGGCCGGTGACCGCGCCGCGTTTGCGCTGAGCCGTCCGCCGGGTCACCATGCGGGCATGGACTTTTTCGGTGGCTATTGCTTCTTGAACAATGCCGCGCTGGCCGCGCAGCATCTGCTGAATCAGGGCAAAGCGGCGGGCATCAAAAAGGTGGCGATTCTGGATGTGGACTACCACCACGGCAACGGCACGCAGGCCATCTTCTATGACCGGCCGGATGTGTTTTACGCCAGCATCCATGGCGACCCGCGCACTGAGTTTCCTTTTTTTCTGGGCTATGCCGATGAGATGGGTGCCGGTGCCGGGCTGGGCGCCAACCTCAACATTCCGCTGCCCCGGGGCACCGACTTTGCGCGCTGGTCTGCGGCGTTGGAGCACGCGCTGCAAGCCATAACCCACTTCGGCGCCGATGCGCTGGTGGTTTCGCTTGGCGTAGACACGTTCGAGGGCGACCCCATCTCGGGCTTTACGCTGAAAAGTGCAGACTATTTAGCAGTGGGCCAGAGATTGGCCGCCGCAGGTTTGCCGACCGTGCTGGTGTTTGAAGGCGGTTACGCCGTGGCCGATGTGGGTGTGAATGCAGTGAATGTCGTAGAAGGCTTTTTATAAAGGCTTGACGCTGAGACGCTGCGCACGCTACGCTCGGTCCATACGTTCAATCCCGAAACCACCGGAGATCGGTATGGCCAAGCTGCAATGGGGCACCGCGCTGCGCGAATGGCGGCCCGAGTCTGCCAAGGCAACTCTGGCCGTCATTGCCTTGGCCGCGTCCACCCTGCTGATGGGCGTGTTTGCGGCGGGCAGTTACTGGATGACCGAGCAGCGCCTGACCGCGCAACGTGCCGAACTCTGGGCCAAGACGCAACGCCACTTGAGCCAGCCCGTGGCCCAGTTCATGTGGAATTTCGATGTGAAGGGGCTCAACGCCGTGTTGGCCTCCGAGGTGGGGGGCTCGGTTCTGGGGCTCGCCGCAGTAGACGAATCTGGCAAGCTGGTGACCCAGGTTGGCTACCCGCTGCCAGTGGCGGGCGGCACTCTTCCGCCAGACGCCGAGGTGCTGAGCATGGACATTCCGCCCGTGGACGGCAACAACTTGGGTCGTATTCTGGTGGCTTGGTCGGATGCTTCCTTGCGCCAAACACTCAGCGCGACCCTGTGGTTGGCGCTGGCGCAGCTTGTGGGGGTGAGCCTGGTTTTGCTAACCGTTGTGTGGGTTGGGGTGGACACGCTCATCTTTAAAAGGGTCCATCAGTTGCAGCAGGCCCTGGACCACGCGGCCCGGCGTGAGCAGACGGCCGACATCGTGGCACTGCCCGAAACGTCCAACGACGAGTTTGGTGCTATCACTCGCAGCATCAATGCCATAACTGCGCGCCTGGACGACGAGCTGGAGGCGGGCAGGGAGTCAGAAGAAGAGGCCCGCGCCGCCCTGAACAATATGGAAAGCGCACAAGAAGGCCTGGTTCGGTCCGAAAAAATGGCAGCGCTAGGCCGCCTGGTGGCCGGCGTCGCCCACGAGCTCAATACGCCCATCGGCAACATCATGATGGTGGCCAGCACCCAGCAAGAAGCGGTGCGGATGTTGAGCGAATCTGTGGCATCCGGCGGCCTGACCCGCACCGCATTGCACAACACGGCGGCCCAGTTGGAAGAAGGCGCAGGGTTGATGCTGAGCAGCGCACGGCGTGCCGCCGAGTTGATCCAGAATTTCAAACAAGTGGCGGTAGACCAAACCACCGACCAGCTGCGCGACTTTGAGCTGGACCGCCAGATCGCAGAAATGCTGTCCGTCATTTCCCACGTGCTGTCCAAGACGCCTATCCAGCTGATCCAGCAACTGGAGCCCGGCATAGCTATGCGCAGCTACCCAGGCCCGCTGGGGCAGGTGCTAACCAACCTGGTGATGAACGCTGTCAAACATGGCTTTAACGACACGCAGGCTGGCACGATCACGGTGGCCTGCATGCGCCAGGGTGATATGGCTTGTATTTCCGTAGCCGACAACGGCGCGGGTATTCCTTCAGAAAATTTGGGCAAGATTTTTGACCCCTTCTTCACCACCAAATTGGGCCAGGGCGGCACCGGGCTGGGGCTGCACATCTCGCACAACATAGTCTACGGACCGCTGGGTGGTCGCATGACGGTGGCAAGTACGTCCGCTGTGGGCACTTCGTTCACACTGCTGTTGCCATTTTCGGCTCCAGACTCGGCCCGGCAGTGACGATTGCCGCCACCACCTCTGCAAACCCGGCGCCGCGCTCACTCGGCGTGATGTAACGCGGTAGGTGCGTCAGCTGTTCCTCAAAACGGCGGATGTTTGCCACACCCACGCTGTGCGTGAAGTGTTCAAACATGGCCTGGTCGTTGCCCGAGTCGCCCACAAACACCCAGTGGTCCAGCTCCTGCGCCAGATCGCGCTGCAGCAGTTCGCGCACGATCCAGTTGGCGCCCTGCCATTTGTCGAAGTTGCCAAAACAGCCGTGGACGTGGATGCTGCTGACGGTGGTTTGCATGCCAAAGCCGTGCAGCAGGTCTACCACGCGCTGCACAGTTGCAGGGGGCAGGCGGGCGTGCTCGTGGTAGTCAAAAGCCAGGTCGGTTTCGCGGCCCATGCTGTCGCGGGTTGTTAGCACGCCGGGCACCAAGAAGCTCACCCGGGTCCCGATGTGTTGCATGCGCACCTGGTTGGTTGCGCGGGTGATGGCATCCTGTTGGTATAGTTTTGATAGCGGTATCGCTTTATTTGACGGGGGCTCTAGGCTAATTTCGCTTAAAGGCGTGCTGCGGACCAAAGCAACCGAACCGTTTTCAGCAACGATGGCATCCACCGGCAGGGTCGCCGCCACTTGCTCGCACCAACCCACCGGCCTACCGGTAATGGCAATGACGAAAAGCCCGGCCGCCTTGAGTTGCGCCAAGGCCTGCAACGCGTCTGGCGTGATGACGCCGTTGGTCGTCAGCGTGTCATCAATGTCGGTAAATACACCGGTGATGCGGCTGCGCTCTGCAGCCGACCAGGAGGAAAATGGAAGCATCAAAAAAAATCCGCTGCTTTGCTGTTTGAAAGATCAACCAGCGGTTTGCAGTGCCAAACCGGCATGCTCGCGCAGCGGGTGGAAGTGGACCTTGGGAAACCGCTCTTGCGCCAGCCGCACGTCATACGGGCTGGTGCACAAGTAGGCCAGCGTGTTGGCGGCATCGCGCGCCATGCGCATGGGGTAGGCGTTGACGAACTCTTGTAGCTCCTTAGGGCTGTCTGCGGTGATCCAGCGCGCGCCAGTGTACTGGCAGCCTTCGAGCCGAATGTCGGCGTCGTACTCGCCCTTCAAGCGGTGCTGTACCACTTCAAACTGCAATTGACCAATAGCGCCCAGCAGCATATTGCCGCCGATCTCGGGGCGGAACACCTGGATGGCACCTTCCTCGCCCAACTGCGCCAGGCCTTGCTGCAACTGCTTGGTGCGCAGCGGGTTGCGCAGCACCACGGTCATGAACATTTCGGGCGCAAAGAAGGGCAGGCCGGTGTAGAGCAGGTTGACGCTGCCATCGGTAATGGTGTCGCCCAACTGCACGCCGCCGTGGGTGGTAAAACCCACGATATCGCCCGCGTAGGCCTCTTCCACCGCCTCGCGGCGTTGGCTCATGAAGGTGACGACCGACGTGGGGCGCAGCTCTTTGGCGGTGCGCATGACCTTGAGTTTCATGCCAGGCGTGTACTTGCCAGACGCCATGCGTACAAAGGCAATGCGGTCGCGGTGGTTGGCGTCCATATTGGCCTGGACCTTGAAGACCACGCCGCTGAAGGCTTCGTCTTCGGGATGCACGTCTCTGATGACAGGCTGGCGGTTGACGATGGCCGTGCTGATGCGGTGCTGGGGGCTGGGGGCCAGGTCCACCAGCGCATCCAGCACTTCCATCACACCAAAATTATTGACACCGGAGCCAAAGAACACGGGTGTTTGTTTGCCCGCCAAAAAGGCTTCGCGGTCGAACGTAGGCGATGCGCCCGTGGCCAGTTCCATGCTCTCCAGCGCGGTAACCCACTCGTGGCCAAATCGCTTGTGCAGTGCGTCGGCGTTGGTCAGTGGGACGGCGTCGAAGTCTTGCGGGCGGCGTTCAGTGCCGCTCTCAAACACCGTCATGGCTTGGGTTCGCAGGTTGATGATGCCGCCAAACAGTTTGCCCTGGCCGACCGGCCAGGTCATGGGCACGCAGGGCATGCCCAGCTCGCGCTCTACCTCATCCAAGATGTCGAGCGGGTCGCGCACTTCACGGTCCATCTTGTTGACGAAGGTGATGATGGGCGTGTCGCGCTGGCGGCAGACTTCAATCAGGCGGCGGGTCTGCGCCTCGACACCGTTGGCCGCGTCAATCACCATCAGGGCCGAATCTACGGCGGTCAGCACGCGGTAGGTGTCTTCGGAGAAATCTTTGTGGCCGGGCGTGTCTAGCAGGTTGATCACGTGGTCGCGGTACTGCATTTGCATGACCGACGATGCCACCGAGATACCCCGCTGCTTTTCGATCTCCATCCAGTCTGAGGTGGCATGGCGTGTGGCCTTGCGCGCCTTGACCGAACCCGCGATCTGGATCGCGCCCGAAAACAGCAACAGCTTCTCGGTCAGCGTGGTTTTACCGGCATCCGGGTGGGAAATGATGGCAAAGGTGCGGCGGCGGCGGGTTTCGGCAAGAAATGACACAGGGAATTCCAGAATGTGGGTCGGGGCGTGTGCGCCCCGCGGGCGTCCGCCCGGGAGGGCTGGATTTTACCGGAGTGTCTGCTATAGGGCGTTTGGTCAGCGATTGCAACGGTTACGCCGCCCCTTGCTTAGTTGGCGTCTACGCCAATGAAATCCGCCAAAGCCTTGGTTTCCAGCGCGCCCGCTGTGCTGACCACGTCACCGGTGCGTGGATTTTTGGCAATGATGAACGGAACCGACTCAATCTTGAACTGGCTGAATATTGCGTTGTTACCTTTGATGGCAGCCTCCATGGCAGGGGCCATGCCTCCCATGACGATGACTCCACCCTTGCCCGTTAAAAGCGAGGCCTCATGCGCCGCCATGGCTTGCGCCGGGTCAGATGCCCCCAGCAACGCAGCGCCTTGTGGAGCACTCTTCGCGTTCAAAATCGCCACCGGAATCCAGACGAATTTCGTCGTTTTCAACAAAGGCTGCGAGGTCTTCCACAGTTGGCCGCAGTGGGGGCACTGCGCATCAAACATCACATACACCGTATTGGCACTGGCCGCCGGGCCAACGGCGAACCCTTTGCCCTTGGCGATCACCTCTTCCAGCGCCTGGGCAGGGTTGGCTACAGCCGGAGGTGGTGCATCTTTGGCCCAGCCGAGTGCGCTTAACAAAGCGAAAGAGAGGGCCAGTGCGATCGTTTTGGTATGTGAAAAATAGGTCATGTTGCAGTTTCGCAAAAAATATGAGGCGTTATCCCAAAGACTAAAGCTTACGCGATGGCGTGTTTAGGTATAGCTCCGTATAATCGGCCACTTCCGAGGAGCGTTGCAGCTCGATACCTCTGGCCGCTAGGGACCGAGGATGCGAGTGAGGCTCGGAACACGTTGCTTAATAAGCAACGCAAGTCAACGGCGCTCACCCACTGGTCTGTGTGGTGAGCCTATTTCCCCCTTAGGTTTCCGCGTAGGTCAGTGGCATTCAGATTTATTTTTGGAGCACACCATGAGCGCATTGAAACCCGTCCCCAAGTTTGAAGACCACAAGATCGCCGACCTGAGCCTGGCCCCCTGGGGTCGTAAAGAGTTGACCATTGCCGAGACCGAAATGCCGGGTCTGATGGCCATCCGCGAAGAATTCAACAAGGCCCAGCCACTCAAGGGCGCCCGCATCACCGGCTCCCTGCACATGACCATCCAGACAGGCGTGCTGGTCGAAACCCTGCAAGCCCTGGGCGCCGATGTGCGTTGGGCGTCGTGCAACATTTTCTCCACACAAGACCACGCCGCCGCTGCTTTGGTGGCACAAGGCACCCCGGTGTTTGCGCACAAGGGCGAGACACTGGAAGAGTATTGGGACTTCACCCACCGTATCTTTGACTTCGGTGGCAAGAAGGGCACTGCGGCTGAAGGCCCCAACATGATTCTGGACGACGGTGGCGATGCAACCCTGCTGATGCACCTGGGCGCCCGTGCCGAGAAGGACATCAAGGTCCTGGCCAACCCCGGTAGCGAAGAAGAAATCTGTTTGTTCAAGGCCATCAAAGCCAAACTCAAGCTGGACCCCACCTGGTACAGCCGCCGCCTGAAGAACATTGTCGGCGTGACCGAAGAAACCACCACCGGCGTGATGCGTCTGGAAGAAATGTCCGTCAAGGGCACGTTGGCTTTCCGCGCCATCAACGTCAACGACTCGGTGACCAAGAGCAAGTTCGACAACCTGTACGGCTGCCGCGAATCCTTGGTCGACGCCATCAAACGCGCCACCGATGTGATGATCGCTGGCAAAGTTGCCTTGGTAGCAGGCTACGGCGACGTGGGCAAAGGCTCTGCCCAAGCCCTGCGCGCCTTGAGCGCCCAAGTTTGGGTGACCGAAGTGGACCCTATCAACGCGCTGCAAGCCGCGATGGAAGGCTACAAGGTCGTGACCATGGAATACGCAGCCGACAAGGCCGATATTTTTGTGTCAGCCACGGGCAACAAAGACGTCATCACGTTCAAGCACATGCAAGCCATGAAGGACCAGGCCATCGTTTGTAACATTGGCCACTTTGACAACGAAATCGACGTCGTGTCGCTGGAAAAACTGAAGTGGGACGAGATCAAGCCACAGGTTGACCATGTGATCTTCCCTGCCACCAAGGGCAAGAATGCCAAGCCAGAAAAGCGCATCATCTTGTTGGCCAAGGGCCGTTTGGTGAACCTGGGTTGCGGCACCGGCCACCCCAGCTTCGTCATGTCATCCAGCTTTGCGAACCAGACCATCGCTCAGATTGAGCTATTCACCAAGCCCAAGGAATACAAGTCCGGCAAGGTCTATGTGTTGCCCAAGCATCTGGACGAAAAAGTGGCACGTCTGCACCTGAAGAAGGTCGGCGCCATGTTGTCAGAACTGACCGAAGAGCAAGCCGCCTACATTGGCGTCAGCAAAGCGGGTCCGTATAAAAAAGACACTTACCGGTACTGATCGCCACGCCATGCGCATTGACCAACTACTCGTTTTACGTGGCCTGGCCACAACCCGGTCGCAGGCCCAGCGCCTGATTGCCGATGGTGTGGAATGGCTACAGGGCGAGGCGTGGAAGCGCGTGGCCAAAAACGGCGACGAAGTTCCCGAGAATGCCGACGTCCGTTTGCTCGACGACTCCGAAGCCCGCTACGTATCCCGCGGCGGGCTGAAACTGGAGGCGGCGCTCAAACAGGTGGGCCTCTCGGTGGACGGCCTGGCCTGCCTGGACGTGGGCCAGTCCACTGGTGGCTTTACCGATTGCCTGCTGCAACACGGCGCGCGCATGGTGGTGGGTGTGGATGTGGGCAGTGCCCAACTGCACCCCCAGCTGCGTGAAGACGGCCGTGTGCTGTGCGTCGAAAAGGTCAATGCACGGTCTCTGGTTGCTACAGATTTTGAAGCAGCATGTGTAAATTACACGGGGGCTGGCGGCCAATTTGATCCAGAAGCACTTGGCGATGGGCCGTTTGTGCCGGAGTTTGACGTGGTGGTGGGCGACCTGTCCTTCATCTCGCAGACTTTGGTGCTGCCGGCCGTCGTTCCCTTTCTAAAGGCTGGTGGCACCTTGCTGACGCTGGTCAAACCACAGTTTGAACTGCAGCCTGGCCAAGTGGGCAAGGGTGGCATTGTTAAAGATGACTCCATGTACCCGATCGTGGAGCAGCGCCTGCGCGAGACCTGTGCCGAGTTGGGCCTGACCGTGACCGCGTGGTTTGATTCGCCGATTGAAGGTGGCGATGGTAATCGCGAGTTCTTTATTTGCGCAAAGAAAACCTGAGATTTTGCGGGACAGACCGCAGTCGCGTAGCGACAAGCTCTGTCCCCAACAGATTGGAATCATGTCCGAAACAACCCGCATTCCCGTGAGCGTGGAATTTTTCCCACCCAAAACGCCCGAAGGTGTGGCCAAGCTGCGCGCAGTGCGCCAGCAGCTGTATGCGCTCAAGCCCGAGTTTTGCTCGGTTACTTTTGGTGCTGGCGGCTCCACACAAGAGGGCACTTTCAACGCGGTGTCTGAAATTTTGGCAGAGGGCGTTTGCGCTGCGTCGCACTTTTCTTGCATCGGCGCCACACGCGACACCGTGCGTACGCAACTGGCGACGCTCAAAGCCATGGGCGTCAAGCGCCTGGTGGCGCTGCGCGGCGATTTGCCTAGTGGCTACGGCGCGGGTGGCGAATTCCATTACGCCAGTGAGTTGGTGTCCTTTATCCGTGCCGAAACGGGTGACGACTTTTTCATTGAAGTGGCGGCTTACCCCGAGATCCATCCCCAGGCCAAATCCCCCGGGAGCGATCTGCAGGCATTTGCAGCCAAGGTCAATGCGGGTGCCAATTCGGCCATCACGCAGTATTTTTATAACCCGGATGCCTATTTCAGGTTTGTCGACGACGTGGCAGCAATGGGCCTGAATGTGCCCGTGGTGCCTGGCATCATGCCGATCACCAGCTCCACGCAACTGATGCGTTTCTCGGACGCCAGTGGTGCCGAGATCCCGCGCTGGATTCGCTTGCGCCTGCAAAGTTTTGGCGACGACACCGCGTCTATCAAGGCCTTTGGTCTGGATGTGGTGACCAGCCTGTGCGAGCAACTGCGCGCTGGTGGCGCGCCGTCGTTGCACTTCTACACCATGAACCAGAGTGTGGCGACGATTGCGCTGTGCGATCGGCTCGGCTTGTCGGAGCTTTAGCCCCCACGCTCCACCGCTGCGCGGGTCGCTGCGCCTTAGACCCCCTCAAACTCCATGGCCGGGCGGTGGTCCTGTGGGCTGACAAATTGCCAGCGACCCACGAAACAGGCTGCCAGCCATGCGATGGCACCGATCAGGCCAATGACGAGCCAGGCGCTGAGCCAGTCGCTATCAAACGCGCCAAACATGCTAGCGCGAAGTGCTTTGATGACCCAGGTAAATGGCAACCAGGGGCTCACCGTCTGGTAGATGCCGCCCGACAGTTCTACTGGCAACACGCCCCCCGCTGACGACAGTTGCAACACCATCAACAGCAGCACTGCGGCCTTGCCCGCATCGCCAAACGCACGTGTGAGGGCGACGATGATGATCAAAAAGGTCAGTGAACTGATGATCAAGGTCAGTGCATACGCGCCCAGCTGCGTTACCTGCAGGTTCAGTAGAAACAGCGACATCAGCATGATGACCATGGCCTGTGCCACCACCAAGCCAATCAAAATGCCCAGTTTCCCCATCAGTTTGGCGGGTCGCGATGCGGTTGCCGCAGCCTGTGGCAAGCGCCGCAAATGGAACAAAAAAGCCGACATCACTGCGCCGAGCCACAGCGACGTAGCCAGAAAGTTGGGCGCGAAACCAGCGCCGTTGTTGGGCACTGGCGCGACGATCTCGATGACGGGTTCTACCGAATCTGCCAGTCCGCGTGCGCTGCCGTCAGGCGCTTGAACGTCTCTTGGCAGGGAGTGCTTCAGCAGATCAAGA
>Ga0105048_10019933_pt1 | contig 10256 bp, 9 predicted proteins | sample MAT05_FD_78382 | JGI IMG/M metagenome (GOLD analysis project Ga0105048, IMG submission 78382) | Freshwater microbial communities from Lake Fryxell liftoff mats and glacier meltwater in Antarctica - MAT-05 | ecosystem: Environmental > Aquatic > Freshwater > Ice > Liftoff microbial mat | place...
AGGAACAACTAATATTGTAGCTTTTATCCTACCAGATGTAATGATGGGTGCATTTCAAATTGTAGCTCCCGATTCCGGTTGGTGAGGGAACACCGACCGAGGCTGAAAAATTAAACATAAGCAACACTTATTATTGTAACTGAAAACTGCCAGATGTAATTATTTATTACTCCCGTCTAATTGATACTTTTGCAATGGTTAAGGCAAGTATAAAAAATTTATCAGATCAAAAATCAGCATCGTTAATTGGCCTGTAAAACTTACTATTCAGAATCTCCTACAATAAATATTGTAATTATTTAAAAATGTTTAAAAAGCTCGCTATTCTTTTTTTTAAGTGGAAAGGTTGGAAGGTAGATACCAATTTGCCTGCCAATTTAAAACGCTGCGTATTAATAGCAGCGCCGCATACCAGCAATTGGGATTTTGTATACACCATTGCAGCATTTGGTATTTATGGCTTGCCTATTCGCTTTACCATTAAAAAAGAATGGATGCGCTTCCCTTTTAGTATTATTACCAAACCTCTTGGTGGTATTGGCATTGATAGAAGCAATGCCGCTAAAGCAGGAGAAAGAATTAGTTATACTGTTGCCATGGCCAACCTTTTTAAAAGCAACGGGGAGCTGATAATAGTAATTACTCCTGAGGGTACCCGCAGCCGAAGAGAAACATGGAAAACCGGGTTTTATCATATTGCCAAAGAAGCTAACGTACCCATCTGCCTTGGCTATTGCGATTATACAAATAAAATTGCGGGCATTGGATTAACTATCTTTCCATCCGATTATGAAACAGATATGAAAACTATTATGAAATTTTACAATAGCATACATCCAAAGTTTCCGGAAAATTTTTCGCTCGATAAAGCATTTTCAATCAATGATTAAAACGTTCATTTAAAACTTACAACTATGTGGGAAGAAATAGAAAATAAGCTGTACAAAAAATTTGAGTTCTCCGATTTTTCTGCTGCATTTGCTTTTATGACAAGGGTAGCTATTGCTGCTGAAAAAGCAGATCACCACCCACTTTGGACCAACGTGTACAACAAAGTAGAAATATGGCTAAGCACACACGATGCCGGCGATATTGTTACAGAAAAAGATAGAAAACTTGCAAAAGTGATTGATACCTTTTTTTAATACTAAAGCATTAAATCAGTTATTGAATGGTAATAAATTTTTCACTTTTGGGTGTAAGGTAACCAATAGGTAATGCAAATTTTTCCAGGCCATTTTGATAAAGCAGATTGGTTACATCTTCCACTGCATTTGGTGCTACAGCAACCAATAATCCACCGCTTGTTTGCGGATCTGCCAATATAGCTTTTTGATATTCGGTAATAGTACCAATCTTTTCGCCATAGCTATCCCAGTTTCTGAAGGTGCCACCGGGTATAGATTTTTGATCAATGTAAAAATCCAGGTCATTAATAGTTGGTACATGGTTAAAATCTATTACTGCACTCAAATTGCTCCCTTCAGCCATTTCTACCAGGTGACCTAACAGGGCAAAGCCAGTAACATCCGTCATAGCATTCACACCTTTTAATTTACCCAATAGTTCACCAATTTTATTCAACTGCATCATTTGTTTGGCCGCAACGCCAATGTGCTCACTTTTAAGAATACCCTTTTTTTCGGCGGTAGTTAATATACCTACGCCTAGTGGTTTGGTTAAAAATAAGATATCTCCTGCTTGTGCGGTATTATTTTGTTTTATGTTTTCTATGGCTACAAACCCGTTTACTGCCAGGCCAAAAATAGGTTCCGGCGAGTCTATACTATGGCCACCTGCAAGCGGAATACCAGCTTCGGCGCAAATACTGCGGCTGCCTTCTATTACTTTTTGGGCTACAGATGGGGGCAAGATATTAATTGGCCAGCCAAGTATGGCAATAGCAAGTGCAGGCTTACCTCCCATTGCATACACATCGCTGATGGCATTGGCGCTGGCAATACGGCCAAACTCGTAAGGATCATCTACAATCGGCATAAAAAAATCGGTGGTAGAAATCAATGCAATGCCATTGCCCATATCATAAACTGCCGCATCATCTTTACTGTGGTTACCTACTAATAAATTTTTATTATCGGGCATGGCAAAGTTGGTTGATAAAATTTCATCTAAAATTTTAGGCGAAATTTTGCAGCCACAGCCGGCGCCATGTGAGTACTTCGTTAATTGAATATTTTCCATTGAATTTTCTGTTTTCTATTTTCTATTTTTTCGCCTCTGCAAAATAATGCCGGCGTTACTTTTTAAATCAGCACTAAATCTAACTTCGTACCTTTTTTCCCCATCCATAATAATCATCAGGCCGGTATTGGGCGGTATTTCACCAAGGCTTTCCGCATACATTACCAGGTTTACAGAGTCTGACTCGGCAGGTATGTAAACCGTTTTTGTATTTGCTTTTGTACTCAATCCTTGTTTTGAAAAAATAATACTGCCATTCATTAATATTGTTACTGTATCGCCATCTACTTCACCATTATCATACAAGGTTAATACAAGACTGTCTTGTTCAAAATAAAATATCTGGTCAGATTTTGTAGTTCGTTTTTCTATTTCTGCAGCTCCCTGCGTTGCAGAAGGAGCAACTATTACCGTAGTTGAAATTTTCTCGGGCACCAGTTTAGTTACCGGTGGAGTCAAAATAGCTGCTGATTTCTTTTCTACTGCAACAACTTTTGCTATTACTGTTGGCGGGGCAGGCGGGGTTGCTATTACAGGCGTTGGTTTTGGTGCAGCAGGAGTTGATATTATAGGTGCTGGTTTTGGCTTTGGCACTGCCGAAACTGCTACTATTGGCGCCGGTGTAGGTTTGGGTGCAGCAGCTACAACAACAGTAGCAGGCGTTGGTTTATTGTTGTTCGTTGCAATAACTGGTATAGGTTCTGGCTTAGGTACAGATTTTTCTGCTACAGCAATTACAGCAGGAATTTCCTTAGGTATGTAAATTAGTTTGGTGATAGTAAGGGAATTGTACAAAGCTTTTTTCTGTGGAGAAGGTGCGCTTATTTTGGCAGTTGAAGTGGCTTGTTTTTTTAAAATGGGAATAAGGGCAAATACAACCTGTTTGATAGGCGGAATGATAAGTTCTGGCTCTGGCAAAGGCTCTTGAACTTTTGGCAATTCTATTGTAATTGCTGGCACAGCGGTAATAACTACAATAGGTACTGGCTTTTTAACTGGTGGATTAATCACTAATTTGCTGGTAAGCTTAAGTGTATCCAATCTTTTATACAAAGCCGTTTCTTTATAATTATTTTTTCTCCTTAACGAAGCGGTACCCGTTGCAACAAAATAATATTTGGTTCTGTTGGTACTCCAACTTCCCTCCATAACCATTTCTGTATCAGAAACAACTAGCGTTAACACCATTGTTTTCTTAACCTGTTTTGGTGGTTTAATGCTAAAGTTGTGCTCCAGAAACCCTTCATCTTCTATTGTAACCTGGTCACCATTTTGTTTGATGCTGATATCTTGTATGCCTGGTTCTTCTGCACCTCCCTCAATACCATCTTTAAAAAATATTACCCGAGAATATCCAATTAATTTGCCTTTATTTTCACTAATCAAAATTTCATAAGGTAAATGTAGCTTTACAGAATCTACATACATTTCCCCCTTCCACAAGCCGGTAATATCTTGTACATCCTGAGCTGCAAGCCCTGCTGGCAATAGTAGTATAACAGTAAAAAAATTAAAGAGTAGTTTCATTTTCATGTAGTAAAATGTTAGCATTGGCTTTTGCATCAACACTTTCACAGGGTATTTTAGTTAATAAATCAGCTAAATTTTCCCTGTTTTGTAAACCTTTGTAGTACCATTTATCATAGTAAGTGAGTAAAATGCTAAACGCCTCTTTGTGATTGTTTTCCAGTAAAAAACCAATGGTATTTTTTGTTTCAAGTCCGCCCAATCTTTTTTGAATTCTAATAACAGCATTGATTAGTTTTTCTTTTTCAAATTTTCCGTATTCCTCTGCAATATACTCCAATCGTTTTTTGAAGGGGATATCTAAAAATGCAACTTTACTTCCTCTCATTGTATCCCAAAATGGCATAGGTATTTGTAACTGTCCAATTCGCTGGCTTTCATCTTCTATATAAATTTCATTAACACTGCTATTGATGTTGTGTAAACTTTCTGCCAATAAATTTTCAAACATCTCCTGTGTTGGTTGCGGTGCTTCTCCTAACGAACCAAAGGCTGACCCTTTGTGATTGCCAAGGCCTTCAAGGTTAACTACGGGTATTCCAATCCGCTTTAATTCGTTTATGATTAGTGTTTTTCCAGATCCGGTATATCCGCCTATTATTTTTAAACGATATTTTTTATCAAATTGATCTCTTACCCATTTTCGATAAGCTTTATAGCCACCTGCAAGTGTATATACCTTAAAGCCGTATAAATCTAATAACCATGCTACACCTGCGCTACGCATACCGCCTCGCCAACAATGAACCAATATTGAATTGGATACAATTGGTTCGCTACCCTTTGTTTTTTTGCTTTGTTTTTTTCTTTCTGCCAATAATGATTCTACCTCTTCTACCATTTTTTTCATCTTCACACCAAAAAAATCCAGTCCAAATTTAATGGCAGTTTCCCTGCTTTGTTGTTTGTAAGCGGTGCCAACTACTTTTCTTTCTTCATCGGTAAATAATGGAAGGCTAAACGCACCAGGTATTTGTGCATGAATGTATTCTCCCGGGCTGCGTACATCCAATACAGGAATGGTTTTTGCCAGGTCTAAAAATTGCTCGATGGTTATTTTTTGTATGGCCATTTTATTATAGTAACTATTTTTTGCCAATAACTTTTAAAAGAAAATGCCGTTGAAATTTTCAACGGCAAAAGCTGGGTTTAAAACAATTTTTTTAAAAACTGCTAATATTATTATCCATTCATGCTGGTTAAAAACTCTGCATTATCTTTTGTACCCTTCATATTTTTAAGCAACGTATTTAATGCCTCTTCCGGATTCATATCTGCCATATGCTTACGTAGTACCCACATGCGCTGGAAGGTCTCTTTGTCAAGCAATAAATCATCCCGGCGGGTGCTGGATGCAACAATATCAATAGCAGGATAAATACGTCTGTTAGATAATCTTCTATCCAACTGCAATTCCATATTACCGGTACCTTTAAATTCTTCAAAAATTACTTCATCCATTTTACTGCCTGTATCAACTAGTGCAGTAGCAATAATAGTAAGTGAGCCACCAAATTCTATTTTACGGGCAGCACCAAAAAATTGTTTTGGCTTTTGCATAGCATTTGCTTCTACACCACCACTTAATACCTTACCGCTGGAAGGTGCCACCGTATTGTGTGCTCTTGCCAAACGGGTAATACTATCTAATAGAATAACTACATCATGTCCACATTCTACCAAACGTTTTGCTTTTTGTAAAGCAATGGTAGAAACTTTTACGTGCTTATCTGCTGGTTCATCAAAAGTAGAAGCAATAACCTCGGCCTTTACACTCCGTTCCATATCAGTAACCTCTTCCGGCCTTTCATCTACCAAAACTATCATCAGGTAACATTCCGGATGATTTTCTGCAATGGCATTGGCCAATTCTTTCAGCAACATTGTTTTACCAGTTTTTGGCTGGGCTACAATTAAGCCACGCTGTCCTTTACCAATGGGCGTAAACAGATCCATGATTCTTGTGCTGTAATTACTGGAAGAAGTAGTAAGATTAAGTTTTTCGAAAGGAAACAACGGCGTTAAGTAATCAAACGGAACCCTGTCTCTAACTTCATCCGGACTTTTGCCATTGATGGTTTCTACCTTTAACAGGGCAAAATATTTTTCACCTTCTTTTGGCGGACGAACAGATCCGTAAACTGTATCACCTGTTTTTAACCCAAATAATTTAATTTGAGAAGGAGAAACGTAAATATCATCTGGAGACGAAAGGTAGTTATAATCGCTGCTTCTTAAAAAGCCGTAACCATCTGGCATCATTTCCAGTACACCTTCACCCAATATAATTCCATCAAATTCAATGTTAAAAACCTGGTTATCCCTCCTTTGCTGGTATTGCTTGGCAGGATATTGATTTTGCGGCGAACTTTCCTGCTGCTGCACTTCCGGCTGCTGTTGTTGTATATCGTCTTCCTCTTGCAATAAGCTAGCTATAGCAGCGGGAATGGTACTTTGCTCACTGGTAATAGGCTGCAAATCTTCTTCATCTTCCAGCTCTATTTTTTTAACATGCTTCTTTTTTTCAGCAATTGGCTCAGATCTCTTTGCTAGCCTGGGCTCTGGCCGGTTTTCCGTTTTAGGTTTTTCTTTAACTGGTTCTGCCTCTGCATCGGTTGGTTTTACAAGCCGTTTGCGTTTTGGTTTATCGTCAGTAATAGGTTTTGCAGCATCGCTATCAGTAGTTTGCTTACCTAGTATTTTATAAACCAGATCTTGTTTTTCTAATTTTTTATAGTTGGGTATAGCAAGTTGATCTGCAATATCATGCAACTCAGGAACGAGCATATCGTTCAGTTGTAAAATGTCGTACATAAAGTCAATGAAAAGAGTTTTTCAAAAAAGGCTTGTGTTAAATTGAAATTTCCCAAATTGTCGGGTGAGAATTTTATTTGATGGAATGTGATTGTCTGAAAGCAATAAACAAAATTGGAGAGACCTAATCAGCAATATTCCAGCACAATATTACGCTGTTTTATTAGAAAACGAAAAATAATTTAATTTAGTACGTTGCATAAACAATTTGTTGCCATTATTTTAACGATTTGTTTCTATAGTTTTAGTATGGTTCAAGTGTATTGTTTTTTTAAGTTGATATTAAAACTTATGGGTGAATTTTAAATTGTTGCTCCCCATTGTGTAGGGTGTGTACACCTGCCTGGACTATAGTTAGGTATATCACCAACCAACAGGCACTGCGTAAATTTGTAATGCACAAAACTTACGTAACGCTATTTTGTAAAGTACCACCTGCCTCAAACTCATCAATATTTGAAAGTGTAATCTGTGCAATTTGTGTTAAGGCCTCTTCAGTAAAAAATCCCTGGTGAGAAGTAATTAACACATTTGGAAAACTCAGCAGCCTCAGAATTTCATCATCTTGTATAATATTTTCTGAAAGGTCATTAAAAAATAATTTTTCTTCCTGTTCATATACATCCAATCCTAAATAACCAATACGGCCTGTTTTTAAGCCATTAATTGCAGCGGTAGTATCTATTAATGCTCCACGGCTTGTATTAATGAGCATTACTCCTTCCTTCATCATGCCAATGGTTTGTTCATTTATGAGATACTTTGTTTGCTCATTTAATGGGCAATGCAACGAAATGATGTCTGATTGCTCAAACAGATCTACCAGCGGTAAATACGTTATGCCCTTTGCTGCTGTTGGTTGGTGCACTATCATATCAAAAGCCAATACAGTACAGCCAAGGCCCAGCATAATATCGCAAAATATTTGCCCTATTTTTCCGGTACCAATTACACCTACCGTTTTACCATGCAAGTCGAAGCCGGTAAGTCTTTCTAACGAAAAATTGCCTTCTCTTACCCGGTTGTAAGCTTTGTGTGTTTTGCGATTAAGCGTTAACATTAGCGCTAGTGCATGTTCGGCAACAGCATAAGGCGAATAGGCAGGTACTCTTACCACTGCAATCCCGTTTTCTTTGGCGGCTGCAAGGTCAACGTTATTAAAGCCGGCGCTTCTTAAAGCTATTAACTGAATCCCTATTCTTTTTAATTCAATAATGGTATTTCGGCTAAGTTTATCATTTACAAATACGCAGATTGCATTACACCCGGCTGCAAGCGTAGCGGTTTGCTTATCGAGCCTTGCTTCAAAATAAATTATTTCATGCGTAACAACATATTTATCAAAAAACTGGCGATCGTATGATTTGGTTGAGAAAAATGCAATTTTCATAGCGTAAAGTTATACCTATTGAATAAGTTAGTGGCTTAACATTAAAACAAATACTTAAATGCACAGTCTAAATGCGAACTTTTATATGATTTTGTTTAAAAAATGTTCTAAAATGATTGGTTGTGCAACAGTTGGGAGCCATAATAAGTCTTTCAACTGCAACATCCGGATTGATGCTATGGTACTATCATTTTTTTTGGTACAATAAAAAATGCTGTATAGGTAAAAAGTCTCCTTTGTAACTTAATGTAAAACCATTTGCCTCCATCTCTTTATTGAGTTGTGCCACAGTGGTTTTGTGTAATGCTTTTATGGGTATTGATTCATCTTCGCCTCTATACTCCAACAGCAAAATTTTACCGTTTAATTTTAAAGCTTTTCTAATAGCCTGTAACATTTGCTGAGGATATTCCAGTTCATGATATACATCTACCATTATTGCAAGGTCAATGGTGTTTTCTGGCAGGTTAGGCGTTGTTTCATTTCCTTTTATAATTTCAACAATAGAATCATTTGCTGCAATTTTATTTTGCTGCAGTATGTTAATCATTTCATCTTGAACTTCTACTGCAAATACTTTTCCCTGTGGTACTTTTCTACTTAGTTTAAAACTGTAATAGCCTGTGCCAGCGCCAATATCTGCAATAACACCCGTAGCAGGAACAACGATTTTTTCTATAGCTAATTTTGTATTCTCTTCTTCGTTTCTTTCATTTCTTTCCAGCCAATCGCTGCCGGATGCACCCATAACATGAGATATTTCTCTGCCCCAATAGTACTTACCTATACCATCTGCAGATGCTTTGTGGTAGGTGTAACCTGTATCGTTGTTAGTAGTGTTTGCAACAATTTTTTGCTGCGAATTGCAGGAAGTAAATGAGTTGCTCGCCCAAACCATCACTATAACAATAAAATTTTTCATACCTGCTCAGCTTTTTATTATAATGTTTAATTGGCATTGTTTGTTGGCATTGCAAGTAACTTTTTACCTATAATTATTCGTATTTTTTTTGATGGCGGTGTTATTATAATTGAATTGTAAATTGTTTTAGCAACAGTTGCTTCGTTACAATATTTTATACCCACTAGTTCCCAAACGGGGTTTCTGCGGAATGAATATATGCCATGCACAACCCGGCGCTATTGCTGCACGCTTATCTGTAAATCGCCGTCAAATAAATAATATTTATGCCATATTTTTAAATATACTCAAGCCTGCTAAACAATTTAATAACAATTTACCATTATTTATTAAATTGCTATGCTTTAGGGGGCTGCCACCCAAAATGCCGCTAACTGATACCTGCTCTGTTTTTATCAGTTTTGCAACGCTACTAAAACATTGACCGAAAAATTAACATTGCTAAAAATAAAACGCTTAATATGAAGAAAAGCCTGCTGACTATTGTCCCCTTAATTTCTTATCGTTTTGCCGCTACCACCTGCATACTTTTAAAATCTTTCACCTAATAGATTTATACCCTTTCAACAATAAGTATTAATTTTTCAATGTTATGTTGTTGTAATACCTCTCTTAAAGCCAAATCTATATGAAACAAAATCAATTGCCTCATCTTTTACTGGATCAAAGCAAAGATCAAATTTGGATGATTGATTTAAACTTCCAATTGATTTATGCCAACAAAAGATATCTAAGATTCTTGAAAGATATGACTGTGGTTGCAAAAAAGCTGAACGAATCGGTTTTGGCCGAAGGAACTTTACGATTTTATAATTAACGACACAAGAGAAGAATAAGTTTAATAGTGAAAAATAAACAGCTTTGATCTTGTCTATTATTTTACAGTTCAGTAATTAAATACTAAAATTTCCATAATTAATGAATTTAGATTATATTAAAACCATCGTAAATAAAAAAATGAAATTATATTCTAATAAATAATTTTTATGGAACTAAAGACCACGAAACCCGATAACGGAAAAATTTTTCTAGTGTGCATCGTTACACTATTAATTTTTTTTATAGATATATTCACTCCTCTGGGAATAAATGAATCTACCTTATATCTGATACCCATTTTATTTACCATTGGCATTTCGGAGAAGCGTTTCACAACCATCATTTCAATTACGGCAATACTATTAACATTTGCAGGATTTTATTTTTCGACACCAGGATTATCCAATAACATAGCAATTATTTCTCGTTTTTATGTTACCGTAGCAATCTGTGTTACATGGTATATTCTTTTAAAGTATAAAGAAAAAGAAAAAATAATAACTCATTCGAACGATAAAATTATTATAAGTGAAAAACAACTTAATGATGCCCAACAACTTGCTAAAATTGGCAGTTGGAAAT
>Ga0105048_10019934_pt1 | contig 10256 bp, 9 predicted proteins | sample MAT05_FD_78382 | JGI IMG/M metagenome (GOLD analysis project Ga0105048, IMG submission 78382) | Freshwater microbial communities from Lake Fryxell liftoff mats and glacier meltwater in Antarctica - MAT-05 | ecosystem: Environmental > Aquatic > Freshwater > Ice > Liftoff microbial mat | place...
AGTTGTAGGTCTGGTCCAGCGTGCCGTAGGTAATGCAATCGGACGCGGGTGATACCGCAGGCTTGTTGACATTGCACTGGTAGCGAATGAAGTCCACCTTGCCAGCGTCATACACCAAGCCTGGGTCCAATGCCTTGGTGGGCACTACATGGCCGGCACCCTGTGACCAGGGCAACAAGCCGTTTTGCGGTGCGGCCAAGCCATCGTTCAGTGTCGAACTGCCAGTGGTCATCAGGGCCGACTTAATCGCCGCGGGAGACCAAGTAGGGCGCAGCTGTTTCAGTAGCGCCGCCAAACCGGCCACATGCGGGCTGGACATGGAGGTGCCCTGTAACGAAGCCCACTCAGCTGGTGGCACCAGCGTGCCGTTGGACACGGCGTCGCGCTCGGCATTGCTCAAGCCCGCTGTGACCGCGGCAATGATGTCCACACCCGGTGCCGTGAGGTCGGGTTTGAGCATATTGGCGTCACCTGCATTGGGGCCGCGCGAGGAGAAGCCCGCCATGATGGGTGCAGGCTTGCCAGCATTGAAATAGGTGCCAATGGCGGCTGTGCCGCCGCCCGCTTGCGCATAGGCCTTGATGGCTGCACCGTCTGCGGCATTGACATGCACCGAAGGGATCGAATGCACATCGGCGACCAGGCCAGCCCCGTTGTCTGCCAACACCATGCCGACGCCGCCCGCGGCCTTGACGGCAGCGCTCTTGTCGGTACGGGCATTGCTGCCCCGGGTGCAAACCACCACCTTTCCGCTCACTTTGACGGGGTCCAGCACAGTGGGTGTCAGGAAGCACAGCCTGAGCTGGGTTGCATCAGCGCCGGGCAGGCCCGCATCTTCCGCGCGGATAACTGGCTTGGCCGCCAATGCCGTGGCATTGAACGATGCGCCGACATACACCGCGCCATTGCCCAAGGTGGCATTGGCCGAGAGAGAGCGGTCATGGGTGGAGGCGGCCACAGTTGTCAGCCAGGGACTGACGTGTGCCACTGCCACCGCCGGGCCACTATTACCCGCAGACGCAGCCACAAAAACGCCTGCGTTGGTTGCGCGCAAAAACGCCTGTTCGACCGGGTCATTGACGCTGGTTTGGCTGCCGCTGATGGAGAAGTTGATGACGTGAACGCCATCTGCCACGGCCTTGTCGATGGCGGACACGCTGTCGGAGGTAAAGCAGGAGTTCTGGCTGCCCGTGCCGTCTTCGGCGGCTGCGTTCACATAGGTAAAGCAGACCTTGTAGGCCGCAATACGGGCGCGCGGTGCAACGCCCGATGCCGTACCCACGTTGTTGCCACCCAGCGTTACGGGTGCGCCGCTGTTGCCCCCAGCGGTAGACGCCGTATGTGAGCCGTGGCCGCCGTGGCCGGTAGCACCTGCAACTGAGTCGCGCGGTGAAAAGAACTCGGTCCAGTGTTTCGCCAAGCCCGAAGCAAGGAAACCGGCATTGAAGTACTGGGCGCCAATGAGCTTGTTGTTGCAGTGTGTGGCGGGTATAAAACCTTCGCCGGCGGCGCAGCTGCCATTCCAGCCTGCGGGAGCCGGCCCGTAGGCCAGGCTGCCACTGCCAAACACCGGGGTGCTGCCGTTTACGCGGTCTGCAAACGACGGGCTTTCGGGCCAGATGCCGCTGTCGACCACACCAATGATGATGTCTTCACCCTTGAGTGCTAAGCCAGCCACGGTCTGCGACCACACGCCACCGGCGGTGCTCAGGCCCAGAAATGCGGGGGTGGAGACGGTATCGAGCTTGCGTGCCTCATCCGCAAACACTCCTACCACTAGGGGGCTGGTTCGAAGCGCCTGCACTTCCGCCGCAGTCAAGCGCGCGGCAAAGCCGTTGTAGACGGTGGAGTAGCGGGCGACGATGGGCGCGCCAGCAACCAGTGCCGTCACCGAGGTCTGCTGTGCATCCAGATAACCCTTGTAGGCCAATGCTGCGGCAGAGCGCGTATTGAGCCGTGTACCCGGTGCGGGCAGAGTGGCACCATAGCCGGGAACCGTGCCGGTGTAGCCAGCAACGGGTTCAGCAGCCAGCTGCACGATATAGGTGGAGCGGCTTTGCGCGAATGCCGAGGTGGATAGTCCCAGCAGCATCAATGCCGCAAGTGACGTAAATCGCAATCTTGTAGGTGTCATGGTGTTCCTTGTGTCGGTTGGCCGCCGTGTTTAAACAGACTGCTGGCGACGACGGCGAACCGCTGCAACCATGGCGATCAGACCCAGCGCAAACATGGCGGTGGTTTCTGGTTCGGGAACGGCGGTCACGCTGATGTTGTCCAGCGCAAACTGTGCCGTGTTGGTAGAAAACGCGCTGCACGAACCCTTGTCATCGCAGGCAAACCCAAATGCGTACACCGTTGCAAACATGGTTGAGGCAAAGCTGCCATTGGTCTGGTAGCTGCCAAAGCCTAGAGCACCGGAGTCATTAAGCCCTGCCAGTTGGTAGGTCTGCGACATGCTTGCGCCAGAGCTGGTAACGCCCTGCAGGCGCAGCAAACCGCTGACCGCTGGAAAGCTTGCGCCCGACGCACCCATGAAGCTGGCATCAAAACCATTCACGGCAAAAGATCGCCCGTCCAAACGACCGAAGGCCACAGCACCGTCGTTGACTGATCCAAAAAAGTTTGTCGAGTTATTGCTGGGGCACAGCACGCTGAAACACATGGACAGGTCGCTGCCGTTGATCATGGTGCCGACAAAGTCGCCTAGCTGTGCGTTCGCTGCGTTCGAGAACGGATCGAAGTAGTAACCACTTTGGTAGAACTCGTCCCCATGTCCGAAAAATGGGGCATTGGTCGCGTACGGGCTATTGACCGGTTGCTCAAAATCAATCATCGTGGCCTGTGCGGCACCAGCGCTCAAAACAATGGCCGTAATTGCGACCACGCGACGGAAAATATGCTTCATGGGAACCCTTTGCTTCGGTAAAAGAAAATGCCGCATGAACGGCCTGCCCAACGGTTGTTGGACAGGCGGATTCCTGTGCGGCGAGTCGGATACTAGCGAGAGGTTCCCAGCTTTGGGGCTAAGTCAAGGGTAAGTACCAGTGATGGGTTGGCAATAAAGTGTGTCAATTTGTATATTGGTGCATGAGCTGCACCAAAAATGCTTAACGCACCCCAACGGCCACCTTGCCAAACACCGCTTGCACCTCTCTGGGAAGGCAGCGCCAATAGTTCTCTTTGGCTACTACTTCACCGCCAAGCGCAGCGGCTGCATGCCAGCCCCAGCGCGGCTCGTACAAGAAGGCGCGGGCCAAAGCAACCAAGTCTGCCTCACCGGCCTGCAAAACGGCCTCGGCCTGGTGTGCGTCGGTGATCAGTCCCACCGCTATGGTGGGCAGGCCGCTGGCCTGGCGTATGTCGCGTGCAAACGGCACTTGGTAACCAGCGCCCAGTGCAATTTTTTGCGCGGGAGATATGCCACCCGACGATACATGGATGAAGTCGCAGCCCAGGGCTTTGATGCGCTTGGCAAACTCGGCGCTCTGCTTCACATCCCAAGCGCCTTCGATCCAGTCGCTGGCCGATATACGAATGCCCAGTACGCCGCTGAACACTTTGCGCATGGCGGCAAACACTTCTAATGGGAAGCGGATGCGGTTGTCAAAGCTGCCGCCGTATGCATCACTGCGCTGATTGGCAATGGGCGACAAAAATTCGTGCATCAAATAGCCGTGGGCGCCATGCAGCTCAATGGCTTCTATGCCCATGCGGTCAGCGCGCTGTGCGGCCTGCACAAAGGCATCCCGCACATGGTCCATGTGGGTACGCGTCATCTCCGTGGGCGGCGGCTCGGTGGCCAACTGCGGTAATGCCGAGGGGCCAAATGTCTCCCAGCCACCTTGCGCGGTGGACAAAAGCTGCGCACCCGCCCAGGGCAATGCGCTGGACGCCTTGCGCCCGGCATGCGCTAGCTGAATACACACGGGCACTGGCGGTGCCAGTTTGCGGGCGCGGTGCAGGGTGCTGGCCAGTGCGGCCTCGGTGGCATCGTCCCACAGGCCCAGGCAGGCCGGGGTGATGCGGCCTTCGGGCACCACGGCGGTGGCCTCAATGGTGAACAGTGCGGCCCCGCTGTTGAACAGGTTGCCCCAGTGCATCAGGTGCCAGTCGGTTGCCTCGCCATGGTTGGCGGCGTATTGGCACATGGGTGCCACCACGATGCGGTTGGACAGAGTGAGGCCACCGCGGGGCGATGGCAGGGTGTAGGGGGTAAAAAGCAGGCTCATGGTGCCAGCATATCCCACGCAAATATTGTGGTTCGGACAGGGGGTACTGGGTGTGTATCATTGCGACCGGTTCTGTGTTAACCCTATACAAGGAGGTCCGCACCATGGCTCTAATGGATTTCATCAAGAAACAGTTCATAGACATCATCCAGTGGACCGAAGAGGGCGATGGCACCTTGGCCTGGCGCTTCCCTATGCGGGACATGGAAATCCAGAACGGTGGCTCGCTCACCGTGCGCGAATCGCAGATGGCCATCTTCGTCAACGAAGGCAAAGTGGCTGACGTGTTCGGCCCCGGCACCTACAAGCTGACCACGCAAACGCTGCCCGTACTCACTTATTTGAAGAACTGGGACAAGCTGTTTGAGTCCCCCTTCAAGAGTGATGTGTACTTCTTCAGCACGCGCCAGCAGATCGACCAAAAGTGGGGCACGCCCCAGCCCATCACTATCCGCGACAAAGACTTTGGTGCCGTGCGTATCCGCGCATTTGGTAACTATGCCTTCCGTGTAACCGATCCCAAGCTGTTCCACACCGAGATATCGGGTACGCGTGAGGAATACACGGTGACTGAGCTCGAAGGACAGCTGCGCGGCTTGGTGTTGCAAAACATCAGCACTGCCATTGCGGCCAGCGGCATTCCGTTTCTGGACTTGGCGGCTAACCAGATTGAGTTTGCCAAGGCCTTGCGCACTCAGTTAGACCCTGAGATGGCCAAGTTGGGCCTCAGGCTAGAAAACATGACGGTGCAGAGCGTCTCGCTGCCCGAAGAGCTGCAAAAGATACTGGACCAGAAAATCGGCATGGGTATGGTCGGCAACGACATGGGCAAGTTCATGCAATACCAGACTGCGCAAGCAATCCCGAAATTTGCCGAAGGCGGTGGTGGCGGCAGCGGCATTGCGGGTGACGCCATGGGACTGGGTGCCGGTGTAGCGCTGGGCCAAGTGATGGCCCAAAACCTGCAAGCTGGTCTGCAAGGCAACCCACAAGCTGCGGCGCAGGCTGCTGCTGCGCAGGTTGCGGCCACGCTCAACCCCAATGACATCATCGCCACACTGGAGAAGCTGGGTGACTTGAAGGCCAAGGGCATTCTGACCGCCGAAGAATTTGACGCCAAGAAGGCCGAGTTGCTGAAAAAGCTGGCTTAGCCGTTAGGGAGCCGGGCGGGCTCCTCCTTTACCTACGCATAACCCTCTACCTCCCCTCCCTCCTTGGCCAGCGCTACCCAACGCTCCTACACCGCGCCCTGCCCGGGGTGCGGTGCGCCGGTGGAATTTCGCTCGGCGCAGTCCACCCATGCCGTGTGCGGCTTCTGCCAGAGCACGGTGGTGCGCAACGGCGATGTGTTGTCGCGCATCGGCAAAATGGGCGAGCTGTTTGATGACCACAGCCCGCTGCAACTCTTTGCCAGCGGCCAATACCAAAAACGCAATTTCACGCTGATTGGGCGCCTGCAGTACAAGACTGCAGAAGGCACCTGGGCCGAGTGGAACGCCATGTTCGACGACGGCACATCCGGTTGGCTGGCCGAGGACAACGGTGCGTATGTCTTCACCCAGCCCAGCACCCAGCAGCTCAACATGCCGCCGGCAGACCGGTATGTCGTGGGCAAGCAGGTCGGTGTCAGCGGTAAACCCTTTAGTGTGGCCAGCAATGTCTCGGCCACGCTGATCAGCGCGCAGGGCGAGCTGCCCAAGTTGCCGCCACTGGGCCAGCCGTTTGACGTGGTGGAACTGCGCAGTGCCAGTGGTGAAGTGATTAGCATCGACTACACCGGCATGCCACCCACGGTCTCGCAAGGCACGGCGGTGCTGCTGGATGACTTGGCGCTCAAGGGACTGAAGGACGAATCCTCCAAAGAGGAAAAAGGTCGCCAGTTCAACTGCCCACATTGCGGTGCACCCGTCACAGTAACCCTGGCCACGAGCAAGAGCATCAGCTGCGGCAGTTGCAACAGCGTGATCGATGTCAGCCAAGGCATAGGCGGCGAGCTTCAATCCGCCATCCAGGATGAATCGGTCCGGCCCCTGATCCCGCTGGGCAGCCTGGGCCAGTTGCAAGGCGTGCAATGGCAGGTGGTGGGTTTTCAGCACCGCATGGGTGTGGCGCCGGGTGATGACGAGCACTTTGGCTGGAGCGAATACCTGCTGTACAACCAGAAGCGGGGCTTTAGTTTTCTGGTCGATTCCGAAGAAGGCTGGAGCCTGGTGCGCCCTACCACCGGCGCGCCCAGCATGACCAGCTCCAGCGCCAGCAGCGCCAGCTATTTAGGTACCAATTACGCGCTCAAATACAGCTACAGCGCAGAAACCAATTACGTGTGCGGTGAGTTTTACTGGTTGGTACAACGCGGCCAGAAAACCCAGAACAAAGACTTTGCCAATGGCAAACGCCTGCTCTCTATGGAGCAAACCCCCACCGAGCTGGTGTGGTCCAGCGGCGACCAACTGGCCAGTGAAGTGGTGGCCAAAGCCTTTAAGCTGGAGGGCAAGGCAGAACTGCTCAAGCGCGACGTAGCGCCCTTCAGCGCGGCAAAAAGCGTAGGTATTGGCACCATCATCGTGGTGTTGGTCGTGCTGCTGATTTTGATGTCGCTGTTGAGCCGCTGCTCCAGTTGCGACCCCAAGGTCGAGAACTGTTCTTCGTCATCCAGCTCACGTAGCTCGGGCGGTTCGTTTGGCGGATTTTCGGGCGGTGGCGGTCACAAGTAATGCAACCCAATTTTTAGGAGAGTCTCATGGGCTTCGAATTGATTAAACCGGGCATCATCATCACCTCGCTGGTGTTTGCGCTGATGGGCGTGGCGATTTTTTGGCTGTGCTTTCTCATCATCGACAAGATCACACCCTACGATTTATGGGGAGAGATTGTCGAGAAGCAAAACGTGGCACTGGCACTGGTGGTCGCCGCCATGAGCCTGGGCATATGCGTCATCATTGCAGCAGCCATTCACTAGTTGACCTTGCCGGATCCAAATAACAATGCCCCCGCACGGGGCGCGCAGCGGTCGCTGGAAGTCACGCTGCTCGTCAGCGTCTTTGTCGTAGCCGCCTGCGGCCTAGTGTACGAACTGGCTGCGGCTGCCTTGGCTTCGTATGTGCTGGGCGACTCGATACTGCAGTTCTCCACGGTGATCGGTTGTTATCTGTTTGCCATGGGCGTGGGCTCTTGGTTGTCGCGCTTTTTTGACCGGCAATTACCCGCCCACTTTTTGCGGATAGAACTCATGGTGGCGTTGGCGGGGGGCTTCTTGCCTGCCCTGCTATTTTTGTCCAATGCCTATATGCCGGGCGCGTTCCGCTTCTTGTTATACGCCATGGTCGGTTTGGTGGGTATGTTGGTGGGGCTGGAGATTCCGCTGGTCATGCGCATACTCAAACGCGAAGTTGCACTCAAAGACCTGGTCTCACAGGTGCTGACCTTTGATTACCTGGGTGCGTTGGCCGTGTCAGTAGCTTTTCCGCTGCTTCTAGTGCCGCATCTGGGGCTGATCCGCACGGGGCTGTTGTTCGGCCTGATGAATGCGGCTGTGGCGTTCTGGGCACTATGGGTTTTTCGGCACGAGCTGCGCCAGTTTGGCGCGCATGCAACGGCGTGTGTGTTGTCGATGGCCACGCTGGCGGCGGGATTTGCCGTGGCGGACCAGATCACCACGCTGGCCGAGGACAAGTTCTACCATGAGCACATCGTGTTGGCGTCGAGTTCGCCTTATCAGCGCATTGTCGTCACCAATGGCCGCACCGGACACAAGCTGTTCTTGAACGGCAATCTGCAATTTGCCGAGCGCGACGAATACCGCTACCACGAGGCCTTGGTCCATCCCGCCATGTCGGCCTTTGGCGCGCCACGCAGGGTGGCGGTGCTGGGCGGTGGTGACGGCATGGCCGTGCGCGAGGTGCTGAAATACCCCAGTGTGGAAAGCGTGACCCTGGTCGAGCTGGACCCCAACATGACCGGACTGTTTGCCAAAGATCCCGCCATGTCCAATCTCAATGGCGGGGCGCTTAGTTCGCCCAAGCTGCACATCGTCAACACCGATGCGTTCAAGTGGCTGCAAGGGGGTGACGCGGTGGACGCAAAGACCGAGCTTGAAATGTTCGACGTCATCATCGTCGACTTTCCCGACCCCACCAATTTTTCCATGGGCAAGCTCTACACCAACACCTGCTATTCACTGCTGGCCCAGCGGCTGTCCGCCAGCGGCTACGCGGTGATACAGACCACGTCGCCACTGGTGGCCCGCCAAAGCTTTTGGACCGTGGCCACCACCATCGAATCGGTCGGTCTGCAAGCCACGCCTTACCACGCCAATGTTCCCAGCTTTGGCGAGTGGGGGTTCATCGTTGCCAGCCATCGGCCCTGGCGCGTGCCCACAACGCTGCCCGAGGGACTGCGTTACCTCAGCCCCAAAACACTGCCGTTGTTGTTTGACTTTCCCAAAGACATGGCGCGGGTGCCGGCCGATGTGAACCGCTTGTCGAACCAAGTGTTGGTGACGACGTATGAGCAGGAGTGGGGGCGGGTAGCGCCTTAGTGGGTTTGCCGCCGCAGCAGTTGCGCACGCCACTTCCACTCCAGGCCCGCCAAGCCGCCCACAAAAATGGCTTCGGCAACCAAATGCCCTAGCCCAAAGTGCGTCGCAGTGTCGGCAAATGCCACTGCCATACTGAGACACGCCAATGCCCAGATCCCATTGGCGACAACCAGCACCGTGATCAAAGGCCTGGGGCGCTTGTCACGAGTGGCCAGGAAGAAAGAATAGCTGGCGTAGACCAAGTTGACCACGCCGATGAACATAAGCAAGTCGAGTGGCATGGCGTGTAGGCGGCTGAGCGGCCCGGCAAACACCAGCACCAACACACCGGCCAGCGCGCCGGCGCTGCAGTCGATCCACAGGAGGTTTCTGATGCTGCGCACGGATTTCAGTTTGGTCTTTTCTAAGGATGACGCCACAGTGCGGCATCACAGCAATCTTAGCTTTTGCGCAGCCAATATTGGCGCATGAGTTCGTGCGACCATTGCGGCTGCACTACGTCTTCGCGGGGCAGGAACTCGGCCAGCACGGGCTTGATGTCGAGCACGGGCGTACCGTCTATGGCGTCTAGCTCAGTGACCACGAGGGTCGTGCCTTCACACCGACGTACCCGGCAGATGGTGCTGCCGATCCGGTTGGGCCGGTTCTTGCCGCGCTGTGCAAAGATACCGACCAAAGGCCAATCCGTGTTGTTCCTCGGATGGCGGGCGCCAGCGACAACTTTTGACGGCTCTACCTCGTGGAAGAGAAAGATGATCTCCGCGTGGGAGAAATCGCCCAGTCCTTGGAGCGCTTCGGCGGTGTAACCCGGTACCAGAGTGATGGTCGCTTCTTCGCCGCCCCAGAAATCGTCTTCCGCGTGCGGGCGAACGGCGTGGACATAGCCGATGGGATCAAGTGCAATAGTCATGCAAGGGGCCTAATGAAAAATAGAACCAAAACTCTACGCCAACTTTACTGCCGCGAAACTTTAGAACCACCCGTTTGGAATCTAATGGCCCAAGGGTCTTCTATTGAAAAAGGTGAACGGTATTGGCAGGTAAAAGGAGTGGATATCTTGCGCACGTGCGCCTGTGGGTAGCGCCAGGTCTGTCGGTGGCAACGCTGTGTGGCAGTCTGTGCGCGCAGCCGTCGTTGCCGTTTCCGACTGCCAACCCTGACCCGGCCACCGAAGACGCCACCTCACCGCAGCGCCCAACTACGGCACTCAAACCCGTTGAGATCAAGGGCAGCAGCGGCACCGAGATGCGCCGCCAGTCAACAGCCGCCAAAATCATCATCGGGCGTGATGAGATCGAGCTGTATGGCGACACATCCATGGGCGAACTGCTCAAGCGGTTGCCCGGCATCACGGTGCAAGGCCGCCCTGGGGGTTCTGTTGCGTTAGTGGTGTCCAGACGAAAAGAGTTGCTCGCTTGGCTTGGTGATCAAGCGGCAAGGCTGTAGAACTGGTTGGCTGCGGACGCGGTTGATCCGGCCGGGCAGTCCAT
>Ga0105048_10019935_pt1 | contig 10256 bp, 9 predicted proteins | sample MAT05_FD_78382 | JGI IMG/M metagenome (GOLD analysis project Ga0105048, IMG submission 78382) | Freshwater microbial communities from Lake Fryxell liftoff mats and glacier meltwater in Antarctica - MAT-05 | ecosystem: Environmental > Aquatic > Freshwater > Ice > Liftoff microbial mat | place...
CCGGGTTAGGCGAGCGCCTCTATCCGCATCACGTCATTCCAAACGGCAAAGGGGTGCTGGCACTGGCCTGCGCGCTGGCTAAAGCAAGCGACTGTGATCAATCCGCTTATGAGGATGCCGCCGCCACCCTGCGTACTTCGATGCAACAAGGGCATCCGGCATTAATCCCGGCGCAGATCGCCCTGGCGCGTGTGGAATTGATCCGCGCTGTACCCGCCCAGGCCGCTGCCCGCTTGCAGCAGGCGATCAACGACGCTACCGCGCACAGCGTGCTGGCAGACAGCCCGCGTGTAGCGCAAGCGCAAGCCTGGCTGGCGGTGGCTCTGGCGAGTAAAGGCGACTGCAAAAGCGGCGAACTCGCGTATTCGAAGATCAAAGGCCACATCGATCACCCGCTGGTCAAGGTCGCGCTTAGCGAGTACGCCTCAATCGAGTTGTGCGCAGCTGCACGAGCTGCGCTGAAGTAGACACGCGCTGCGTCGGGCGCGCGCGTCGGTCTGAGCATGGGGTGACAGAGCAAAACGTCAAAGGCAGCCATCCTATTTACCGGCACTTGAGCATGCTGGGCCACATTTCGGTGCCGCACCCGAAGAAGGATCTGGGCATCGGGCTGGTGCGAGCAATTTTTGAAGCCGCGGGACTAAATCCACAGGATCACCTATGAAATTTGCAATTGCCATTGAGCCCGGCAACGACACGAGCGCATGGGGTGTCGTGGTGCCGGATCTTCCGGGATGCTTCTCAGCTGGCGATACGATGGCAGAGGCAATGGACAGCGCTGTGGAGGCCATTGACCTCTGGTGTCAGGCAGTGATTGATGACGGCGGCGCATTGCCTCTGGTTAAGGCCGTCGATCAGCATGTTGCGACCCTCGAATTCAAAAACTGGATGTGGGCCATGGTGGATGTGCCGGTTGAGCGCTACCTCGGTCCGGCTGAAAAAATCAATATCACGCTGCCTCGGGTACTGCTGGCGCAAGTCGATGAGTACGCGCGCAGGGAGAAAGTCGCAGTGGACTGCTGGCTAGGGCTGTGCGCGAAGCCATGCTGCGTGGTGCCGTGACGGCAAGGCTCCCAACACGGGTAGTCAGGAATGCGGCGAGAAAGAGCACTGCCGCTGCACGTGGCGCCGCCGAAAGAAAAGCCAGCGGCCCCAAAGTGGCCAGCGTCCGCAAAAACGCGAAGCTGCGCGATGCCTGACGATTGCGCGCTTACTGCAAGGGGGATGTCCAACTCTGTGGCCCGGAACTGCCCAAAAATGGATGTCCAGACCCGCACTCGTGAACAGATAGTTACGCCGCATCACGTTAATCCCAGAAGACCGTGTAAACGGTAAAGCCTTCCTTCGGCTTTGGCGCATTGCGCGGTTCTCCATAGGGCCAACCCGCGCCGACGCCGTCACAGTGCAAACCGTCTACCCATTCGCCAACCTCAGCTTCGGTGGCGGATGAATAGATGTGAATGTTCTCCGCGGGCGGCCAATCCTCTGGAAATTGGTCATCGTTCCAGTCGAAGTGGAGTCCAACCAGCACAACTTGCACGTCAGGGCGATCGGCGATGGCCTTGAACCTACCGTACATCTCCGCAACGGATGGCCGTCCTTCGCCCCATTGATTTGGCGCGATGCTGCCTTCTTGATTGTTCCCTTCAAAGTAAAGATCGAGCGAGACCGTCGGTGCTGGATCACCTTCGTCCCAGGGCTCAGCGGCAAGAGCGTCTTTAATGTCTTTGAACATGGCTGAGTGAGGCTGGCCCGGAAAAACGCGGTGGTTCGAAGTGCGGCAAGTTACTGGCCACCCAGCAAGTTACTGGACACCCAGAAAAGCGGCAAGTTACTGGACACCCAGCAAGTTACTGGACACCCAGAAAAGCGTCAATGCGATGCGCGAAAGCATGCTCCCCGGCAGGTGTCATGCGTCCCAGTGCCCGCAATTGCTAAACCTTTGCGATGTTGACGGCGTTCCAAATCGACGTCGGCGTTGGTGGGTTTAATCGGATGGAGTGCGACACCTCATCGACGCGTCGACGGCCGCCGTCGATCCAGCCGAATATGCGAGCAAAAAAGCGGGTTTAGATTTTTTTGTTCCACGATGAGACACGTCAGGATCAAATTACGCCTTAGGGAAGGTACGGCGTTAATCGCCGCTTTCCGGAGCCAGAAAATGAGCCGATCCAAACCGTTTTTTTTAGCAGTTTTCTGTAGCGCCCTCGCCACTCTCGCGATAGCCAACGCGGCAGTGACCATTCCAGTCTCGGCAGTGGCAAACAAGGCCAAGATCGCAGACCGTTTCGGCAAACTGCCGCTGTCGTTCATCGAGAACCGTGGCCAAGTCGATGCGCAGGTCGACTTCACCGTGCAATCGCCAGCTTACAGCGCCTACTTCACGCAATCGGGGCACCGCCTGCGATTTTCGAAGGGCCAGGGAGACGCCGCGCAGGCACATGTGGTCAAGGTGGAACTGATAGGAGCGGACGCTGAGCATGTCGAAGGCGCGGACCCTGCACCCGGCATCGTCAGCTACTTCCGCGGCCCCAAGGCGCAATGGAAGACGGCGATTCCAACCTTCGGTGCTATCCGCTATCCAGAAGCTTGGCCGGGAATCGACATCGCTTACCTGGGTGCTGGCGGCCAGCTCGAATCGGTCTACACCGTCGCCCCGCATGCCGATCCCGGCCTGATCCGTTTGCGTTACAGCGGTCAGAGCGCCCTGCGTATTGATGCCGGCGGCAACCTCGTTTATTCGACCTCGGTCGGTGAAGTGAAAGAAAGCGCGCCGCTGCTTTATCAGGAGCGCGCCGGCAAACGCGTGAAAATCGACGGCCGCTTTCGATTGATCGACGCCGACACGGTGGGCTTTGCGGTTGCAACTTACGATCGGGCACAACCGCTGGTGATCGACCCAACCCTGATCTACTCGGGCTATATCGGCGGCGCCGGCACCGAACTTGCCTTAGATGTGGCGGTCGACGGCGCCGGCAATGCCTATGTCGCAGGCTATACAAATTCGCCCCCGACCAGCTTCCCGGTGGTGGTCGGGCCGGAGCTGACCACCGACGGCAGCAATGACGCCTTCGTCGTCAAGTTGAACCCCACCGGCACCGTCTTGCTCTACGCCGGATACATTGGCGGCAGCGGCAATCCGAATGTAGGGACCGGCGACGGTGCCGCTGGTATCGCCGTAGATGGCGCTGGCAATGCGTATGTGGCTGGGTTTACCGACTCGCTCGAAGCCAGCTTCCCAGTCACGGTCGGACCCGATCTCACCTACAACGGCGGCTTCAATGATGCCTTCGTGGCCAAGATAAACCCCACTGGCAACGCGCTCATTTACTGTGGTTATATCGGCGGCAGCGGCGCTGACGATGCTGGCGGCATTGCGGTCGACATTGGCGGCAATGCCTATGTGGTGGGAGGCACCAACTCCACCCAAGCGACCTTCCCGGAAGTTGTCGGCCCGGACCTGACTTACAACCTCGGCGCCGGCGATGTCTTCGTCGCCAAGATCAACCCGAGCGGCGCAATCGTCTATGCGGGCTACATTGGCGGCAGCGGCAATGATTTCGCGCGCCGCGGCATCGCGGTGGATGGCGCTGGCAATGCCTACGTGACTGGGGTCACCAATTCGACCGCTGCAAGCTTTCCCGTCGCTATCGGGCCGGACCTGACAGCGAATGGCGATTCCGACGGCTTCATCGCCAAAGTCAATGTCGCCGGCACTGCCCTGACCTACGCCGGATTCATCGGCGGCAGTGCCAGCGACGAGGGCGTTGGGATCGCCGTTGACGGCACAGGCAATGCCTATGTGACCGGCAAGACCGCTTCTACGCAGGCCAGTTTTCCGGTGCTCGTCGGCCCCGACCTGACGTACAACCTGGGCGGTGGTGATGGCTTCGTGGTCAAGGTCAACCCTTCCGGATCGGCGTTCGTGTATGCCGGCTACATCGGCGGCAGCGATATCGACAGCGGTAATGCGGTCGCGGTCGATCGCAGCGGCAATGCCTATGTCGGCGGCACCACGCGCTCAAGTGAGGCCACCTTCCCAGTGAGCGGCGGTCCAGACCTGACCCAAGCCGGCGGTTTCGGCGACGGCTTCGTCGCCCAGGTGAATTCATCTGGCAGTGCGCTGATTTTTGCGACCTTTGTCGGTGGCACTGGCAGCGATGAAGTTTACGGCGTCGCCGTCGACAGCCCAGGCAATGCCTATGTCGTCGGCGCCACCGGATCCACCCAAACCAGTTTCACAACTGTGGTCGGCCCCGATTCCACCTTTAACGGCGGCACCTTCGACGCCTTTGTCCTCAAGCTCAGAGCCAATGTGATCTTTGCAAGTGGCTTCGAATAGGCAGTCGGATCCGGAACGCGTTGCTGGACACCCAGCAACGCGTCGATCTCCGACAGCACGAAGAGCAAATTGCCATTCCAGTCCACTTCGTCTGCGCCGCGGGTGGGGATGCGGATTCGGCGAATTACTGGACACCCAACATCGAGCGGAGTGCGCAATCCCCTGGGCCGCGAGTGCTCGGGCGAGACGCTGCACGGCAGAATTGTCAGCAGCTGAACGCCCTGCGAGCGCAAAAGCGATTCACGCGGAGGCGCGGAGGCGCGGAGTTCGCGGAGTAAAGACCCTTCTTGGACTTGGACTTTCTTGCAAATTGCTGGGGCGCAAATTGCTGGACACCCACAAAGCATCACGTGTGTTCCGCGTCACCGCGCCAATCCGCCGCGTTATTCGACAGTGGTCATTGGCTCAGATCAGGGGAAAAGATCGCGTCCAGCTCAACACAGAAAAGCCCGACACCGGATCAACTTTGGGTGATAAATTTCCGACATGTAGCTTGAGATCGACCGAGGGTAAAGCTTCGCTTGGTGAAGGCGTGTTGACCGTGAGGATAGGCGCGGCGAACTTGGCAGGAGCGTTTGTGTGTTTATGCCGTGTCCAAGAGATTGAAGTCTAGAGGGCAGTTTGAAAAACCTTAAGCGAGCGAATCGAGGGCAAGGCGCACCGCGCGCAGGAACCGCAGCGGACTTGAGTCGTTAAGGATTCCGAGCACGGAGCAACTTAGCCATCGGCTCGCGCAGTAGGTTTTTCAAACTGCCCTAGACGTGGATTTCAGGCTAGGCGATGATGCGAGAGTAGAAGGTGCCTCCACGCCCACCGGGCTTGAGGATAATGAGCCGCGACAAACGAGTACGAAATATGAACGCGATAAAGGTGTTTGCAATTGTCCTCCTGCTGGCTGGCACGCTGAGCTTGGTCTACGGCGGTTTCAGCTACACCAAAGATACAACGGCAGTAAAACTGGGTCCCTTTGAGCTATCCGTGAAGGAAAAGCAGCAAGTGAACATCCCACTGTGGGCGGGTATCGGCGCCATTGTCGTTGGTGGTCTCATGCTTGTCTCGGCTGGTAAGCGCGGCTGATCGGGTCGACCCCGAAGCCAAACGCTAGGCCGTTGTTTCTGACCTCATCAACAATTGAGTCATTCTCCATCGTCATTACCTCCGGGTTCCTCGAGTGAGCAGAGGATAGTTTCAAAAACCTGCGGCGCGATGCGCACTGGGCATCAGGGCAGTTTGAAAAACCGTAGGGCAGTTTGAAAAACTGTAGCGAGCGAGTCGAGGGCTAGGCAAGTTATTGGACACCCAGCAAATCGTCAATTTCCGAGAGCAGGAAAAGCTATCCGAGATTTAAGTTCACTTGGACTGCGCCCATTTTTCCGCCTGCTATGGAAAACTCAGGTTCCACTGACACCAGCTGCCCGCTTTACGCTTTAGTGTGTGTCCAGATTCTTGCGACAAGTCTAGTGGGCAGTTTGAACAACCTACTGCGCGAGCCGATTTCCGGCGTTGCTCCGTGCTCGGAATCCATGGATTCAATTTCCGTCGCGGTACCTACGCGCGGTGCGCCCTGCCCTCAGCGCACTCGCTACTGTATTTCAAACTACCCTCCGCGTTTTGACATTGCTTGAGTTGGAAGGCTCTCTCTGCTGTGTGTCCAAGAGTGACTGAAAACTCAGATTCCGATGGCGCCAGTCGCCCCCTTGACGATTTAGTGTCTGTCCAGATTCTTGCAGTGGCAGGAGAAACGAGCTGTGAACGAGATAGGTCAGGACCAGCAGCTTGCTAACGCGGCTAGCTGCGGGCTAAGGGCTAATGGCGGACTTGGTTGTAGGAAAATGGCGATTTGATCGGTATCCAGGAGCTGTGCAGGAGCTGTGACGGGCGCAAGAACAGGCAGCTGCGCAAGTAATAAAGCACGCCCAGACCGTGGCCAAACCGGCACCTATACCGGCAGTGGCGCGCAAACGCGGTGTGTGGCTGGCTGCTTTTATGGTCGCCTTGGTATTGCTCATTGGAATAGGGTGGTTTCAACCGCAGGCAGCAAAGAATGCAGCTGCTGAAGCTGCCTCAGGTTTCGTGCAATCCAGTTCCGAGGTACTAAAAGACACCAAAACCGGCTTGTATCGGACCCAAGCCGACAATGGCGCGGACATCGACTGGGGCGCAAGCCAAACAATACTGCGCAGCTAAGGGCAAGGGCTGGCAGTTGCCTAGTGTGGATGAGCTAGCTGCCCTCTACGACAACTCACTGGCGGGCACGCAATGTGGGGGTTACACCTGCGAGGTGTCGCGCTTGTTTCATTTAACCAATAATTGGTTTTGGGGCAGTATGCCTAAAGGTTCCGGTGAGGCTTGGGGCGTCTACCTCTCTTATGGCCAGCGGTACTGGTACGCTGTCTCCTACACCGTCTACAAGCGGGCCTTATGCGTACGCCGTACCTGAGCTTGATCCCTTGGGCCATTTGGTTATTTGGTTATTTAACAGCTGCGAATTGCCCGTCATTGCCGCTATTGCCATAATCCAGCGCCAAAGGCGTGGCCTTATTGTAGCCTGGTGTAAAATCCCAGGTTGGATTTGAAACCTGAGTCCTGCCCATGCAAATTCCAATCGACCCCCGCTGGCGCGAGATTGATCAGGTTTTAGCTTCTCTCAAGGACAAAGACCAACGCTGGCTGGAACGCGCAAACAAATTACTGGACACCGAGCAACCAGCGAGCCCGCGTAGGATACGTTGGGGTACGAAACGCATCAATCGTGACGTGATCGGTGACGCGCAGTAGGGATCTGAGGCAATCCCGACGAAACGGGTGAAGTAACATTTTCGGTCAAGTCGCCCGTCGCGGCCTGCATTCTTTTACCGCCTGGAGACCGTATGCCAACCACGCTGGCCCGCTGGATATCGATCCTCTGGCATCCGCTGCTGGCGATCGCGATTTCCGTTGCGTTAGCGACTGCGCTGGCGGGCCGATTGGCGCAGGGGCTTGGCGCGCTGTTGCCGGTCGGAGCACTGTCGGCGGGCGTACTTGGCTTTATTTTCTGGCAAACCCGACGCGGTGGCTGGACCCATATAGATGCGAGCGAACCCACCGAGCGCCGCGGCCTTAATCGGTTTCTGCTGGTCGGCCTGATCCTGGCGGCGGGGCTCGCGGCGGCGGCTTCGGCCTCGGCCGAGCTGACCGTGGGCTTGGCGGCTGCCGCAGCCTGCATGGCCGTCGTTAGCGTCTGCGCGCGCTGGCTCAAGATCTCCCAGCACTGCTTGTTCGCGGTGCTTCCGCTCGCCTGGCTGTGGCCTTCGCTGCTGGCTTCGGCGTTTTTTGTCGCGATGGCCCTGCTCGTGGCGGCTTCGCGGTTGAAGCTGCGGCGGCATAGCGTCGCCGAGGTGCTGTGCGGACTGGCCTTGGGTGGCCTGGCCGCCCTTGCCACGGCATGGATCGCGCCTTCGCCAACCGCTTTCAAGCCAAGCCTGTTGAGTTGTGCGGACGCCGTCGAGCGGGCGGACGGCTGGGCGGTGGGGCCGTTGCCCACAGGTACCGCCGAGCGTGTATGCGCCCAAGTGCAGCGGCAAATCGATGCCGGCGCCAACCTGCATGCGCTGCTGATCGAACAAGGCGGCCGGCTGCGCTTCGAGGCCTACGCGCGCGGTGTCGATCGGCCGATCAACGCCTTGCTACCCAAGCTGCGTCACTTCGATGCTGGAGCCGCACACGACCTGCGCTCGATCAGTAAATCTGTACTCGGGCTGCTGGTGTTGATTGCACATTCTGAAGGCAGCCTGCCGTCGCTCAAGCGCCCGCTACTCGACTACTTTCCCGAGTACGCCGACCTCCGCGGCGGCCCGTTGGATGCGCTTCAGCTGTTTCACCTGCTCAACATGAGCGCCGGCCTCGCCTGGGACGAGTCCGGCAGCTACGCCTCGCTGGCCAACAGCGAGACCCGCATGCGCTTGTCGCGTGACCCCTTGCGCCATGTGCTGACGCGCCCGCTACTGACGGCACCGGGCGAGCGCTTCGCGTACAGCGGCGGCAACAGTGCGTTGCTGGCCGAAGTTCTGGAACGCGCAACCGGCCAGTCCCTTGGCGCGTTCGCGCAGGCAAAGCTTTTCGCGCCGCTCGGCATAACGCAGGCCGAATGGGTGAGGGACCGCCACGGCAAGGCGCTGGCCTATTCCGGGCTGCGGATGTCGGCCCGCGACCTGGCTCGAATCGGCCGCCTGCTCCTCGACGACGGCCGCTGGCAGGGCCACGCGCTGCTGCCGGCCGGGGCAGTGAAGGCGTTGTTCGAGCCGCAAATCGAGACCGATGATGGCCTGCGCTACAGCGACCAGTGGTGGCTATCGCCGGCCAACGCCGAGCCGACCTGGAGCGCTGCTTTCGGCAACGGAGGGCAGCGTCTATATCTGCTGCCCGCACTGGATATGAGCGTGGTCATCCTTGCTGGCGATTACAACCGCCCGCAGCAGGGGCGCGCCGCACGCGTCTTGCTGCGCACCGCGACCGAAGCGGCGCATTGAAGAGCGGCGCGGTTCATCCGAACCCTGTCGGCCGCAGGCGGCTTGATGCAAGGTTAGCCCGGGTAGGATGCGTTGAGGTACGAAACGCATCGATCGTGACGGGATCGGCACATTACTGGACACCCAGAACAAATTACTGGACACCCAGCAAAGTGTCGATTCCGACAGCCGGAAGAGCCGTTTGCCGTTCCAGCCACCTCAACAGCGCCCATTTTCCCAGCCGCAATGGAAAACGCATATTGCAATGAGACCAGTCGCCTGCTTGGAGATTTAGTGTATGTCAGGATTTTTGCTCCAATATTGGTTTGACCCCACGGCCATCATTGCCGCTAGAAAGTAGGTGGACCTCAAGCCCGTTCTCGCCGGGGTCTGCCGAAATCAGGCCCTAGACAAGGCGCTACAATGTCAGCAACGTTGGAGATCAGAATCATGAGCACTATTGACGTTACCCGAACAGATCCATCAGATCACTGACGCGTTGCCGCCGGGTGCGACTTGGGATGACGTGCGCTACCAAATAGATCTGCGTGCTTCGATCGAGCGCGGATTGGCGGATAGCCTAGCGGGCCGCCTGAGCCCGGTCGAAGACCTACTTCGAGAGTTCGGCGTTGCCGAATGAAGGTTTACTGGGCCGGTGAAGCGACGCGGCGTCTGCGCGAGTTGACCGCCTACATTGCAAAGGATTCACCGGAAGCCGCGAAGAAAGTTGCTGCAACCCTGCTAGAGCGCTCGCGTCGGTTGACTGAGCTGCCGTTGCTGGGCCGCCGTTGCTGGGTCGCCGTGTGCCCGAGTATCCCGACAGCGTGCTTCGCGAGGTTCTGGAGCGGCCATATCGCTTGATCTACCAAGTGACGGAGATCGGTATTGAGATCGTGACCGTGATGCACTATCGCCAGTTGCAAGAGGATCTTAAGAAACTCGGACCACACTGAGCACGATCCTTAAGATCAGCAAATACTCCAGACCCCACAAACTAGGACTCTCAGAGACAGACATTGCGCGCACGCGCAGGTTGACGAGACCCTGCACGGCGGAATTTTAGGAAACTAAACTGCAACGCAAGCGCACAAACTATTCACGCGCAGACGCGCGGTTCGCGGAGCGAAATACAACAACCCGAACTTGCGCTGCGCGAAGGCCTGCTCCCCGGCAGGTGTCATGCGTCCCAGTGCGCGCAGTTGTTGAACCTTTGCGATGTTGACCGCGCTCCAGATCGACGTCGATTTTCGTGGCGTAAACCGAATGGAATAGGAAGCACCGTCTATGCGCCGACGCACGCCATCAATCCAGCCGAAGCACAGCGCTTCATCGACGGATTCAGGCCAAGACATGCTCGGCAGCCCACAGCCAGCCTTACAAAAGCCGACCAGCAGCTCAGCTGACGATGAGGCATTGACCTCAAGCCA
>Ga0105048_10019938_pt1 | contig 10255 bp, 14 predicted proteins | sample MAT05_FD_78382 | JGI IMG/M metagenome (GOLD analysis project Ga0105048, IMG submission 78382) | Freshwater microbial communities from Lake Fryxell liftoff mats and glacier meltwater in Antarctica - MAT-05 | ecosystem: Environmental > Aquatic > Freshwater > Ice > Liftoff microbial mat | place...
ATGGCCTGCAGCTATGAGCAGTGCGTCCCTGAACGGGTGTCTACTCCGTCACGAAGATCTCGCGGCGCACCTCCCGGCGCTACCGAGCGGACCACCGAAGACGCCATGATACGGCACCGATTTCATCGAGCCGTCCCGCACCACAGCGGCAATCCGGGACGTCGCAGGCCCGCGAGCACGGCGTTTGCATAGGCGAGAAGCGAGCGCCCAGGACTTTTCCCGGATTACAACAGATGGCCGACGAATCGGACACGCGGAAAACCGGGGCCACGATCGCGATCATCGTGATCGCGTTGCTTGCGGTCGCTTACACGTTGTATTTCGCTCGGTCCTTCCTCGTACCGATCGCGTTTGCGATCCTGCTCGACTTTCTGTTCAGCCCGCTGGTTCGCGGAATGCAGAAGCTCCACATCCCGCTGAGCGCGAGTGCAGCACTCATCGTGGTCGGCCTCATCGCCATTGCAGTGCTTGGCTCTTACACCCTCTCGGGTCCAGCACAGAACATGCTACGCGATGCGCCGGCAACTATTGCGAGAGTCCAGGGTGAGCTCGGCACGGTGTTCAGACCGCTCACGGAGGTAACGACGACTGCGTCGAAAGCCGCTAAGGAAGTCGGAGTCCTGAGTGATAGTACGAGCCCGGCTGAGGTCACGGTGGTCGGTCCATCGGTCGCATCCAAGCTTGCGGGGACTGCGCAGCGCATGCTCGCCGGATGGTTTCAGGTCGCGTTCCTGTTGTTCTTCCTGCTTGCCGGTGGCGACCTGTTCCTCGAGAAGACGATAAGGGTCATTCCACTACTTCACGACAAGAAGAAGGCGGTTCGTATCGCCCGCGATGTGGAATCCGCCGTGTCCGTGTATCTCATCACGAATCTCGGCATCAACCTGATGGCAGGCGTGATGGTGGGTGCGGCCATGTGGATGCTCGATATGCCGAATCCGATCGTGTGGGGCGTGCTGACGGTAGCGTTGGAGTTCATTCCGTTTGTCGGACCGCTTGTGATGATGGGGTTACTCGCGGTCAGCGCCGTAGGTGTGTACGATTCGTTCGGTCGGATACTCCTCGTGCCCGGCGCCTACTTCGCGGTGAATCTCATTCAGGGCAACATCGTCACGACGCTCGTTCTCGGACGGCGCCTTGCTCTCAACTCGGTGGCGCTGTTCGTTGGACTCGCATTCTGGTTCTGGGTCTGGGGGATCGCCGGTGCGTTCATCGGGGTTCCGCTCATGTCGATCATCAAGATCTGCTGCGATCACATCGAGGCATTGCATTGGATCGGAGAGTTTCTCGGTGCCCGCGACGAGCCGACTCGCGCGGCGTCGATTCCGGATACGTCCACGGCCTGAATGCCGTTCGACGCGGCATCCGGCGAAGATGTGTACGTGGGGTAATCGTGACCACGCCTACGGTACCCAGGTATCCCTGGTGAGACACTCGGGGCTGCTCTGTGCCGTGGCCAACCTCGGCGAAGGCATCGTGGCCTTCGTGGTGTGGCCGTGGGTGATCGACACCGACTATTAAGACGTGAAGTGCGACTTCACAAAAGCCGTGAAGCAAGCATTCGATGCCGAAGGAATCGGCATCCCGTCTCCGCAGCGCGACCGGTATGTGTTTCGGGCAGCACCCGCGTAGTTCATGTTGCGTTCCATCACGTGGCGCCTGTCGTAATCGTAGAACGCCCGACGAGACGTTGTCGCTGCAGGCGTTCTGTCGTTGTCACATGGTTCGCGCGTGCAGCTTACGCGTGCTCCCATTTCGCGCCATGCGGTCAGATGGGTGCCGATTCCTGTTCTTCGCGTGTTGCTCTGCGTGCTCTGCGCCGAGGTGTTCCGCCAAACCCTGCCGGATTTTCTCGTGAATACGGCCGAAACCCATTCCCTCGCCACATGCATCGTCGAACGACAGGATCCGGACACCTTCGAGATGTTCCGCTTGGCTTCATAGCGCCAAAATCAGCGCAGAACTCGACACTCTCGAGTTCCAAAGGTCAGATCGTGATCCCGGCCGAGCTGCGCCAACAGGATGGCATCGAGGCCGGTCAGGAGTTTGACATCAGACGACCCGAAAGCGGGGAGCGCCTGCTGCTGCGTCCGTGAAGTGGAGCCTCGACTGTCCGGCCAAGGACTGATTCGTGCCGATCGAGTCCGAGTGGACCGACACGCTCTGACGTTCGGATGAAGTTTCTCGTCCACGCCGACGTGCTGAGCGAAGCCACCAAGTCATCGTCGGATGACCGCGTGGTGGCGTGGCTCACCCCACACGAACGGGACATTGCGATTGATCCGATCATTCTGTCGGACTGACGTGGTCGGCGTTGATGGCAACGTTGCGGGTATCCTTCCGCGCGATGCCGATCAAGGACAGTCTGATCGCCGCGACGGCCCTGACACACGATCTCGCCGTCGTCACCATCTCACAACCGCGATATCTGTTTGCGCGAAATCGTTGCCGGTGCACAGCAGTTCATCATTTCGGACCGCGGCCAGCGCGTAGCTGAAGCAATCACCAAAATTGAGCGCAGCCCCGTGTCGCCCTTTGCCGAATCGAACGCCGGCTTCCTGCGCCACCGCGCACTGTGCAGCGTCCACGGGGATCAGCTCAATTTTCAGATGACGCAGCAATGCATCGAGATCGCTTCGACCTCCCTCGTCGAGCCGACCGACCAAGAGAAGACACGCTTCTGCGGCCGAGGCGACGGACATGAATCGTTTGGGCGCCTGGTGCAGTTGGTGGAGCAGATTCAGCGCACGGGGTTCGTCCATGGCGATGCTCACCACCGCCGACGTGTCAATGATCACGTGGGCGCACCGTCGGTATCGTAGCCGATGACGTCGTCCGCCGAACGGGCGTCGAGCACCGGACGCTCCCGGATTCGCTGTTGTACGCGCTGTATCGGCATCACGTACTGCGTGAAGGAGCGGGCGGCTTCAAGGCGCTGCAACCGTTCCTGGAGGGCGCGGGTTATGGCTTCGGTAATCGTCTCGCCGGTCGCCTCGGCAATGGTGCGCGCCAATCGTTCGGTTTCCGGGCTTTTGAGGCTCATGGGCATGGCGGTGTCGTTGGCGTAAATATACCATGTCAATAGTGTCCCGACGTTTTGGCATTGGAACAGTGCAAGTTGTTGCTTTGCCTGGGGAACGGGGTCGGTTCGTCTGGTGTCGACGTGAACGGCGAGGCGTTGCATGTCGGTCTTTTGCGCGGAGGCGCGCGGGTCCGTCATGCACCGAAGAACCGACACCACAGCATTGATGGTTCGTCGCGCCCCCGTCCGTCGGCACGATTCCCATTTCCAACAGTGTGCTGTTCTTCGCGTCTCTTCGCGTGCTCCGCGAGCTTCGCGCGAACCAGCTGGCTCTCCGATCGCTCTGCGGCCGCCGCCAGCACCCGCGTTCGCGCGAAGTCCGCGAAGATCGCGAAGGCCCGCGAAGAAGACGCACCTCTGGATCGCGAAGCAAGGTCTACAGCTTGACCGGCATAGCCTGTACGAAATGCGAAGGATCCCGAGTGTGGCCCTGTTCACGCAAGTCCCGCTCCATCAACTGCTTACGCCACCACCCCGTTATTCAGACGCTGATTTCCAGCCCATTTTACGCGTTCTCCTCTGAAAAACGTTGGGACGCTTCTAATACCATGTAGATGATGAATGGTATACCACCGCACAAACCCCGTCACATCGTCAGTCGCCTTCCGAATCACTGACCGTCTGCCTCAGAGCCAATGCCAAAAAGAAGACATGGGAATTCTCATCCCCGGCAGCATGGCAGGCCTCAGGCGGCCGCAACATCGGCTGTAAACGTTCGACCGAAGTAGCGTTCGCCGTCCCGTGCTGAAAGGAGTTCGGCGGACCTACTCCCATTTCGAGGCATGCGGTTAGATGGGTGCCGATTCCTGTTCTTCGCGTGTTGCTCTGGGCTCCGCCAAACCCTGCCGGATTTTCTCGTGAGTACGCGCGAGACCCGTTCCCTCGCAACATGCATCGTCGAACGACAGGACCTGGACACCTTCGAGATGTTCCACCTGGCGTCATAGCGCGAAAATCAGCGCGGAACTCGGCACTTCGAGTCAGGAGGTCTGTCCGTGGAATGGTAGATTCGCGGAGCCTCTCACAGAGCTGGCATGATCCGCACGAAAATCACTTGAAGGACGCGATGCACGGTCGACCGCGCTGTGGTGGCTAGGCTGATTTCGGCACTGATGGATGAAGAGCCGAACGTGCGAGACCGACGCGTGGGTGTTGGCAGCACGCTCTCAGGACCGGCTGGTGGCCGGATTCAGATGTCTACTGACGCGAGCCCACTGCCGACGGGCGTGAATTCACAGCCACCCTGTTTCCATCGTCGTTGCCCAGGTCGCCGACACCCTCAACCCGCGCCAGCCATTCTCGCCGCGAGCCAGCACGGCGTGCCGTAGGGTAAACGGGAGCCGGGCTCGAGACGGCGGACACGCTCGAGTTCCTTTCCCTGGTCCTGGTCCACATTCCGGATGCGGGCCGCGTGACGATGGGTGAACGTCCCCCGGCGGCATTACTGGAGTAGTTCTTCGAGGTCAACCCGGTCGCGTGTCTGACCTGCCGCAGTACCATGTAGATCATCGCCTTTGTCGAGCCAAGATCGGTGATCGGTCCGCCGGCCGGAGCTCGCAGCTACGCGCTGAGTCTGGCTTCGGTTTTCTGAAGGCGTCATACCTCCGCGTGAACAGGTCCTTGATGCCGCGCGCATCGCCAATCTTCGCGTCGCCAATACTCGATGACGCACCGGCAATGAGCACGAGCACGTACTGACCACGTTGAAGCCGATCGACGCCGGGTCTCAATTCGTCATGCATGTGCGGTCTCCCGTTGTCACTTGCCTGCTTCGTCCCCCCAGATCTCCCCGGCCGCTCATCACGCCCGGAGCTGGCCCGACAGCACTTGTATCGAGCGAGACAAACCAACGCCTGAGAGCGAGCGCGTTCTCCCTTCAGTAAGTGAACGCCTCGGGGGTTCGCCAGTTCACGCTCCGCTGCCTTCCCCGCCTGCGACGACGCGCGGACCGGCATCATAAATGCGTTTACTCCAGATAGCGCGTACCCGCCTTCGGCCAACCTGGCCACCGTCCGAGCTCGTGCGTTGTACGTGTCCCGCGCTTTTGTATGATTTCCTATTGCAGCCTCTCGTGCGCCATCAGCGTTAACGCGAGTTTTAGCCGGAGCATCCGGTAGTACGTACGACCCGAACAGGCGATTGATGAACGCGGACTGTATCGTAGCGCTCGTTCATGTCGCGCTTGCTGCGTGAATCACGGAATCCAGGACCCAAGCGATGACCGACCGCTCCCTCACGCCCGTTGCCGCAAAGAACAGCGGGCTGCAAAAATGTCTGACCGGCATCAAAGGCTTCGATGAAATCACGGAGGGTGGTATTCCGCGAAACCGGATCACGCTCCTCAGCGGCGGCACCGGAACCGGGAAGACATTGCTCGGCATCGACTTTCTGATCGGCGGAGCGACGCAACACGACGAGCCCGGCGTCTTCATGTCGTTCGAAGAAAACGACGATGAACTGTTCGCCGATGTCGCGTCGCTCAACTTCGATTTACAAAGCCTCGTCGCCGATCGGAAGATTCTGCTCGAATATGTGCTGCTGGAGCGACGCGACGTGGAGTCTGCCGGTGAGTTCAATCTGGAAGGGCTCTTCGTACGACTCGAGTTGGCGATCGACTCCATCGGTGCCAAACGCGTCGTACTGGATTCCGTCGATTCACTGTTCGCCGGCGTGACTGATGTCGGGATACTCCGCCTCGAAATCAAGCGACTCTTTCGATGGCTCAAAGACAAGAACGTGACCGCCCTCATTACCGGCGAGACCACGCAGGGTACGTATACCCGGCACGGATTGGAGGCGTACATCTCCGATTGTATCATCTTCGTGGATAATCGGGTTCGCGATCAGATCTCCACGCGTCGCATGCGTGTCATCAAGTACCGCGGGTCGAATCATGGTGCCAATGAGTATCCGTTCGTCATCGATGAGAACGGGCTCTCGGTCATTCCCATAACCTCGGCGGGACTCGACCAACCCGGATCATCTGAACGATTGTCGACCGGCATCCCGTCGTTGAGTGCCATGTTCAACGGCGGTGGATATACCAGAGGGAGTACAGTGCTCGTGTCCGGGACCGCGGGCACGGGAAAGACGAGTTTGGCAGCGGCATTCGCGGTGGAAAGCTGTAAACGTGGGGAACGGTGCCTGTTCTTGTCGTACGAAGAGTCCCCAGGCCAACTCATTGAAAACTTGAGTTCCATCGGATTCGATTTGGCGTCGCTGGTCGAGAGTGGGATGCTGTTGATCGTGTCGACCAGACCATCGTTCTTCGGCTTGGAAATGCATTTGCTCGACCTGTACAAGATGCTCGCCGAGTTCAAGCCGCGGGCGGTGGTCATCGATCCACTGACCAGTCTGATTGGCCAGGGAAACCATATGGAAATCGAATCGATGCTCACGCGTATGATCGATTCTCTCAAATCCAACGGTATCACGGGATTCTTTACCAGCCTCGTTTCGTCGACCAGACAGAATGACAACAGCGGCGAAATCGGCGTGTCCTCGTTGATCGACACCTGGATCGTGGTAAGAGAGTTGGAGGAAAGTGAGGGACGCAAGCGCATTCGGGGACTGTATATCGTCAAGTCGCGAGGCATGGGGCATTCCAGCGATGTGCACAAGCTCGTGATGAGTGATAGCGGGATGTCGTTGATGCCGATGGATGCCGACGCCACCGCGGGCGCGAAGCAGAACAGCAAGGTCGGAAAGGCGACCGCGACTCCGGAGGCGTAAACCCATGCCGGACGCCCCCCCCCCCCCGATTCTGAACGCGCTGCGCGCATGAACACGGCACGCCCGAATTATATCGTGGGAGTCGGCGGCTCTGCCGGTGCGCTCAACGCCTACAAGGCGTTGTTGGAATCGTTGACGACCGATACCGGCATGGCCTTTGTCATCATTTCCCACATCACCCCCGAAGCGTACAGTCAGCTGGCGCTGATTTTGTCACGGTGTTCCAGCATGCCAACCATGGTGGCGGTGTCGGGGATGTCGATACAGGCCAATCATGTCTATGTCATACCGGCCAATGCCGATCTCGAGATTGAGGGGTTCACCTTCAAGGTGATCACGCCGCGCAGCAGACGAGCCGCGCAAATCGACTTGTTTTTTGTCTCGTTGGCATCGGCAATGGGCGGGTTCGCCATCGGTATCGTCCTTTCAGGGTATGGTGGCGACGGCACCCTTGGCGTTCAGTCTATCAAGGAGCAGGGCGGCACCACGTTTGCGCAGGACGCGTCGGCGGCCGTGGACGGAATGCCGACGCATGCGCAAGCGTCGACGTATGTCGACTTCGTGCTGTCGCCCGAAAAGATCGGTGCGGCGCTGATGCAGATTGGGTCACGCTTTTTCTGAGTGGTGACTGATTCGGCCGACGGGCGATACTGCGGGCGCGCGAAATTTTCACGACGGATCACGCCGACTGCACCAAGGCGTTCACGGGCTCGGCGGCGCTGCTCTCGAGGCTCCATTGTCATCGTACGGGCGCCTTGGTATGGTTAACCCATATGAAGACTACGGTTGATATTTCCGACCCGCTTTTTGAAAGTGCCAAGCGGTTGGCGGAGCGTCAGGGTGTGACCATGCGGTCGCTCATCGAAGAGGGGCTGCGATCCGTGCTGCAAGCCCATCGCGCGGCCCCGCGCCGATTCGTGCTGCGCGATGCAAGCTTTGCTGGCGATGGTTTGGCATCCGGCATAGAGCTGGGCGACTGGTCGCAGCTGCGCTCGCTGATCTACGACGTGCCGGCCGAATGAGTGTGCCGTGATCGCTGTCGACACGAACGTGCTCGTGAACGCGCATCGACACGATGCCGCGTTTCACGACAGTGCCAGGCGTACCATCGCTGCGCTGGCCACGGGTGGCGCACCGTGGGCGATCCCGTGGCCCTGCGTCCACGAGTTTCTGGCCGTGGTGACACATCCGAAGATCTTTCGCACGCCCACGCCACTGGCGCTCGCGTGTGAACAAATCGACGCGTGGCTGGAGTCGCCGACACTCACGCTACTGAGCGAAGATCGGTCGGCGCACTGGCCCGCGCTGCGCACGCTCCTGCTGTCGGGAAAGATCGCCGGACCGCGCGTCCATGACGCGCGTATCGCAGCACTTTGTGTGGCGTACGGTGTTTCTGAACTGCTGTCGGCGGATCGCGATTTTACGAGATTCCCATCGCTCGTGGTGCGTAATCCGCTGGTGTAGCGGGGCACGAAAGCGGAGTAGCCGGGCCCCAGGCAGCGGCGTACGTAGTTGATGGAGCGGGACTTCCGCGAACAGGGCCACACTCAGGATCTGTCGCATTTCGTACAGGCTGTGCCGGTCAAGCGGTAGACCGCGCTTCGCGATCCAGATGTGCGTCTTGAGCGCGTGCCTTCGCGATCTTCGCGGACTTCGCGCGAACTGCGGTGCTGGCGGCTGCCACGGAGCGATCGGAGAGCCAGCTGGTTCGCGCGAAGCTCGCGAAGAGACGCGAAGAACAGCACAATGATGGAAATGGGAATCGTACCGACGGACAAGAGCGCGGCGAACCACCACTCCTGTTGTGGCTGTTCTTCGGTGCATGACGGTCCCGCGCGCCTCCGCGCAAAAGACCGACATGCAGCGCCTCGTCGTTCACGTCGAGACCAGACCAGACGACGCCGTTCCCCAGGCGAGTCAACCACTGGCAGCGTTCTCATCCCAAAACGTTGGAACGCTACTGAGTGCAGAGTTCAAGTTGGAGGCGGTGCGCCGGTGCCGCGAGCAGCGCGCCGTGGGCGTGAGTGCGGCACATATCGCGCGGGAGCTCGAGGTCCGGCCGGATATCCTGCGGCGCTGTTCCGCGCGCGCGTAAGCTCATGCCGGGGCGGCGCCCCGCGACGTGTTACCAGGGCCAGGCTGTCTCCCAGCGGAGCAGGAAGATTGGCGGCGGCCCCAGCACGAGCTGCAACGTCTGCCGCAGCAAACTGCGTTCCTGGAAAAGAGCGGCGGCGTACTTCGCGACTGTAACGTGCCGAGCATATCGCGCGCTCCTCGACGCCGGAGGGCCTCTCGACTATCCGGCCAAGGACTGGTTCGTGCCGATCGAGTCCGAGTCGACCGATACTCTCTAACGTTCGGATGAAGTTTCCCGACGTACCCCGCAGCCCGCCGCGCGCTGTTCAAACTCAGCAAGGTGTGGAACGGCTCGACAGCAGGGAGTACCTATCGATCCGATCATTCTGTCGGGATGACGTGGTCGACGTTGATGGCGTCGTTTCGGGCATCCGGGCGCGCGATGCCTATCGAGATGGCACGTCTCTGATCCGCTTGGCTCGCTTCGACCCCAGTATAACTAATGTATAACCGGTTGTAGCGTCTGAACAAAGAGACGGGACGGCGGATCACGCCTTGCTTCGATCGTTGTCATGCCGAGAAGCTGGAGACCAGCGCCAGCGTACTTTGGTCTTGATGACCGGATAAACCAGACTAGACGTAGTCTATCATGAAAATTGTCAACATCCGTCTGGCGAAAACTGACCTGTCCCGACTCATCGCCGAAGTCGTCGCTGGGGGCGACGTCGTGTATCGCGAAGGCCGGCAAGCCACTGGTTCGACTGGTGGCCGTCGCCGCGTCGCAGGGAACTCGCTCGTTGGGATCTCTCGACGGCCAAGTGGTGGAAACCGATGATTGCTGGACGGCGGACCCGGAGATCGCAGCGTTGTTCTCTGACGGCGAGCTCGAACCACGAGCGCCGCCGCGCGCGCCGCCGTGAGTGACTCCCGACGCGCGGTCTACTACAGCGCGGCCTCCGCATGGGAGCTGGAGCTCACGGCTGCGAAAGGGAAACTCATCTTGCCGGACGACTGGCTCACGGTTGCCGCGAGCACTGGCTTCCTGCACCTTCCGGTCACTGCGATTGATCAGCGCGTACAATGTGCCGGTGCTGGCGGTATAGCTCGTTGGCCTGTCACCGATCGCGTGAAATTCTTCAGGTAGCGATCTGACCGTGCCCCGCCCGTCTTCAGTCTGTCTCGCCCCTGACGGCACCCACGACCTCGATCAACCGCTCCCGCAATACACTCGCGCGCGCGCTTAATTCCCGCTGACGCCGCTGGTATTCATCTCTCCCCTCGGGGGTCTCCACCCGAACTGGGATGAAGCCCATGGCACGGAGGTCGTAGGGACCGGCCTGCATGTCGAGCACCCGCAGCTCCGTC
>Ga0105048_10019940_pt1 | contig 10253 bp, 6 predicted proteins | sample MAT05_FD_78382 | JGI IMG/M metagenome (GOLD analysis project Ga0105048, IMG submission 78382) | Freshwater microbial communities from Lake Fryxell liftoff mats and glacier meltwater in Antarctica - MAT-05 | ecosystem: Environmental > Aquatic > Freshwater > Ice > Liftoff microbial mat | place...
CCGTCGATGCGGGCGCGGCCGTCGATGCGGGCGTGGAGGTCGACGCTGGGCCCGTCGACGGCGGCTCGACCACTCTCGACGCGGGCGCAGCGAACGCCTGCGAGTCGGCGGGGGGTAGCTGCGTCGCCGTCGTGCCGCGCGCTTGTCCGGGCGGCATCGTCGGAGCTGCCGACGTCTACTCGTGCGGGCGGGGCATCGGCACGCAGTGCTGTCTGCCGCTCACCACGCCGCCGATGTGCCTGGGGATCGGCGGACGCGGCGAGGGCTGGTACGAGGCGGACGGCACGCGCATCTGCGGGGTCGGATGCGACGGCGCCACGCTGAGCTGCGAGAACGTCGGCACTCGGAGCGAGGGCTGGTACGCGATGCCGGCGAGCGCTGGCTGCCCGACGCCGCTCGGCGGTGGCCTGGTCCAGTGGGTCAACTGCTCTCCGTGAGTCTCGTGGCCTGCGCTCGGTGAAGAGCGCATCTGCGCAGGGGGAACGTCGCGGGCGCGGTTCGCGTAAAATGCCGCGCATGCGCCTGCGCCGAACGTCGACTCACGCGCTCCTCACCGCAGCGCTGCCGAGCACCTGGCTCGCTGTGCTGCTGCTCGGCACGGCCGGCTGCGCGACTGACGCGTCGAAGGCGCGAGAGGCGCTCGCGCGCGGCAAGCAGCTCGCCGCGGCGCACCAGCTCGACGCCGCCGCGACGCAGCTCGCCTCCGCCGCGACGCTCGACCCGCGGCTGCACGAAGCGTTCGCGCGGCTCGCTCGTGTACGGCTCGAGCAACATCGCGCGCCCGACGCAGAGACCGCCGCGCTGCGTGCGGCTTCGCTCGTACCGCGCTCCGCGTATTACTCGGAGCTGCTCGGCCGCGTGCAGCTAGCGAGCGGCAACACCGACGGCGCGCTCGCCTCGCTCGAGCAAGCGATCACCCTCGACCCGACGCAGACCGCGCGGCTCGCGTTTACCGTCGGCCTCGTCCGAGAGCGCGCCGGCAAGCCGATCGAGGCGCTCGCCGCCTACGATCGCGCAGCGACGGCCGACCCGAACGCCGTGCTGCCGCGCATCGCGCTCGCGCGATTGCTCCTCGACGCGGAGCGACTCGACGCCGCCGCGCACCGCCTCGACGAAGCGCGCCCGCACGTTGCGGCGGAGGGCGCCGAACACACGCTGCTCGCGGCGCTCGATGCGCGCGTCACGACGCTCGTCGCGGCCAAGCGCGAAGCCGATGCGAGGATCTTGGCCCTGCTCGGCTTGAGCGCCAACAGCGGAGGCGACGCCTTCCTACGGGGCGACGCCATCGGCGACCTCCGAGCCGATCAGCTGATCGGCGCCGACGCCATCGATTGGGGCGACGCCATCGGCGACTCGTTCGGCTCCACTGGGCGCGGCCTCACCGGCAGCGGCGGCAGCGGCGGCTACGGCGATCGCACGATTGGACTCGGCACTATCGGCCTCGGCGACATCGGCACCAGCGGCCTCGGGACCATCGGCCACAGCCGCGGCACGGGCGTCAACATCGCCAGCGGCAGCTCCACCATGCCGATCGTCTCCCCGGGCTCGCCCACAGTCGCGGGCACGCTCTCTGCGGAGGTCATCCGCCGCGTGGTGCTGCGGCACCTCCGCGATCTACGGCTCTGCTACGAGGCCGCGCTCGCGCGCAATCCGGGCCTGGCGGGGCGGGCGTCGCTCGCCTTCACGATCGCGCCGACTGGTGCCACGGCGCAGGTCGGCGCGACCGGGCTCGGCGACGCCGCCGCAGAGGCGTGTATGGCGGCGAGCGTGTCCCGCTGGACGTTCCCGGCGCCTGAGGGCGGCACCCCGGTGCGCGTCAGCTACCCGATCAACTTCGCGCCGCCCCGCATCACACCCTGAAATCAAGTACATTCGCGCGGATGTCGCGTTTCCTCGTCGCTCGCTTCACGCTGCTCTGCCTTGCTGTCTGCTTCGGTTCGGCTTGCGCGGTCGACCGCGCTGGGCTCCGCGAGGACGACGCCGGCCCACTCTCCGAAAGGGATCTCGGCAACGTCGATCTGGGCAGCGTCGATCTCAGCCGCGTCGATCTCGGCAACGTCGATCTGGGCAGCGTCGATCTGGGCAGCGTCGATCTTGGCAACGTCGATCTCGGTGGCGACATGTTCGTTCCGGTCGACCTCGGCTTCGATGTTGGCCTTCCCGATCTCGGCTGCACGGCCGCAGAGACCTGCGCGGCCGGAGTGCACGCGTTCTGCCGCGCAGGCGCACTCACCAGCGAGGTCTGCGCCCTCGGCTGCTCGATCTCGACGCCCACGCGCTGCGCGCTCTTTCTTCCGTCGAACGTCGACGCCGCGCTGTTCGACGTCGCGACCGACATCACGCTGCCCGACGCGATCGACACGTCGGACTGCAGCGTCCCCGGTGCGATTCCCGCCGCGCAGACCGGCGGCGCAGAGGTCTGCGTGATCCGCGGTCGCGACATCACGGCGCCTGCGGGGACGACGGTGTCCGTGACTGGCACGCGCGCGCTGGTCTTGCTCGCGGCGCGCAATGTGTTCATCAACGGCGACCTCGACGTCGCGGCATTCGGCACCGACGCCGGACCGGGAGCGCTCACTGGCGGCACTGGCGCGGGCGGCATCGGCACGCACGTCGACACGTACGGCGACGGCGGCGGTGGTGGTGGCGGCTTCTGCGGCGCCGGGGGCGTCGGCGGTCGCGGCACGGGAGACAGCGGGGGAACGCCACCCGCAGCGCCGGGCGGAACCGCAGGCGCCGCAGTCGCCACCACACCCCTCGCGCCGCTGGTCGGCGGCAGCCCCGGCGGTCGCGGAGCGTACACCGCGGGTGAGGCTGATCCTTTCGCGGCGGGCGGCGGTGGCGGCGGTGCGCTGCAGATCAGCGCGCGCGGCACGATCACGCTGCGCGGCAGCATCGACGTCGGCGGCGGCGGCGGCCAACGCGGCCACGCCGATGGCCGCACGAACTACAGCGCCGGCGGCGGCGGCGGCAGCGGCGGCGGCGTGCTCATCGAGGCACCGAGCGTCGTCTACGAAGCCTCCGCGCGCGTGCAAGCGATCGGCGGCGCTGGTGGCGCAGCAGGCGGCGCCGACGACGGCCGCGGCCGACCCGGCGATGGCGTCGAAGGCAGCGACGGAGAAGACGGCATCGACGCCACCGATCGCGCTGCCGCCGGTACGACCACCGCGCCCTTCTACGCGGCGAACGGCGGCCGCTCCGGCGGTGGCAGCGCCGCCGCGGGTGAGAACGGTGTCGCGAACACCAACCGCTACTCGAACGGCGGTGGTGCCGGCGGTGGCGTCGGCTGCGTCGTCGTCCGCACCGCGTCGGGCGCGCTCCCCGCAAACGCCGCGCTCAGCGCCCCCAGCGCGCTGCCAGCGCTGCGTCCGCTGCGCGTGCGGTCTGATTGATTGAGCGAGGGCGCGACGCGCGAAGCTCACTTCGCCCCGAGGACTGGCTCGAGCAGCGCGTCGTATGCTCCGCCCCCGATGGCAGCGTTCGAAAACACCTCCGACACCTCATGCTCGCCGACTTTGCCGCCGCCCTCTCCTTTCCTGACTGCTTCGGCGGCAATCTCGACGCGCTCGTCGACTCGAGCTCCCGCCGGTGGGAGCTACGGCCGTGAGCTGGAATCGCCGCGAGTGGCTGCGCTCGGCGCGTTTGTAGTGGGTGAGCGATTGCGAGTTGGAGGCGTCTGGCGCGTCGATATTCGCGTGAATCAGCTGGCCTACGCGCGCGGAGCCGGTGCGCGCAGCGCGCGCAGCATCGGCACGATCCACGGCAGGACGGCGACGACTCCCGCTATCAGAAACGGCGTCTCCATCTCGCTGCCGAGTGGGTGACCCCACCAAATGCAACCGCTGCCGTAGCCCGGTAGCGGCCCCCGCGCGAGGAAGGCCAGCAAAGCCCACAGCGGCGCGACCGCGAGCACGCCCGCGCTTCGCCCGCGTAGCTGTGCCGCACAGGCCGCCAAGAGCACCAGCTCTGCTGTCATCCGCGGCCATCGCGTGGCTGGCCCGTCGATCCAGCTCCGGCTGAGCGCCATTTCGCCTGAATCAAGCAGCACGCCCACATCGAAGCCGAATCCGTCTGCGGCGCACATCATCAGCGCACCGACACCGAGCAGCGCGAGTGACTGCCGCGCGGGCGCCTCGCGATCCGCGGCACCGACATCGCGCGCGAACAGGAAGCCGGCGATCAGGAGCAGTGTTGTGCTGTGCATCAGAAACGCGAATGGGCTCAGTGCCACGGCGAAGCCTGCGAGTCGCCGGCGCCACGGCCAGCCAGCGAGCACCACCGCGAGAACGACGCACGTCGTGACCGCGTGCGCGATGGAGAACGTGTCCGACCGCACGCCCTCGGGCCCGATGAGACTCTCAACGATGAATACCGCGCAGAAGACGACCGCCAGCCACGCGGCCGCGACGCTCGCTCCTCGCGCGACGGGAGCAGCGCTCACGCGCGCGATGACGCCGAGCGTGACTCCGATGGAGCAGGCGACCGCCAGCAGAGTGTCGCCCTCGCGGTGAGACTGGAGGAGCGTAGGAACGATGAGACACGCGAGCGCCAGCCCGAGCGCGGCGGGCACTCTCCGCTCGAGAAAGCGGCCTATCGACACGCTGCGCATCCCGCCTCTGACAGCGCCGAGCGCGGATGGTTCCAGAGGGCGCTGCGACTCATGGCGAGGACCTGCGGTATTCGAGGCGGACCCTCGTCCCTACGGTCCCGCGCCCGTCCGCTCATCTGCGTCGATGTCCGTACCAGCGTCTACCCCGACATCACCCGCATCCTGCAGGCGGAGAAGCGCATCTGCCTGCGCCGCCAGCCGAGCATTGGCGGCCTTCTGCGCAGGAGAGATCCCGCCATACCTCGCCTCTTGCTCGGCCGCGCCAATCTGCAGCCGCGTGATCGTCGCACGCAGTTCCTCGTGCGACGGTCTCGAGCACTCTCGGCAGGCGCGTATCCCGAGGATGCCGGTCAGTAGCAGTGCGGCCCACCCCGCCTTCTGCCATGCAGCTGAGGAACTCATTCTCGGCGCGAGCGAGAGCGGTAGCGCAGCGTTCGCAGCGCTTGCAGCGTCGCGCCCAGCGCCGGCGGCGTCCGCGCGAATCGCTCCATCGTGCGGCGCGCTCTGCGTCGGTCGCGTGGCCGCGTACACTGTGGGCTCGGGCGTGCACTGCGCTCCGAGAAGACGCAGCTCGCAGGCGACCACATCGCGCGTCGGCTCGTCGGCCAGCTCGATCAGCACCTCGCCGTGCGCTGCGAACGCGTCGAGATTCGCCTTCGCCGCCGCCAGACTCTGCCTGCCCTCGCGTTGCAACACGCGCGCGAAAGAGATAGGCAGCACATCGCTCCCGCTCCTCCGAACGACTCTGAGCGTGTATGCCATTCGGCGAACAGCGTAGCTGACTTCGTCGAGAGGACGGAGTCGCCCAGCGCGTCGTATGTCACGCGCTTCGCGCCGATGTAGGGCGCGCTGAAGCAAGCGAGACCTACGGGTGCTGCAAGAGCGCGACCCAAGAGCGCCGGTCGGGCGACGAGCGCTGCGGACGGGCGCTCACCGCAGCGATGCGTCGTCATCGACCGTCGCGCCCGCGAAGGGCTCGATGCGCCGCGGAGGTCACCCGCGCCTCGACGAGGTCTTCGGGTCGGATGCGGTCCACGCGATCTCGTCCCAACGAGGTGAAGCGCGTCGTTCGACTCGCCAGCCGCTGGGGCACGAGCGTTGTGCGCCGCCATCGACCGCGCCCATGTTAGCCTGCCACCGTCATGTCAGCGTTCGCGCTCGAGGCGGGGCCGGATCCGCTGCTCGGTAAGGTCCTTCAGGACCGCTACCGTGTCGTGCGCAAGTTGGGCGAGGGCGGGATGGGCGCCGTCTATGAAGGCGAGCACCTGCTCATCAAGAAGCGCGTCGCGATCAAGGTGCTGCATCCGCAGTTCGCGACCTCGCCCGAAATCGTGGCGCGCTTCCATCAAGAGGCGCTAGCGGCGACGGCGATCGGACACGAGCACATCGTCGAGGTCAACGACATGGGGAGGACGCCCGACGGCGCCATCTTCATGGTGTTGGAGTTCCTCATGGGGACGGACTTCGCCGGCCTGCTCGAGAAGGAGCAGCGCATTTCGATTGGCCGCGTCGTTCACATCGTCGCGCAGGTGTGCGACGGAGTGCAGGCCGCGCACGAGAAGGGCATCGTCCACCGCGACTTGAAGCCCGAGAACATCTTCGTCGTCAAGCGCAAGGGCGACGCGGAGTTCGTCAAGGTGCTCGACTTCGGCATCAGCAAGTTTCAGGACAGCGCGGCCGGCGGGCACGCGGCAACAAAGACCGGCTCGATCATGGGCACGGCGTATTACATGTCGCCCGAGCAGGCGCAGGGAAAGAAGAGCGTCGATCACCGCACCGATGTGTGGGCGATCGGCGTCATCCTCTTCAAGGCGCTGGCGGGGAGCTATCCCTTCGAAGACGACGCGTTTCCGATGCTGCTCGTGAAGATCTGCACCGAGAACCCGCCGCGCATTCAATCGCTTCGTCCCGATGTCCCCAATGAGCTCGCCGCCGTCATCGATCGCTGTCTGACACGCGACGTCGATCGGCGCGTGCAGTCGTGTGCGGAGCTACGTGCGCTGATCGCACCCTTCGAGACGCTGACCGCTCCGCCGCCTCCGCAGAGCGCCGCTGCGTTCGCCGCAACGCTGCCGAGTAACCCAGACGGTTCGCCGCGCGCCGTAAGCGCCATCGCGTCGCGCCTTTCTCCCGCCGTCCGCGCGATCGACGAGCGTGCCATTACGCCGGAAACGCTAGCTGCGTCCGGCTTTCGCGCGATCCCATCGATGCCGCGCTGGATCCCGGTGACTGGATTCGTCGTCGTCGCATCGCTCGTCGCTGGTGGCGCAATCTGGGCGTTCACGCAGCCGCCGAAAGCGGAAGTCAGCCCCATCGCGACTCCGATGCCCGTGACCATTCCGACCGCTGCAAGCGCAGCGCCGGCGATCCCCGGCCAGGTGCTCGAGTTCATCGTCAGCCCAACTGAAGCCGCTGTGCTCATCGACGGCCGCCCCGTCTCGACTGGCACCGATCACACGCTGTCCGAGCCAGTCGTATCCGGCGATACAGCCCTTCACGAGCTGCGCATCGAAGCGCGCGGTTTCCGAACTCGCGTCGAGAACATCCGGTTGAGCTACCACCAGCGCATCGTCGTCGCGCTCGACCCCGGCACCGGCATCGACGACCGCCGTGGCACCGCATCGCCCCCAGCGACGACCGGTCGCCGAGGCAGCACGCCATCGGCCCAGATCGTACCGAGTGGCCGCATCGCGTCGCCGCCGAGCGAGACGGCGGGCAATGGCCGCACTACACCGAGCGAGACGGCGCAGGAAACGCCGCGCGTCGTCGAAACGACCGTTGCGCGACCTGCGACGCCAGTCGTCGTGGTGCCGGCGCCTGACGCTCCCCGCGTCGATGGCGTGGTCACACCGCCGCCGCCGCGCGGACTCAAGCGATTGCGGACGACGCCGCCGTAGGCGGTTGTTGACGGCTCCATATGGAGCGCGGGGTATAGGCCACTCAGCCGCCGGCCGAGCGGCGCGTTCGCGACCAATCACTCCCGCGCGCGCTGGCAGAGCGCGTTGCCCCCGACGAGAACGGAGCGAGCGCTATCGATGTATGCGACTCGCGCAAGCGAGGTTCCCGGCGCGCTGTAGAGCGTCGGGCGTGCATCGGATGCCGACGCGCTGAGGACGTACGGCTCGGCGTCGAGCGGCAGGCCATCGAGTTCGAGCAGGCGCATCGCGCGGATCCCGGCATTGGTCGCATACGACACCACCCAGCCGCCGCGTCGTCCGTTGGCGAGCATTCCGCTGCGCTCGAATCCTTCGGTGACGAATCCGTCCGCGACGTACACGATGCTCGGATCTCGCCCCGGTCCAAGAGCGACCGGTGCGCTGAAGGTCACGCTGCCGGCGCCCGGCGACACAATCGCGCGGCCGAATGCGATGCTGCCATCGCAGCGGTCGTACACGACGCCGAGCGTGTAGTTGCCGCTCGCATACGAACCGACGGCCATGCGGATGCGATCGCCCTGGAACGTTTGCGGCAGCACGGCCGACGCCATGAAGTTGGGCATCGTCCGCTGTGTGTCTGCCTGCGCCTGCAACATCGGTGCGGCGGGGAAGGTGCCGGTCATCGGCGTGACGAAGTGCATCTGAACACCGGTGGTTCCCGCGTACGCCACCAGCCAGCCGTCTGGTACGCCATCGTGCTGGAGCGCCGCGATCGAGGGCGGCGCGCCGCCGGTGGTGGTGCCCAACACGCTTGGGATCCCGTCGCCCGCTCCGGTCACCCACGTGGTCGCGCCAGGAGAGCCCGTCTCGAGCTGCACCGCGAGGAGCTCGACGTTGACTGGCGGCTGGCCGCACGCATCGGGCCGCTCGACCGAGTCCGCGAGCCAGCCGACGAGGGCCTGCGGATGGGGGGACGTCGCGAGCCCTGCGATCGCTGGCCGCGCGGCGCCGAGACGATCGGTTGTCGTTCCTGGGCGGCTCTCGCCGGTGCAGGCGCTCGCGCGGCCATCGCCGACATCGACGCCGAGCCAGGTGTTCGAGCGTCCGACAGGACCTCGGAGGAGGATGCGCGGATCGACCTCGCTGACCAGCGGACCGACGAGGACGCGGCCGCTAGCGCAGCCCGATGTACTCACGCTCGCGGTGATCCAGCTCTCGCCGAGCCGATCGATCGCTGCGTCCGCGGTGTTGCACGCGACGCTTTGGAAGAATTCGCCGGAGCGGATTGGACACGCGTTGCCGGGGGCGAGCGTCGTGTCGTTGATCTGGCCGCTCGTGCACGGTGGAGTCACGCACGGCGGCGGAGGCTGGGCCGCGTGTGCGACGTCGAGAGCGCCGCTCGAGCTGCCGTCGCGCACCGCCACGAACTCGGTTGCTCCGTTGCCCGCGAGGACACCGAGCTCGCCCGACGCGGAGCCCGAATAGCCCACTCGCTCCGTCGACATGAGGCTCGCGAGATCCGCGATCATCGGCCGCGCGAACATGGGGTCGTCGCCGCTCTGCTCGTCGACGATCTGATCGCAGTCGTTGTCGACTCCGTCGCACTCCTCCGTGCGCGTGCCGGAGCGCAGCCGGTCGCCGTCATCGCAGTCTGTCGCGCTCGGATCGCACGCCGGATCGGGATCATGGTCGCCGTCGAGATCTCGTGCAGCGATCACGCAGCGCGAGTTGGCGCCGCAGGTCCAGCGCTGGCAGTCTGAAGGCAACAGCACGTCTTGCGTGTTGAGGATCTCGCAGTCGGCGCCTTCGTTGCAGGTGCCGATTGGGATCTTCCAGAGACCGACGAACGTGCAGCCGGGAACGAGCACCAAGAGCGCAACGGCCAGAGCGAGGGCGAGAACGCGCGCGCTCACCACGCACCTCCGACGACGAGGCCGAGCGCCGTCGGGCCAATCGCGGGAAGCAGGTGCGCGGTGGGCGTCGTTGTGGACGCAGGCTCGCCGCCCCAATCCGTCAGGAACGCGAGCACCACCGCGGTGGTCGCAAACAGCGCCGCAGTTCCGAGCAGCACGTCGACGCCGATCGAGAGGGTCTCGATGTGATCCAAATCGCTCTGTTGCCGCCGGAGCGGATCCATCCCATCGACGCGATCACTCTCAGACACTGCGACACCGCCGAGAATCCCGGCCGCCGCGGACACCGCGACCGCGACGCCGGCGGTGCTCCAAAAGAGCCATGAGTCGATACCGCGGTACGTCGACACGAACTGCAGCTCGAGCGCGACCTCGATTCTCTGGCGCGCGGCGAGCTGGATCTCGGTGGTGGCGGGCACGTAGCCCTCGGCGCGCACCTCGAGCTCGTGGCGCCCGCTCGGCACGCGGATCTCGCCAGGCGCCGTCCCGACCTGCCGGCCATCGAGCCAGATCGCCGCCTCGGGAATGTTGACGGTCACGCGCACCGTGCCGAGCAGGCCTTCGAGCGCGCGCATCGTCGCCTCGACCGTCGCGCGATCTTCGGCCTCCGGCCCGCCTTCCGCGAGATAGCGGCGGTAGTATTCGAGCGCGAGATCGTATCGAAAGAGCCGCTCGTGACATTGGCCGATGTTCCAGAGCAGCACGTAGCGGCGCGGGTCCCCGTCGAGCTCGATGTAGACGGCTTCGAACTCGGCGAGCGCCGCGTCGAAGTTGGACGCCTCGAAGAGCGCTTCGCCGCCGGCGATGCGCTCGTTTTGCTCGGTGGTCTGTGCGGCTGCGGGGGCCGCGAGAGCG
>Ga0105048_10019941_pt1 | contig 10253 bp, 11 predicted proteins | sample MAT05_FD_78382 | JGI IMG/M metagenome (GOLD analysis project Ga0105048, IMG submission 78382) | Freshwater microbial communities from Lake Fryxell liftoff mats and glacier meltwater in Antarctica - MAT-05 | ecosystem: Environmental > Aquatic > Freshwater > Ice > Liftoff microbial mat | place...
CCGGCATCATCGGTGGTTTTGCATTGGTTCAGTTGGCTCGCATTAATGCCAACACTGAAGACATGGCCAGCAACTGGTTGCCCAGAATCCAGCACACTGGTGAGCTACAAGGTCTGCTAAATGAGCTGCGCCAAGCCGAGACCCAGCACGCCATGGCGGTTACGGCAGAAGAGAAAAAAGTCGAAGCGGACCGCATCAATGCTGACAAGGCCAAGCTTGCAGATGTTGGCAAAAAGATAGAGGGTTTGCTGGACTCCGCCACTGAGAAGCAAAACTGGGAGAAATTTAGCAAAGACCTGGTGGCGTACTACGCTGTCAGCGTCAAGTTGTTGAACTTGTCCGATATCGGGCCCGCTGAGGCGATGGCGACCACCGAAATGTTGAACGGTGAGTCCCGCACCGCATTCCGCGCGCTGTTCAAGAATTTGGACGCGATGACCGCGTATAACTCTGAGGGCGCCGCCGCCGCCCGCGAGGGGGCCAAGTCTACCTATGCGGGTTCCAAGTGGAGCGTGGTGTTTTTGTTATGTGTGACCGTGGTTCTAGCCGCCATCATGGCGGTCTTGATCATTCGCCTCATCACCCAACCCATTGAGTTCGCAGTGGGGGCAGCCAAGGAGTTTGCCAGCGGCAACCTGACCCATGCGTTGCATCCCCGAGGCAGTGATGAGCCGGCGCAATTGCTACATGCACTTGAATCCATGCGGTTGGCACTGGCCAAGGTAGTTACCAATGTGCGCCAGGGCTCTGAGGGCGTGGCAACAGCCAGCTCCGAAATCGCCCAGGGCAACCACGATTTGTCGTCGCGCACCGAACAGCAAGCCAGCGCCCTGGAGCAGACGGCTGCCTCCATGGAAGAACTGGGTTCCACCGTGCGGCAAAACGCAGACAACGCGCGACAAGCCAACCAATTGGCCATGAACGCTTCGAGAGTGGCCATCAAGGGTGGGGAGGTGGTGGCCGAGGTGGTGGAGACCATGAAGGGCATCAACGACTCGTCCCGCAAAATCTCGGACATCATCAGCGTCATTGATGGGATTGCATTCCAGACCAATATTCTGGCCTTGAATGCCGCTGTGGAAGCGGCGCGCGCTGGCGAACAGGGGCGTGGTTTTGCGGTGGTGGCGTCAGAAGTGCGCAGCTTGGCGGGACGAAGCGCCGAAGCCGCCAAAGAAATCAAGAGTCTGATTGGCGCGAGCGTGGAGCGCGTGGAACGTGGGACTAAGCTGGTCGACCAGGCCGGTGCCACCATGACCGAAGTGGTCAGCAGTATCAAACGGGTGACCGATATTGTGGGCGAGATCAGTGCCGCGAGTGACGAGCAGGCTCTGGGTGTGTCTCAAGTGGGGGAAGCGGTGACCCATATGGACCAGGCCACGCAGCAGAATGCGGCCCTGGTTGAGGAAATGGCTGCTGCAGCCAGCGGACTCAAATCGCAGGCGCAAGATCTGGTGCACGTTGTGGCGGCGTTCCGCCTAAGTGAGGGCGAAGTGGGCGCAGGCAGCTCGCCTAGTGCTGCGCGTTCAGTTGCTCCCCAAAGCACTTTTACCAAACCGCCAGTCAAGCAAGTTACCAAATCGAAGGCCGCAACGGTACCGGCACGATCGGTAGCCCCCACGGTGCCTCGTCTGGCACCCAAAGTGAGCACCAAAGTGACGCCCGCTGGCGGTGATGACGATTGGGAAACATTCTGAAAGCCAAGGCATCGGGACTCGCTGCATTAAGCGGCCTGGTCTACTCAACCGACAGTGGGCGCATGTGCCCGGATTGCCGTCAACCGGTAGACCAGTGCGCTTGTAAGTTGGCGGTGGCACCTAAGGGCGACGGCATTGTGCGGGTATCGCGCGAAACCAAAGGCCGTGGTGGTAAAGCCGTCACATTGGTGAAGGGTGTGTTGCTGGACAGTGCTGCGCTGGCAGACCTTGGCAAGCAGCTCAAGGCGGCCTGTGGAACGGGCGGGACCGTAAAAGACAACGTGATCGAAGTCCAGGGGGACCACATTGATCGCGTCATGCAAATTCTCAAAACCCGGGGTTATACGGTCAAGCGTGCAGGCGGATAGCTGCATGCCCGCTAGCGGGTACGATGCGTGCTTAGCCGCAGCCCAACCATATGCACCCGATAGATAGCACCAACCCCACCTCTGTAGCCCTATATTGGGATTTTGAAAACCTGCATGCCGCGTTGTGCGAAGCCCGCCAGGAAGGCTCATACAGCAAGCAAGACAACCGTTTCAAGGTGCAGGAGCCGTTGGTGAACGTACAGGCTGTGGTTGCCTTGGCGGCATCTTTAGGGCCGCTAGCGATCAACCGAGCCTATTGCAACTGGCAATACTTTGGGCGCTACCGCGACGCGCTGCTACACCACGCCATGGAGCTGATGCAGCTGTTTCCACCCGGTGGAGCTGCCAAGAATGGGGCCGACATTCGACTAAGCCTTGATGCCATGGAGGACGTGACGCGCTTGGGCCACATCGGTACCGTAATGATTGTGAGTGGTGACAGCGATTTCATGCCACTGGCGCAAAAGATAAAGGCTAGCGGTCGCAGGGTCATCGGCCTGGGGGCGCGTAGCACCACCAACGCCCACTGGGCGAGTAGTTGTCACGGTTTCCATTACTACGAAGATTTGGTTGGACCACTATGCTGACATTCAATCCAGACGAAGTAACCCACGGTATCCAACTGGCCGTGGCCCCCGTGTTTTTGTTGACTGCGGTATCCGGAATGATCGGCACAATAGCGGGGCGCTTGGCACGTATCATCGACCGGGCACGCTTGGTAGAGGACCGGGCACGTGAATCCACCGACCAAGAGTTTCTGGCTCGCGCGTTCAAAGAGCTGGCCGAGTTGCGCTTGCGCGGGCGCCTGGCCAATGGCGGCATCGCCTTGTTGACCTTTTGTGCATTCATGATCGGTCTGACGATCATCGTGCTGTTCGTTGGCGAGACGTCCAACTTCCAGATCAGCCGTTGGGCCGTTGCCAGTTTTCTGTGTGGCGTAGTGAGTTTTTTGCTGGCGCTGCTGTGTTTCCTCGCAGAAACACTGATTGCTACGCGCCTGCTGAATTTTGATATGCCCAGCAAGGTTTAGTTGATCGGTGTTCCCCTGCGGGCATCACCGCCGCAACACGGCCATCCACTGCAGCTGCTCAGGTGTCATGGCATTGTCTGGGGTCATCATCGCGCTGGCCAGTGCGCTGCGAATGGATGGCTCGGGCTCAGGCAACGGGCCTTGCAACAAGGCGTCAAGCACTTGGGCGGCTTTTGCCAGTGTTTTGCCATACAACTCGAAAATGGCCGTCACGCTGACGTGTTGCGCTGGGTCGTCCAGCCAGCAGTCGTAGTCGGTGACCAGGCCCATGGTGGCGTAGGCCATTTGGGCTTCGCGGGCCAAAAAGACCTCGGGCACATTCGTCATACCCACCAGTTGGCAACCCGCTTGGCGCATGAAATGGCTCTCGGCTTGGGTGCCCAGGCGCGGCCCTTCTACGCAAGCGTAGGTCAAACCCCGGTGCACCGTATGGCCAGCCTTGTGGGCGGCGGCTTGTACGGTGTCTACCAATGCCGCACTGACCGGTTTGGCGGTAGACACATGGGCCGCCACGCCGTTGCCAAAAAATGTGCGTTCGCGTTGGCCACGGGTCCAGTCAAAGTATTGCTCGGGCATGGCAATGTCTCCCGGCTTCACATCCAGCGCTAAGCTGCCTACGGCCGAAAAGCCCAGCAGCATGGTCGCCCCGGCTTGCTTGAGGGCGAAGATGTTGGCACGGTAGTTCACCTCGTGCGGCAACAGCCGGTGGCCACTGCCGTGTCGTGCTAAAAACATCACGTCGTGGCTGTGAAAACGGCCCTTCATAATCTCGCCAGACGGGTGCCCAAAGGGTGTGGGCTGCGCAATACGTTCGGTGATGGTCAGGCCGGGCAGGTCGTAGAGGCCGGTGCCTCCGATGATGGCTAGCATGTCGATTTCTCCATTCGAATTACTTGGTCGGCTCCATAGTCTGGGCCGTCGCTGATGCGGGAAAAGTAAGAAGCATACGCGTCTGAGCCTTGCGGCCATTGCGACAGAAAGTATTGTTGTGCCAGCGTGGCATTTACCTCAATGGCCACCGCATCCATGTACACACCATCTTGTTCAACCCCCACACGGCGCCGGGCGCCCGCCAATGGTCGTGTAGCGATCCGGGTTAACAGGCCAGCCGTATCACCTTTGAAATTTGGCATGCCGGCCGCGCCGTTGTTCAGAACCCATGAAGGGCGAGCCAATGGCCCCCGCTGGACCTGTTGAAACACCGGCAAACAGGTATGGGTAGAGGCAAACACGTCCACACCCGCTTGGGCAAACCAGTTGCGAACGGTATCCAAGTGGGTCGGGTCACTTAAATGCTCTTGGGCAAAACCCCAACCGGCAAGCGACTGGGCATCGCCGTGCACGATGCCGACGCGTACTGTCCCAACCGAGGCCAGAGCCCACATCGGTAAAGCCGCCAGCGACCGCTGCTGTTCGGGTGTGACGGCCCCTCGCAGACGGTTCAGGATGCGGTTAGAGCGCTGCACTACCGCGTCTCCGACCCAGTCGGGGTAGGCACAGCCGCAGCCTGCGTCTATATCCGCGTTTTCGTCGGCCAGTTCAGTTTCCACATTGCCACGCAAAGCAGTGCTGCCGCTAACGGTGTCTTGGATCGTGGCAAATACCGCCGGATCTACGTCAAACCAATGAAAGTCGCCGTTAAACACCAGCCGTTTACGACCAGATTCCTCGGCAAACAAACGCAAAACTTCTTGCAATGCGAGCGCATTGCCGTACAAGCCACCCACCACATACAGCACATCCAAACCAGCAAGGTCATCGGTAACCGCTCTTTGAAACACCTTGGGCCCGTATTGGTAATGCAACGGGCAGGTGCGACCAGCGCTTTCGCTGGTAGTGGCATCGTTCACAGTCGTATTTTTCATGGAGTTGGTGCCCTTAAATACGCATAAGGCGGTGTATCGGTATAGAGCGCTTGCAACCGCTGCGGTGTAATGCCGTGCACTGGCACATCAAACACAATTTCACCGTTGGCCAAGCCAATCACCCGGTCGGCCAGTGGCGCCAGCAAATCGGTGTTGTGCACCACGCTCAGCAAGGTTGCGCCCTGCGCAGTGGCGCACAACGAGCGGCAGGCATCCAGCGTTGCGTTGGGGTCCAGCGCCGACGTGGGTTCGTCGGCCAACACCAAGCGGGGGCGCTGCAGCTTCAGGCGAGCCAACCCGACCTTTTGTCGTTCGCCGCCCGAAAGGCGGTCCGCACGCATATCCGCGCGCTCCGCCATGCCCAGCTCTGCCAAGGCCTGATCTGCCTCATTGCGCAGATGTGCCGGATACAGACGCGACCAACTGCGCCACAGTGGCATGGCATCAGCCCGAGCCAGCGCGCCCAAAATCACGTTTTCACGGGCCGTCAGGCGTGGCACCAAGTGCAAGCCCTGCATGACCTGGCCCACCTCGGCACGCAAGTTGCGCAGCGCACCTCCACTTAAACTGGCATTTTCTTGCGTGCCCCAGCTGCGGCCCAGCACCGTAACGCGGCCTTGGGCGGGGGCCAAGAAACCACCCAGAACCCTCAGCAAGCTGCTCTTGCCTGCACCGTTGGGCCCAACCAGCGCCACCCGCTCACCCGGTTCAATGCGAAGTTGGGCAATGCGCAGCAATCGTCGCCCACCGGCCACCACTTCAACGTGATTGAGTTCGACAGCAGCGGGGTTTCTAGACTGGTTCACGCCAAAGCCTGGCGGATGCGCCGGGATACCGTGTCAAATAGTGTGACCAAGGCAATCACCACTAGCAAAATGCTGGCCAGGCGACTCCACTGAAACAGGCTGACAGCCTCAGAAATCAACAGACCCAGCCCACCCGCTCCAATCAGTCCCAAGATCGTGGAGTCGCGGATATTGAATTCCCACACGTACAAGTGGTTGCTCACGAACTGGGGCAAAACCGAGGGCCACACAGCGCTGAAAAACACCTGCGAGCCCGACGCGCCGGTGGCGCGCACAGCATCCACTGCACCCATATCGAGCGTTTCAATACTCTCAGCGTACAGCTTGCCGTAGGTACCCATAGAGTGCAGCGCAATCGCCAAGATGCCCGCCATGGGCCCCAATCCCACAATGCCGACTAACACCAAGCCAAACACCAACGTGTGGATGGCGCGGGAGACATCGAGCACTGAATTGGCACTGCGCGCCAACCAGCGGGGAGCTTTGAGGTTGCGTGCCGATGCCAGTCCCAATGGCAAGGCGAGTAAAGCGGCCAACAAAGAGCCCAGAGTCGCAATCTGAAACGTGGTCCAGGTGGCGCGGCCCAGCGCCCATAGAAATTGGGCTTCCACCTCGCGCCGGTTTTCCACCCTCAACAGGGTCCCATCGCTGCTGCGATATTCCAGCCGTTCGGGGCCAAACCAGATATCGACAAAACTCGGTCGGGCAAACTCCCCAACCGACTTCACGAGGTTGTCCCAAGGGTTTCGGCCCCAAGACAGGTCCCCAGCAGCCAGCAAACTCGCCAAACACACCACCACCACAACGCCATACAGCAGCACCAAGGCGGCGAAGCCGAGACGCCCGCGCTGCGCGGCACCTTTGGATGCAGGAGCAAGACTTGTCACAAGCAATTAGGGCTTAGGGGTCAGCTTGCCAGTGGCCAAACCGGCATCGCGTATGGACTTGTAGAAGGTGTTGTCTGAATTTAGAAAACCGGTGTAGTTAGCGGGTAAGAGCTGGGGCTGTGTTTTGAGCAGCGGTCCAACTTGCACCAGGGCATCTTGCAGCCGTTTGACGAAGGCTTTGTCTTTGTACAGCGTAGCACTGACCGCCAGCGCGTCGTTAGGCAGAGGGGGTGACTGCCAAATGACCACGCTGCGTTCGGCCTTGATCATGCCCTGGTCGATCATGGCAGTGCGGTTGCGGTTGTAGTCGGCACCAACATCTAGCTGACCGGCAGCAACCTGAGTTTCAATGGCCTGGTGTTTGGTGTAGAGCACTCGTCCAAAGTGCTTTTCCGGGTCAATGCCGTTTTGCATAAAAAAGTGCAGCGGAATGAGGTAGCCCGACGTAGAGCCCTTGTCGCCAAAGGCGAAACTGCGGCCCCTGCCTTTGGGGCCAATAACGTCTTGTACGCTGGTCAAACCCGAGTCAGGGTGTGTCACCATGAGGGCAAAGTACTCTGGCTTGCCCTGGTACAAAATGGTGGACACCACCTGGGCATCTGAAAACTGGTTGGCCAGCACATAGCCCCATGGTCCCATCAGGGCGATGTCGGTTTCGCCGTTGGCCAGGCTCTTGGCCAGCCCTTCCCAACTGTCGACGGTTTTGAGCTCAACCGTCCGCCCCAGGGTTTTGGCTAAATGCTCAGCCAGAGGCCGGTAGGTGGCGTCATTTTTCTCGCGGTCGGGTTGGAACATGCCAACCCCCAACTTGATTGCGGGTAGTTGGGCCAGCGCAGGGCCAGCGGACACTAAGGTGGTCAGCACTGTCAATGTGGCGAGTGACCATAGGCGGCGTTTCATGGGAATCATGGCTTTTCTCCTGTTGAATATCTACAAAAAATCGTGTTTAGGCGTCGCATGCACCTGCTAAGACCATGTTTGTCATTGCAGCCACCCAGGGGGAAGGTGTGCAAGATCTGGTGGTTCGTCGATGTCTGCCACCGGGTCAAGCTCGGCCCACCGTAAGCCGGCAGCCTGCATGCGGGCACGCGTGTGGGCCATCACATGGGGGGTGCTCCACACCATGTCAACAAAAAAATCAGATTGCGGATGGGTTAGCCCCACCAGCGCATAGCCACCGTCGAGGGCTGGCACAAAAACTGCGTCGTGGCTGCCAAGCGCCACGTCGGCAGCGCGCAAAACGGTGGCGTTCAACCCTGGGGCATCGGTGCCCATGAGTAGTGCACGGCCGTGGAGTTGCAGGGCGCGTGTGATCGCACGGTCCATGCGCTGCCCCAGATCACCGGCACCTTGCTCTGAGAGCAGTAACCCTCCGCCCGACTGCGCAACCAGGCGCGCAAATGCCGGGTGGGTTGTGTCGGGGGTTACGCACAACTCTACCGTTTCACAGCCACTGATCAAGGCCTGTCCTACCGCATGGCGGAGCATTCTTTCGGCCAATGCAGCAGCTCCCTCAGGACCAAGTGCGGGTATCAGCCGGGTTTTCGCCAAGCCGGCGAACGGCGCTTTGGCAAATATGATGAGCGCGCTGCTCATTGGTATGCCCTTGCCAATTGCTCCGGTGAAGCCCCGCGCCAATAGCGCCAGCGCAGGCCCCACATCAAAACAATGGTGCGCCATACACCACGGGTTTCCCAGCGTCTGCCAGACGTTGTTACACGCGTGCGTAGACACGCCGGTGCCGCCAGGCGTTTGAGCCGTTTGGACAGTTCGATGTCCTCCATCAAGGGCTGGTCCGGGAAACCGCCTATGCGCGCAAAGCTCTCAGTGCGCACAAAGATAGCTTGATCGCCCGTGGCGATGCCGCCGTAGCGCGAGCGCAGATTCATGAAGGCAGCTACCACCCGCAACATGGGCGACTGGCCTTCAATGGTCACATCAAATCGACCCCAAGTGGCACCAGCCCTAATCGCTGAAATGACTTGCCCATCAGCGCCGTCGGGCAGCCAGGTATCGGCATGTAAGAACAACAAAACATCCGCTGTAGCCTGCGCAGCCCCCGCATTCATTTGCCGTGCACGCCCCTTGGGTCCGTTGATAACCAGGTCCGCCAGGGGGCTGGCTTGCACAACGGTATCGTCTTGGCTCCCGCCATCGACGACGATCACTTGCACACCGCGCGCGCGCAGGGGCGCCAGTGCCTGCAACGAGCAAGCAATACATTGGGCCTCGTTCAGAACCGGAATAATGATGGACAGCTGGGTCGCGGTCATTTCGCTCGGGCTAAATCATTGAGCGACCAGTCATAGTCGAGGTAGTCGATGGCAAAGCGCCCTGAGCGAAGCTGCTGACGCTCCGAAGGCGCGTCTGCCAACAGGCTTGCATGGGTGCCTACAAATTGCTCCAGACTGGAAACACCTCTAAATCCCTGGCGAAAGTCTTCGCCATACCAGTCGAATATCTTCGAAAGCTCCAAGCGGCCACGTTTTAAGTTCCAGCGGTTGCGGGTGCGGTCTGCCATAAAGCGCTTGGTTTGTTGATCCAACTGGACCTCTAGGCTTACAGCTTCAAACGCTTCCTCGCGCAACATGGGGCAACCCACCGATGCACAGTTCACGGCGAAGTGCACACGGGGGTCGTCATACAGGCCGGGCTTGCGCAGCATGCGGTGCTCAATGTCATCAAGTGATCGGGTCGTACCCAGCAGTTGCACCCAATCACGCTTCCAAGGGCTGGTAAAGACGCTGCCCAGGTCTTTGATCGATTGGATGTCAGGGTAACGGGTGAGAATAAGTTCCACCGTGAATGCGTTGTAGGCATTGATTAAAAAGGCCTGCTGTTGCGACGAATTCCATTGATCAAACACTGCGCGGGAAACTGCAGATAGCGTTGCGAGGTAACGGCCTAACGCCAACCGGTCTGCCGCCATACCCGCATAGGCAACCTGCGAGGCTTGACCACCACGCAGTAGCACAACATGTTTGTGCAACAGGGCGCTCCAGGCACTGTGGCTGTGGTCGAACACGGGTTGCGCCCACACCGCAGCCGGGGCTAACAAGATGCCAATGCCCCGCAATACACTGCGCCTCAAAATCATGAGCGCTCCCACGCGTGATAACGCTGCAGCCACTCCAAGACTTTTTGTGGTGCGTGGGCTCGCTTCCACTCGCCAGCTGCATATTTGTTGGCCTCGGCTAAGGTGGGATACGTGTGGATGGTGCCCAGAATTTTGTTCAATCCAAGGCCATGGCGCATAGCCAATACAAACTCGGCCAATAAGTCCCCGGCATGTTCACCTACGATGGTGACACCCAGGATTTTGTCTTTGCCAGGCACTGTCAATACTTTTACAAAACCGTGGGCTGTACCGTCTGCAATGGCACGGTCTAGGTCGTCAATGCCGTAGCGGGTGAGTTCGTAAGCGATGCCTTTTTCCTTTGCCTCAGTCTCGGACAGGCCCACACGCGCCACCTCGGGGTCGGTAAAAGTGGCCCATGGAATGACCGAATAATCCACCTTGAACTTCTTGAAACGGCCAAACAACCCATTGACCGCGGCAAACCAAGCCTGATGCGCAGCGGTGTGGGTGAACTGGAAAGGCCC
>Ga0105048_10019944_pt1 | contig 10252 bp, 8 predicted proteins | sample MAT05_FD_78382 | JGI IMG/M metagenome (GOLD analysis project Ga0105048, IMG submission 78382) | Freshwater microbial communities from Lake Fryxell liftoff mats and glacier meltwater in Antarctica - MAT-05 | ecosystem: Environmental > Aquatic > Freshwater > Ice > Liftoff microbial mat | place...
CCTCGTTGTCGATTGCTTGCCGAATCCGACCGAACGGCCGCCGATCCAGGCGACGCACCCAAAGACAAAGGAAGTCGTGGTCCGGTTGCCCGACCCCAGCCAGCCGCTTTCCGCGCTGGCGTTCAAGACTGTTGCCGAGACTAACGGGGACCTCGTGTATATCCGTGTTTATTCTGGCGAACTGAGGCCGGGCGAAAACTACCTGAACTCGACCACCGGCAAACGGGAGCGGATCGCTCGTTTCTACCGCATGATGGGCGATAAGCGGATTAGTTTGGAAAAGGCTGGCCCCGGCGACATTGTCGCCGCGATGGGTCTCGCCGATACGTTCACCGGCAACACCCTGAGCGATCCGGATAACCCCGTGACACTGGAAGCCATCCAGTTCCCGAAGCCCGTGATCTCGCAGGCGCTTACATTCAGCAAACTGCTCGATTCGGGCAAGGTCGGCGAAGCGCTGAACCGCCTCGTTCGAGACGACCCGACGTTGAAAACCCACACCGACGATGAGACCAAGGAAACGATCCTCAGCGGAATGGGCGAACTGCACCTGGAAATCTCGATTGAAAAGCTGAAACGGGCGGTCGGTGTCGCCCAGGAAAACTTGGAGTTGATCAAACTCGGCAAGCCACGGGTGGCTTACCGCCAGTCGCTGGCGCGCGTAGTGAACTTCGAATACAAGTTCCAGAAGCAAACGGGCGGTCGCGGTAAGTTCGCCGTGATCGCGGTGAAGTATTCGCCACTGACTCCCGAACAGATCGAGGAGAAGGTCAAGGAGATCGAGGAACTTAACGACCCGAAGATCAAACCGGACCCTAACAACGTCTACTTCGTGAACAGCATCACGCAGGGGTCGATCGACAAGCAGTACATCCCGAGTGTGGAGGAAGGCCTCCGGGAAGGGGCGAAGAAGGGGTCCAAGTACCCGTTCCCGTTCGTCGACCTGGAGTTCGACCTGCACTTCGGCAAGATGCACGATGTTGACTCATCGCAAGACGCCTTCTACTTGTGCGCCCTGGAAGCGTTCCGGGAAGCCCAGGACAAGGCTGGCATCACCTTGCTCGAACCGATCATGAAGGTCGTGGTGGTCTCGCCCAAAGATTACCAAGGCCCCATCACCGGCAACATCAGCAGCAAGCGGGGCGTCATTGAAGACACCACGGAAGAGAAGGGCGTCGCGCAAGTGACGGCCAAGATTCCACTAGCGAACCTCGTCGGTTACACCAGCGACCTGCGTAGCGCCACGAAGGGACAGGCTAGCTTCAGCATGGAGTTCAGCCACTACGCGCCGGTCTCCGTGGAACTCGCCGACCTGCCGAAGTTCGAGAAGAAGTAACGACCACGAGAAGCGTATGTAACGAGGTGCACCACAGAGGTGGCACCACACTCGTCACATACGCTTCCAGCCATATGCACTGCAAGTGGCCAAGTCGAGAAACGTTAATCATGCAGGTCGTCACTTCGATTTGACGAAGCGCGAGATGCCTTTGCCGTTCGGGGCGGCGGTGAGGAAATACACCTCGCCGTTTTCGTCCTCGCCGAACGACATGATCGGGAAGCCCTTCTCGGCAATGGGTCGGTTGGCAACCACCCGCTTCTGCTTCTCGTCATACTTCAACGCCCATATCTTGCCGGTGACGTAATCGGCATAGATGTAGTGTCCTTCGAGTTCAGGAAGCAGTTTGCCACGGTAGACGTGGCCGCCAGTGATGCTCTTGCCCACCTCGTGGTTGTATTCCCAGATCGGCTCGGTGAAGTCCGCTTTCAACCCCGTGCCGTTCGCGGCGAACGGATGTTGCGACTCCCGGCGGCGCCAACCGTAGTTGCCACCCTTCTCGAGGAGGTTAATTTCCTCCCAGAGGTTCTGGCCGACATCGGCGACCCAACCCTGGCCAGTCTTGCGGTCGAAGCTCATCCGCCAGGGGTTGCGGAGACCATAAGCGAAGATTTCGGGGCGGGCGCCCTTGGTGCTCACGAATGGATTGTCCTTTGGAATCGCATACGGCGTCTTCTCACCTTTGCCGTTGATGTCGATGCGGAGAATCTTACCGAGCAACGTATCGAGTGCCTGGCCGTTGTCGTCCGGGTCATCGGCGAAACCGCCATCGCCGAGAACAATGTAAAGGAAGCCATCCGGGCCGAAGCAGAGCGTTCCGCCGTCATGATTCCAGTATTTGTGGCTGACGCGGAGTAGTTCTTCCTCCGACTTGGGGTCAGCCTTAGTCGGGTCGTCCTTGCTGACGCGGTAACGGCAGACCACGTTTTCCAGCTTCTTCGATTTGTCGGTGTAGAAGACGAAGAACTCGCCGTTGGTCTTGTAATTGGGGTGGAAGGTGAGGCCCAGCAAACCCTGCTCATTTTCCTTGTCGTTGTAAAGCACTTTGTTCTGGATATCGAGGAAGATGTTGGTCTCCTTCGCCGACTGATCGTCCGGGAAAGAGTGGATGACCCCTTGCTGTGTGGCCACGAATGTCCGTTTGGAATTGTCGTTGGCATGCGTCAGCACGAGCGGTCGAAGTGGGTTGACCTTGCCGGTATCTTCGCCGGAATCCCAGCCGGTCCATTTCAGATTGGCGAACGCGGTTTCGACTTGCAGTTTCATCGGCGTGACATCGACTTCCCAACCGGGCACCTGGTTGCTGAACGGCAACACAGTGCCAGCCTTCATATCCGGCACCAAGAAGCGGTTGTTCGCGCCGTCGAAGGTCAGGTCCGCCGAGCTTTGCATCCCTTCCGCAATGAGGATAGGCTTCACGCCGGGTCGTGGAATAGCCTAGACTTTGCCTTCTGTCCAGCTCGTAATGAACAACTGGCCGTTCTTATCGAAGCAGAGGCCATCGCCACCGAGGAAGCCATCCGCGACCTTCTCGGACTTCAAATCGGAAAGGTTCAGGCGGGTCAATACGCCGGTGGTCATGTCTATGATGAGTAGGTGATCCTTGCTGTCCAACAGCAGGCCATTCGGTTTTTGCAGGAACTCCGATTTCTTGCCATCCGCGATCAGCGTCACACCGGGTGGAAGCAGATTTTTCCCTTTTGGCAACGACTTCGGCACGATCCGGAAGATCGCAGGTGCTTTCATATCGGTGACGTAAAGCACACCATATTCATCCGCGCAGATGTCGTTGAGGTAAACGGGTTTCTGAGGGAAATCCCCTTCATCGCTCAGAATGTCGGCCTTGGCCGTTTTGATATCGATGCGGCGAACGCGAGTGATATCCGTGAAATAAAGCTTACCCTGGAAGTGGACCATTCCCTTGGGGTCGTCGAAACCATCGGCGAAAGTGACCGCCTTGCCGTCCTTGATTTCGGCGACGGAACCGTCGCCAGATTTGTCCGCTTCGCCGATGATGGTGATGAACATGCGCCCATCGTTGGTGACCACAATCGACTCTGGGTTCTTCATTCCCTTGACGATCGGTTCGGGCAATGGAGCAGCCGCAGATGCCCAGACGGGCATCAATGCCAGAAACAGTAAAGTGAATCGGTACACGGGTCATCCTCGGGGAGTAAGAGCGATAGGCAGTGCGAGTGTAATCGAAGAAGTGGCAAACGTCCATCGCACACATTCCATCTTCCACTCATCCGCGACCAGCTGGCCCACTGGCGAACATGTCGTGCATGCCGAGCAGATGGCCGAGGTGGATACCAACTAAATACTGATGCGGTCTTTGAAACGAGCTTCAAGTTTCTGGCGCATGTTCGCTGTCATGGTGTTATTCGATGCATCCAGGTAGGTGAGCCTATCATAAAGCGGCGAGTTGAGTATCGATGCGAAGCCAGCATCGCCAACTTGCGCGTAATGAAGATCGAGTACGCGCAGATTTTGTAAATACGGCGATCGCGCGATGGCGATTGCCCCTTCACTACCGAGTGGGTTACGAGACAAATCGAGCACGCGCAGTTTCGTGAGGATCGGCGAGGCGGCGAGTATTCGTGCCTCGGGGGCGTGAACGACGCACGCCGAGAGGCGCAATTCTTCCAGGCCGATCAGTCGATCGGTTGCGGCCAGAGCCTCGGCACCACCAACGGCCAGGCTATTCCCTGACGCGGCAAAGACTCGCAACCGGCCAGCCGCGGTTGAAGATGCGACGGCTTGAAACAGCGCCCCCGCTGCTTGAAAATCGCCGCCAACCCAGAGTTCTTCGAGGTTCGCCATCGCAGGTGCGTTGACGATGATGCCGAGCGCATCCGCGGATAGCCGCGTGCGAATCAGCGACAGCCGTGTTAAGGACGATCGTCCTCGTGCTGCTATCGCTTCCGCGAATCGTCGGCCCAGGGGCAACCCGCTCGCGGAGAAGCCGCGAAGTCGATCAAAGAATTTGGAGCGAACAACTGCCGCCGTCAGTGGCAGGACCAGTGCATCGTTGGAAACACCAAACTGTTGCAAGCTCCCGAACGGCGTCTCCAATACTCGCATCAGCGCCGATTCCGGTATCGGGTAGCCGCTGATTTCGAAGTCAGTTAAGTGGTCTTTCCACTGGCTTCCTAGCAAGCCTTCGACAGGTCCGGAACCGATGCGAGCGACCAACCTCTCGGCTGTGGTCTGTTCATATGGGACATGTTCGGGCAGCGCCTGTGATTGAGCGAAGTTCACCTCGATGGCCCACGGGAAGCCACGCCGACAGAGCGGCGGCCGCAGCCAGACCGCCCCTTGCGGCAACGGATTCAGCGACGATAACAGCGCTGGTGTCTGCTCGAATTTCGGCTTATCGATCAGTTCAAAACGCAGGCGTTTGGCGTCGTAACGTGGCAGCCCTGCCGCCGCGATATCGGCGCGAATGAACGCAGCCAACTCAGCTTCCCCATGTTCATCCAGCCAATCGGCGAACACCAACCGCGGCAGGTCGTCCGCTGGCGCGACACACACGGCAGCCATCAGTGCTTCGCGGTCGGTCACGAGAGTGCCTAAATACCCCAGGGACTTCGTTCCTGGGCTTGATGGATCTAAACGAATTACTCACTCACTACACTTGTAACCCGCACTAATAACTCGGAATCGTCATGCCGTCGTCGCGGATCGAAAGAAGTGACAGCAGGCCGACATCCGTGGTGTCGGCGAGAATGCGGACGGAGCCATCACCAAAGAGGACGTTGATGCTGGCGGTATGGCGGGACATGAGCGGGCTGTTCAAACCCAGGTCGTCGCCGACACCCGTTGCCGCCATGCCTGCGGTGTTGTCCCAGTTGTTCTTGTTCTGGTTGATTTTGTAGCGGATCGTGACCGTGTTCCAAACCCGTTCACCGTCGGCGGTTCCATCCATGCGGAAACTGCCGGTGCCCATGGTCCAGCCATACCAGCCGCCTGCACGCCAAGAGACCTGTTGCGTGGGCGTCTGCCCGGCATTCGAGAAGCCCGTCAAGAGGTCCGATTGCTCCGATGCCAGCAGGGTGCTACTTGTCCCATCGGTGACATCGTTGAGGCGAACCTGACTATTGTTGAAGAGCATGCCACCGGTGCTCATGATCCCCATGTTGCTGGCATACCGCCGTGATGCGGGCTGAGTGACGCCGGTCACGCTGTTTCCCACCAGGTCCGAATTGTTAACGGCTCCCATGATGCCGACATAATGCGCCATCATCTTGTTGTTGTGAGTGGAGAATTGTCCGATATTGCCATAGCGGTATGACGGGCACTGGAACTGCCGGAACGTTTTCCCGGCGATCAGGTTCGAGTTGTTCGCATTGGCGTAACCCGAATGCGTGACGTGCGTGGGTTGATTCGCGGGCGTGGTGCTGTTACCGGTATCGATACCATTGGGCAGGTTCGCTTTCCAGGGTCCGCCAGAGTTGAAGTCCCACTTGCTATAGATGCTATCCATCTCAATAAATGGCATGATGTAGACGAACCAACTGCTGCCCCAACTCTGCCACCAGATGGTGCCGTGGTCCGTTTGAGATGTGTCTCCAAAAGGCGGCTGGTCAGTCGCGCCGCCGGGTGGGAGCCGCTTGTTACTGTCGTGAAACGCATGGACAGCGATTCCGAGTTGCTTCAAGTTGTTCTGGCACTTCATGCGTGCGGAAGACTCGCGCACCTTCTGGATAGCCGGCAGCAACAAGCCAACGAGGATCGCGATGATAGCGATCACCACCAGAAGTTCGATCAAGGTGAAAGCTTGGTTATGCTGCCGGCGTCCGCACATGGATGACTCCCGAAATAACGATGATGGCAACGACTCAATGTTACCGTGAAGTGATGGCAAAATCGACAACTGTCGGGCCAGTGGCGATATCCGCCTTCAACTTCGATTCGCTGTTATACTCCACCGGTATGTAATTCACTTCCTCGGTATCGCTCATGCCAGCGACGGGTGTCTGGCGCTTCACGCTCTTGAACGCTCGAATCTCGACCGTCATGGGGCCAGGGTGCGACTGACACTCGAACTTACCGTTCGAGATGACTCCACCCGTGGCGGGGTGATCCTTCCCCCGAAACGCGATCCTCCCTTCCGCAATCGGCTTCCCGTCCAGCGTCACCGTGCCCGACACAGGGTAAGTTTTCGGTTGTTCCGAGCCGCCACCGCAGGCCAGAGGCAAGAATGGCAATAGTGCCAACAATAAGTGGCGAAATCGGCGTGTCATCGATAGTGCCAATGAGAGGTAATTGGGGGATCGTTGCTTTCTTGGTGAGCCGACTCCAATGTAATCTAACTCTCCGACAGTTGCACGCGATCGCCGAACCGATCGCGGAGGGCCATGTTGACGGTGGTAGAGAGTATATTGCCGCGCAGATCCAACCGGGCGAGGTTCTTCGTGTATGGTGAGTTCGCGAACGCCAGTGCCCCGCTGCGGATATCGCAATTGGTGAGTCGGAGTTCATGCAAGTTCATGAGATGCGAAGATGCGGCCAGCATCACCGCGCCGGTGTCGCCAATTGGCATCTCCGCGAGGTCGAGGTAGCGCAGATGCGCCAACCCCTCCGCTGCGCCGAGTATAAATTCGTGAACGGGTGTGTCGAGTTTTAAGCCATGCAAACTCAGTGCTTGCCAGCGGGGCACACCGGGCATGGGTAAGACAACATCGCGGATTGGGTGACCATGCAGCTCCCAGAACACACCGCGGAGATTAGTGAACGCGTCCGGATCGGCGAACGCCACTGCGAAGTCCACAAGCGGTGGGTGGCCGCCGATCCAGAGTTCTTTCAGCGATTCCCCCACGGGGCTGTGAGCCAGCTCCGCCATCGGCAGCCAACCCTCATCGATTTCCACTTCCAATGTTTCCAGGCCGCTGCTGTTGGCGCGGCGCAGCATCTCGACAATTTCGCCGATCCCCAGTGTCATTGGTAAGTCTCGATCGCCTCGGAAGTGAAGCGACTGCACTTGGGGAAAAAGCGTTGATCGGACCAGATCGCGCAGCCCGAGTGCCCGAATGGATCCAAGATCGAAGGAGAGGTGACGTAGGTTACTGGTATAAGGTGAATGATCCATTGCCGATATGAGGTATTCGTTAAACTCCGTATTCACCAACCGGATCGTATTGATGCGTGCAAAATGCGGATCGGTGAACAATTCCAGCAACGAGTCATTACTGCCCGGATCGAGATACGAGACGATCAGCGAATCGATGGGGGCCATGCGGAAGAGTGAATCGACATGGGTCACGATGTGCATCGGATTGCTGCATCGCAACACGGCGGGAAAGCCACGGCGAAAAGGCCGATTCGCAGCCCATAACAATCCTGTGGGCAGTTCTGGCAGCAGATGGCGAAACGGCACGCCGCGTATCCAACGATCTCCATCGAGGCGGGCCTTGGCCCAGGCCACGTCGTATTCCGGCACGCGGGCCAACTCGCACTGCACGCGGATGAACGCGGCATAATCCCCTTCGCCCTGCTCCTCCAACCAATCGGCGAAGACCAACCTCGGCAGGTCATCCGCCGGGCTGGCCAGCACCGCCTGGTATAGCGCCTCGCGATCGGTCACGAGTGCGTCTCCTTCTCGTCGAACTGCACCCGCTCGCCAAAGCGTTCGCGCAGTGCCTGGCGTGCGATATCGCTCAACGGGTTGTCGCGCAGATCCAGCCGGACGATGTTTTGCAATTGTTTCGAGGTGGCGAATGCCAGCGCTTCTTTGCCGATCTTGCAATGGGCCAACCGCAGTTCATGTAGATTCGACAGGTGCAGTGAGTTCGCAAGATCCGTCAACTTCTTCTTTCCTCGCAGATCCACCTCCTCAATGTCGAGAGAAACGACACCGTTCAACCCATCACCCGCTCCCAGTAGGAATGGGATGAAAGGGCCTGTGCATTCCATATCTGCCAGTCGTAAAGCCTTCCATCGTGGCACACTTGGCGTGGGCAAATGCTGATCGTTAATTAAGGCACGGCATAAAGTCCAAGCGACACTCCTTAACTGTGGGAAAGCCGTCTGCTCTGTCATCGCGGATGAAAAATTCAATAGCGTCGGAAAGCCAGCCAACCGCAGCGTCGTCAATGAATCGCCCGCAGGCGTCTGAGCTAGTTCAGCTAGTTCTGGCCAACAATCTACCTCAAGTGCCAAATCCAAAAGCTGCAAATGGCTCGATTCCATAGTGCTAAAGGCTCGTATCAGAGATTGCCAGATATCTAAAGAACAGCTCCAAATATTGAGCGATTGCAGTCGTTGCATGATGTGGCAGGCTGCCTCATTCGCCAAGTCGATTTGATCTGTTTCAAGTTTTAAATGTAGAAGTGGACTCAAGAAGCGCGAACGGTTAATCGCTAAAGCTTGCTCCTCATAGAACATGCTGGAATAATGGCAGTACCGTGTGATTTGACGAAATAATGGAGATGAATAGAGATCAATGCATCGTCCGCGCTCAATGTTCCGCGTTAGATTGTCGAATATAGGCACGAATTCTATTTGACGGATCGGCGCGAGTTTTATGATTGCTTCAAAATCGGTGTTCGCGACAGTCCAAATCATCACGCTTTGAGGAAATCCACGATGAAAGACATTATCTGGCCACGTCACGCCTTCTGGCAACTCTGGCAAGTACCTGCGAAACGGCACGCCGTGTATCCAACGATCTTCATCGAGGCGGGCCTTGGCCCAGGCTACGTCGTATTCCGGCACGCGGGCCAACTCACACTGCACGCGGATGAACGCGGCGTAAGCCCCTTCACCGTGCTCTTCCAGCCAATCGGCGAAGACCAACCTCGGCAGGTCATCCTCCGGGTTGGCCAGCACTGCCTGGTATAGCGCCTCGCGATCGGTCACCGTTCGCCTCCGTTATGCTCGTAGACCTCACGGGCCACTATGATTGTAGAGTACATGGCTCATGGCCCGAGTGCTGCATTAACCGACCCTCACGAGATTCATTATGCCCACTACGCAATGTCTCTCAATCGCAATGTTACTGTTGCTGATGGTTCCAGCACGTGGCCACGATCTTTGGCTGCTGCCACCAACCGTGCTGAAGAAGGACGAGAAAGCAACGGTGACCGCAATCTCTGGATCGGAATTCCCAATCGGCGATCACACGCCCGACCCCGCCAAGTTCGCCAAGCGGCGGGTCATACAACCCGATGGTTCCGAGACCGCTGCGGACGCGAGTGGTACGAAAGATAATGGTGGATTGCTCAGCTTCACGCCCACCAAGCCAGGGCTATATATTGTTGCTGTCGAAACCACTCCCAAGCTGACTCAACTCGAAGCTGCGGCGTTCAACGAGTATCTTGTCAGTGATGGGTTGTTTCAAATCTTCCGCCTTCGTGCGAAGGCGAAAGAACTCGACAAGGACGCTATCGAGAGGTATTCGAAGTCGCCCAAGGTGCTCTTTCGCGTGGGTGATGGCAAGGACGGCGACCCTAGCAAACCCATTGGGCTACCTCTGGAAATCGTGCCGCTGGCCGATCCATTGTCACGTAAAGTTGGCGACACACTCAAGGTTCGAGTGCTCTTTCAGGCCAAGCCGTTGGCGAACGCCAACCTGGGTTGGAGCCACCCCGGCGACGGCGACACACCAGTGGGCACAGTTCGAACAGATGCCAGGGGCGAAGCGCTGATACCTATTGCGAAAGGTGGTTTGATGACGATTCGCCTGACCCACATGACCCGGCCCAAGGCGAAGGATTATGAATGGGAATCCTTCTGGACCAGCCTGACCTTTCGTCTTCCAGATTAACTCGCACCAATGGAAGTATCATGCTTGACTTCAATGATGTGCCACGGTTGCCGCCGCGTGCTGATGATGCACATAAAGGCACATTCGGCCGCGTTCTCGTTGTCGCAGGTAGTCGCGGCATGAGCGGGGCCGCCATCCTCTCAGGCTCC
>Ga0105048_10019946_pt1 | contig 10252 bp, 8 predicted proteins | sample MAT05_FD_78382 | JGI IMG/M metagenome (GOLD analysis project Ga0105048, IMG submission 78382) | Freshwater microbial communities from Lake Fryxell liftoff mats and glacier meltwater in Antarctica - MAT-05 | ecosystem: Environmental > Aquatic > Freshwater > Ice > Liftoff microbial mat | place...
CTCCTTTTAATATACGAAGCAGAACGTAGTTCTTGTTTAACAGATAGAAAAAATCCTTGAAAAAGACCCTGCTATCAACATTACACACTCCAAATTCAAATTGAATCAAATCTATTTGTTGGGCTTCAATAAGCCTTTTTCCCGCACTAATTATTGAAAACTCGTTTCCTTCAGTATCCATTTTTAACAAACGGATATGTTCAATATTTTCTTGATTAACAAATTCTTCAAGCGTGATAATACTAATTTGTTGTGTGGTTTTCAACGTCATTTCTTCTTTCCAGTGATCCATGTTCCTTTGGAATAAAGAAGAATGTTTTGATTCGGAGCTAGTGTAAATAGTAACAGATCCATTTTTTTCACCCAAGGCTGTATTAATCGTTTTGATACAATTAATGTTACCTACATTTTTCACTAAAAGATTATAAGTTTCCTTCACTGGCTCAAGTGAAAAGATCTTTGCTTTCTCTCCCAAAAGTTTATACAGAATCATCGTGTATTCGCCGACGTTTGCGCCGCAGTCAATTATTACAATCGGATTTTCTTCATCAATCTTTTTTAGTGCTTCAATTACAAGTATTTCGCCACTTTCGTAAACATCCGCACCTCGTCCATAGTTTTGGGCATAAAGGGCGAAGATTTGTATTTTTCTGAATAACTTCTGAAGTCCTGGTCTACCAAAAAACAATTTCCCTGCAATTTTTAAAAATAGGCTCATATCATCTTTGTGCTCAAAAGTTCCCGCAAAAGCTTACTGTCTCGCTGAGAAACAAAAATAAAGTTATTAATGTAATTTTTTTTGCCGAAATCAACTTCGTCCTGCAGCTCACTTTCGGAACAATATTCTACGACTTCAAATGTGTCTTTGTTAAAATGAAGACATGTAAAATTTTCATTTGTTAGTAAAGAAATCACCTGATCTATTCCAAATCCTTCATGATGCCGGCCCTCAATTTCAACCAGGAGAACGGGCTTTCGTTCTTTAATTATTTCCAGCCCCCCCCGAATTACCTCCGCCTCATGTCCCTCTACATCTATTTTTATTATATCAGGAAAAATATTGTTTTTGCGGCAGTAATCCGTTAGTGTGCCGGATGAAACGCTAACGACTTTGTAGTTCGCATTTTCAACAGGATCTGGCAGATCACTTAGAGTTGCTCTAGTGTCATATTTTTTACCATTAAGGACAGGAATCCGAAAAGAACGCTTTTCGCTTATGTCTGACAGCGCCAATGACTCGACTTTATAACCAGGAAAAATACGTTTAAGTCTCTTGTGCAGATGATATAACGGTTCAAAACCAACAGCCTTTTTTACCCCCAGTTCCTCTGCCCAAAAAAGATACATACCTAGATTTGCACCTATATCGAAAAATACTGTTTCTGGTTTCAGTACCTTTGTAAGAAGAAAAATCTCTTTTTCATATTTTTTCGAAGCTGCAATTACATTTGTCTTCGAGACCATAAATTTCCGTTTCCAGAAATGCTTATACATCCCCGGAGAAACAGCAAAAAGTAATTGATTCGAAATAAATCGTCTTATTCTGGCAAACACGTTAAAAAATATTTGAGTTTTTCATTTAAATCATCCTTTGAGGCTTCATAGAAATAGAGTTTTTTATGCTCTTTTAGCTTGAGATGATACTCGACGAAATTCTGCTCATATGATTGTATTGCCTTTTTAAGAACAGAAAATATATCATCCTCATCGCGGTATGCAAATATCAATGATTTTTCTTGACCTGAAACCGGATATTCTTCCGGCATCAAAGAATATTTTCCATATCTGATTAGATCCTTGGCGTTTCCGGAAATCTTGGTTATCCCGTACACCTCACTGAAAATTTTGTAAGATGTTCTTAGTCTTATTGAAAAAACCATTAAATCGGCTCTTCTTACAATTTTATCAAATAAAGTCAAAGGAAGAAATTCTTTAAAACTTACAATTGAAAAACCTTCTCGCTCCATCTTTTTTAGCCGATTTAGTAATGGAAGCGTCTGTGGTGTTGATTTGCCGGCAAAAATGAGCTCGACACGGTATTCAGATTCTGAAATGCTTTTTACGAGTTCTTCGATTACATGGAGATCTTTTCTTTTGCGTTCCAACGTCCCGGGAATAACGACTACTAGCGGATCGTCTGGTTGCTTTTTAATGAAGTCGCTGTCGAAAAGTGCAATTGGAAATGAAGGCCCTGCTTTGTGACTTAAGTATGGGAATTTCGTTTTGAAATAGTTGAAATTACTCTCCGATAAAAATGAAAATTTATCTATTTTTTTTAAAAGCCGCCTTCTGTATAACAGATCATTTTTAAACAATATTCTCCACGTAAAATGTGTGATCCACTTGCGAATTTCGTAGAATCCATGAGGCATCCTTATGCTTTCGAAACCAGCGAAATAACTATTGATATTATGAATTCTTAAAACGGAAAACGGCAAGTTCATTTTTGACCACATCTTATAATGCGACGCACACGTATTGAAAAAAATTAGTGATGGATTTAGCTCCTCTATCAAGCCCGGGATTTCACTTGCCTGAGAAAAATAGAAGTTAACACCTTCTTGAGCTTCGGCAGATAGTTTTTGATGAATCGTTTTGCTAGTTAGACAACTTGTGCTAAAAAAACTCTTATCAATAAGAATCAGAAAAACATCCAGCAGGTCTATATGATAGTCCAGTTCTACAACCAGCAATGAAGGATTCGAAGAATTCTGAACCGACATATTTACCAGATTTCATTTTTTGCAATTCCACTCAGCAATCCCGACATTGCATGCGTCAACTCAACCCTCGAGAACCGGTTCACATCGCCCGAAAGGTCTTCCAACTCATTTAATCTGAATTTTTCAAACCAGCTGCTGATGTTTTTTTTTATTCCCGCTACATCCTCAAATCCCGCCACAGCTCCCGCATTGCACTCCTTAATTACATCTGCTGCCTGACTTTCTTTCGGTCCTATCATGAGAATCGGACGACCAGCAGCGAGGTATTCGAAGAGCTTGCCGGTAAGGGTCGCCTTCGGTGAAAAAAAGCCGGATTCTTCATCACCAAAATTGTTTATTGTAAGCAGTAAAACCGTAGCGCTTTTCTGCTCTGCAATTATGAGATCATGCGGCAGATAATCAATGTATTCTGTGTATTTCTGCAGCTTGTATCGCTTAATATCATCCTGAACGGAAACATCGTTTTTGCCGATCAGTCGGATTTTTAGAAGGTTCGCGAATTCCGCCGATTCTTCCGCTAATTCCGCCAAGGCTCCCCATAATGCCGGATGATTTCTTCGGTTATTGATACTGCCAGTATGAACAATAGAGAAATCTCCGGTTTTCTTCAACAGATTATCAGGAACGCTAAAATCATCCGGATCAAAGCCATTGGTGATGACCGTTACAGGCGTTTTTGTTTTGCTTCTGAATTCTTCAGCCATAAGGTCGCTCACAACCACTACCGCATCTGCAATGTCAAGCACTGATTTTTCAAGGCTCAGGTTTTTCCGTTTTGCATAAGCGGTCATATTAAGATCTCCTGCAAAATCAATATTTGCCCAAGGATCTCTGAAATCCGCCAGCCACGGAATGCCTGTCTTTTGTTTTAAGCCCTTACCAATAAGGTGCATGCTATGCGGCGGCCCTGTAGTCACAATAGCATCAACACTATTCTCCTTTATCCAGCGTACAAGATATTTTATGGACGGGGAAATCCAAAAACGCCGGGCATCCGGAATAAATACGTTTCCCCGAAGCCAGAGTGATAATTTCTGAGCCCAGTCCCGTCGCCCTTTTTCCTGCAAAAATCCTGAGACAACCCGCTCGTCCTTTTTTTGCCCGATCAGTTTTTTATACAATTGATAAGGCTCCCAGATTGCTTGTTTCAAAATCGTGATGTCCTTTGGAATATCCTTTTCCAGGGAAAGGTCAATGATCGGATATTCGGGGCTATCGGCAGTATATATAATTGGTTCCCAGCCGAAACGGCGAAGATATTTGGTGAATTTCAGCCAGCGCTGAACTCCCGCACCTCCCGAAGGGGGCCAGTAATAAGTAATGATCAGGACTTTTTTCAATGCCCGCGGCTGCGTTTTATCCGGCAAATATGACGATTACATTTTGTTCGTCTCCCATTGTTACCGAAAATATTCAGCATTTGAAGCTGAAAACCCCGGTATAGGGATAAAAATTACCTCATTTTCAAATTAAGTAAACATTTGAACCCGCGAAATAATATCTTCGAAGAAAAATTCTGACATGATTCCTATTTACATATTGCTTGGCCTGGGCGTTATTACGCTTTTTTTATCCATTGTTACCGTTGACCAGGGAACGATTGCTGTCATCACCATGTTCGGCAAATACAGGAGAATTCTGTATCCAGGGCTAAGTTTGAAAATCCCTTTTATTGAGTCCATCTTTAAGAAGATTTCCATTCAGAATCGTTCCATAGAACTTGATTTTCAGGCGATCACCCAGGATCAGGCAAACGTCTATTTTAAAGCGATGATGGTTTTCTCTGTCGTTGATAATCAGGAAGAAACGATAAAGAATGTGGCATTTAAGTTTGTCAACGAAAGGGATTTTATGACAGCCCTGATCAGAACTATCGAAGGTTCTATCCGTGGATATGTAGCTACCAAAAAGCAAAGTGAAATACTTGCATTACGTAAAGAAATTGTTGCCGATGTTAAGGAAGGAATCGACCATGTTCTCGACACGTGGGGCTTTCATCTCCTTGATCTTCAATTAAATGATATCACTTTTGATGAAGCAATCACACGCTCAATGGCGCAAGTGGTAGCCTCGAGCAACCTTAAAGCTGCGGCAGAAAATGAAGGACAGGCATTGCTGATCACAAAAACGAAAGCTGCCGAGGCGGAAGGAAATGCAATCAAGATTTCGGCAGAGGCCGAGAAGATAGCCGCTAAGTTGCGCGGTCAGGGTGTGGCACTGTTCCGTAAAGAAGTTGCCACCGGAATGAGTGAAGCTGCAAAAGAAATGGAGCAGGCGCACCTTGATGCATCATTCCTGTTGTTCAGCATGTGGACCGAAGCGATTAAAAACTTCGCTGAAACAGGTTCCGGGAACGTTATTTTCCTTGACGGTTCTACCGATGGGATGAATAAGACGTTGAAAGAGATGATGGCAATGAACACTATGAGCACGGGAGATAACAGTAAGAAGAAATTAGGATTTGATTCAGGAAGAGCGTAACAGATTGATAATTTGAAGTTGATAAATGACGATTTTGTTACGGCTAAAACTGAGAATGAAAATTCTTAGTTTTAGCTGAGATTGCTCTTTTTTTTAGCTCGTTTATAGAAATTTCAACTGCTAGCCTGCTAATCAAGCCCAGTTTTACTCATACTAAAAAGATCTGGGTAGTTGAGTTGCAACGATTTTAAATTCTCGACTTTGAAACTACCGAGCGATTGGCAATTGAAGTGGGAAGCGCTGCTACTAAAGACTGAGAATTTCACAAACCCAAAAATTGACGGGTGATTCCATATCTGTGACAATGGCAAAAATCTACAATGTTGCGCGAACAAACCAACCGGGCCATCGCCCTCAATTATAGAGAAATGACGCCTTCTATTGTCTCGAGTTCCTTGTACCGGTCGATTATGGAATCAGCATCTATCATAACTTCTCTAACGGTTATGCTGATGTATTTCCCGTTTACTGACTCTTTTTGAGTTATAACCGCTTCCGCAGAAAATTTTGAAATAAGTAAAGCAATCTTTTTATTATCAGCGGTTATTATAAATTTAAACATGTGCACACCAGGCCAGCTTCCGAGCTGGTTGAGGCCTTCTCTAAGTTTCTCGTATTTATCATTCAAATCCATATTTAAAGGTAAGTAAAACCAGAAAACATATTGCAAGATCTCATCGATTTAACAGCAACGATGCCTCAGGATAATTCTTCAATCATCATTTTAAGCTTTTCCAAGTGTTTGCCATAAGTCACTTTATGCATCCATTTCGCCAGGTAATAACAAAGCGGAAGGATCAGCAGTAATGTAATTCCAAGAATGCAAAGCATAGTTGCGTTATATAAGAAGTCCTCAACCGGTCTTCCGGATCCAAGGATTCCCCCGAGAATAAAGCCGCCAGTTGCTGCTATTGGAAATACAAAAAGGCTCAGCCTCAATTGAATTTTCCACCAGCACTGGAAACCGTTGAAGTTTTTCTCAAGTTCCTTTTTTAGTGACAACGAAATTGAGATGTTCGCATCCGTAGCATAATAAAATTTAATGCTTTGAGCAATGAGTATCAGATTGAAAATAATCATGATACAAAATGCAGCGATTACCTGCCATGCCGACACAAAAAGCAGTAGGATGAAATATGCAACAGTTATAAGGATTGCCCAGATTATCCCATGCAACAGGTTGTTTTTTAATTTCTTAAGCGGCAATTTAGATTGAAGATTTCCAGGATACTTCTGAAGTAGATTTTTCAGCATTTCATCACTATCATCGCTTCCTTGCTGCCATGTATTTTCCAGGTCCATTATATATTTTTTAAAAGGTTTGCCAATTGCTGTTTTGCGCGGTAAATTTTTACGGCGGTGAGGTTTGCTGTTATCCCCAATAGTTCACTTATTTCTCCGTTGTCATATCCATCCAGGTGCATGGAGATGACAGCTCTTTCTGTTTCCGGAAGCGTGCGGATGGCCGTATACAGGTGGTCTTTGTCATCCGTGTCTACGGTAAATGCCAAATGCTCTTCATAAATTTTTGTGTCGGTGTATTAAATCTTATTAGATTTCCGCTGAAGGGTGAAAATGGTGTTCAGACATAAACGGTACAACCAGTTACTGAATTTCGAATCGCCTCTGAACGCGGGATAGGATTTCCACGCCTGAAGTAAAATTTCCTGATACAGGTCTTTTTTATCTTCTTCAGCAGTTGCATATAGGTGCACCAGCTTATAAATAATATAATGATGTTCTTTTAGCAATGATAAAAATGCCTGTTCGCCCACTAACCGCGCAGTTTTAAAGGTTTAACAGTATATCCAAGCCGGCTCAATTGATTTACTAAACCTGAATTCCCGACTAAATGTAATGCACCTACAGCCACAAATAGTGATTGTTTTTCCATCATACCAGGAAGTTGATTTATCCAGTTATTGTTTCGCTCGTCCAATAATACTTTTCATTCCTCCTGATTATAGTTGCTTCCGTACATTAAATCATAAAGTGCTTTCATATCCTGCGTTACGTAAGCTATGCCCATAATTGCGATCTGCTCTCTAAGGGCATTTTTTTCTTTTAAGGTTTCGTCCAGCAATGCAACCTGTCTTTCAAGTGTAAGCTGCTCAAATAGTGCCTTTATCTGTACATCAATTGTTTCGAGTCCCATAATTGCTTTATGATCTTTTTTCCCTGCTCCTGGAAATAAGTATCAAGTTGAATTTCATTTGGATCATGCGGAAAATATTTTTGTTGGGTAATGGCAAGTGCAATGGTCATAAGGGTTACAGGATTCAGCTGGTTGAGTTGCATCAGATCCATCCCTGCCTCTTCTTTAAACCAGGCTGTCGCCTTATCATACAATGTGTCTGGCAAGATTTCTTTTAATGTAGTTCCCTTAAGCACAGAAGCATCCATCATTGGCGCCTGTATACTGCTGTCGATTATCAGTTCTCCGACAATAGCATCCGCCGATTGATTTGCTTTTCTGATATCAGGCAGCGTATCGGTAAACGCATTGGTCAGCAAGTGGAATGTACCAAAAAGGTAAGAAGGTTTATTTAGAGTCTGTCTATAAAGTCTCCTGATGTCGTTGCACTAGTCTGAAAAATGCTCAATTACAAAAGTAAACTGCGCTTTTTCAGCCGTCTTGCGCCTAATCAGAAGCCTCTATAGTTCAGACTCCTGACTCTATGGACAGACACTATTTAGTCCGTTTCCTGTAACTTCCCATAACAAGGAATTACCTGTTTCTTTTTGTTGGGCGGAAATTGAAGGGGAAATAATCAGGCATGACAATGCCATTAAAAAAAGGTTTTTCATTGTTTTGAAAAATAAGGATTAGAAGACAAGTATAAATCGTGCTGCGAGTAGTGTCAGGTGTGTGATCAGCCAAACCTTCTGATACATTGGCTTGTTCTGCCAATTTACCGATGGATCAAATGGATCAAAAATCAGCGCGATCCCCAGGTTGGAGACCGCCCAGGTATAGTCACCAATTGCGAGCTGATAAATTACCAGTAACAGGTAGAGGACATAAGCCAGGCGTAAACCTGTAATCTGCGGGGCTTTTAAAATAATTGATTCCTGTTTCATAATGCGTTTTTCATATAAGTAGCACAGGAAAATGATTTATTACAGAAATAGAAGGTTTTTTTGTTGAAGTAGGATCTTCTTTAAAAGTCTCGCTGGATTTTATTGATTTACAACGTTATAGGTTGTTTGGCGGCTCTGTTCCATTCTGGTTCACCAAATTGAATTCATTAACCTACATTTGCTATCCGTGAAGAAGGCAACCATCATAGCGCTTATATTCTTGTACCTGATACCATCCATTGGTATTTCGGTAACATCTCATTTTTGCCGGGGCAAACTGGCTTTTACCTCCATACGGTTTTTAGAAGTAAAGAAGTGTGCATGTGGCAGCAAGAAAATGAAGAAAGGCTGCTGCGAGAACAAAACACAACTTATTAAGCTGGAAGATGATCAGCAAAAATCTCAGTTTGGTAGTTTAAATTTTATTAAACTCGTAAAGTATGTTCCTTATTTTATCAGGAGCATAAGCCCTCAGTTTGTCTCAATTGCAGTCCAAAGGAGAGGTTCCCGTTACCTTGTGGCTGGATGGCCCCCACAATCATTGTGAACAAAGGAGATAGTATTCAACTTAATGTAACTAATAATCTACCCGTACGGACAACAATGCATTGGCATGGACTGGATGTGGCCGCTTATAATGATGGTGGGCCTCATCAATCTATCAGTCCGTCAACTTCCTGGAATCCCTCATTTAAGATCAGGAATAATGCAGCTACATTTTGGTATCATCCTCATGGAGAAGGCCAGACCGAACAGCAGATTTCTAAAGGTCTTGCCGGTTTTTTTATTGTAAGGGATGACGCTGAAGCAATGTTAAATTTACCGCGAACCTACGGGATTGATGACATTCCCATAAATGTGCAGAGCAAAGCGTTTGATGACCTGCAGCAGATTGCAATTGTTTCCCATATGGACACAGCGATTTTTGTAAATGGAACGCTTCAGCCATTTTTTAATGCACCAGCTCAGGTTATTCGGTTGAGGCTATTGAATTCAAGTAGTTTACGTTCATTCAATATTGGTTTGTCAAACAATCAATCATTTTATCAGATTGGAACAGATGGTGGATTGTTGAATGCTCCAATTGAATTATCACGAATAGCATTATCTACCGGCGAAAGAGCAGAAATACTTGTTGATTTTACGGGAATGACGGGACAATCCGTTTTTCTTAAAAGCTATAGCTCCGAGCTTCCGCATGGAATTTATGGGGCTCCAACTATAGGAAACGAGACGGACTCAATTCATGATTATAATATGAATTACCTTAATGGTACGGATTTTAACCTGCTCGAATTCACTATCGAACAGCAAACAACTTCACCAGTTAATTCAATTCCAACTTCCCTCGTGCCGTTTGTTCCTTTTAATCAGGATTCGGTTACAGTTTATAGGCGGTTCGAATTTGGCACGTTGCGTGTTTTAGATTTTGACTCTCCAGGTTTAGCTGAAGGGCCTTTTGGAATTAATGACGAAAATTTTGATATGGATGTCATTAACGAAATAATCCACATTAACGATACTGAGCAATGGACGTTGATAAATAATACGTTGATCGCACATCCATTCCATATTCACGATATACAATTTAATGTTGTAGAAAAGGGCGGACTACCTCCTTCAGCAAGTGAAACAGGTTGGAAGGATGTTGTTTTGGTAATGCCTGGCGATAGCGTAAAATTCATTACCCGGTTCGAGACATTTGCAAATGATACCGTTCCTTATATGTATCACTGCCATTTATTGCATCATGAAGATGATGGGATGATGGGAAGTTTTCTGGTTATTGATACTACTTTATCTACCAGTGTTTCACTTCCGTCGGAGATAGCTTTTCGCGCTTACCCGAATCCTGTTACCAGCAAATTTAATATTGAATTCAAATCAGAATTAAAATTTGCAGAAATAAATGTTGTAAATGTCTTGGGGCACTCAGTGCAACGACGAAAAATAGCAAATACAAAATA
>Ga0105048_10019947_pt1 | contig 10252 bp, 9 predicted proteins | sample MAT05_FD_78382 | JGI IMG/M metagenome (GOLD analysis project Ga0105048, IMG submission 78382) | Freshwater microbial communities from Lake Fryxell liftoff mats and glacier meltwater in Antarctica - MAT-05 | ecosystem: Environmental > Aquatic > Freshwater > Ice > Liftoff microbial mat | place...
GCATCGCGGATGTTTTCGGTGCTGTAGTTGATGGTGGCATCGGCGCCGATCTCGCGGCACACCGCGCACTTGGCGTCGGTGGAGGCGGCGGCGATCACCCGCGCGCCCACCGCCTTGGCGATCTGGATCGCCGCTGTGCCCACGCCGCCGGCCGCGCCCAGCACCAGCACGGTTTCACCGGCCTTGAGCGCGGCGCGGTCCAGCAGTGCGTGCTGCGAGGTGCCGTAAGTCATCAAGAAGGCCGCACCATGCTCGAACGACATGCCCTCGGGCAGCGGCACCAGCTTTTCGGCCGCCACGATGGCGTGGGTGCCGAAGCCGCCGGTGCCGGCCATTGCCGCCACCCGGTCGCCCACCTTGACGTTGGCCACGCCGGCGCCTACCGCCTCGACGATGCCGGCGAATTCACTGCCCGGCAAGAAGGGCAGCGTGGGTTTGAACTGGTACTTGTTCTGCACGATCAGGATGTCGGGGAAGTTCAGGCTGGCGGCCTTCACCACCAACCGCACCTGGCCGGCCTGCGGCTCGGGCGTGGGCAGCTCTTGCCATTGCAGGGCATCGATGCCGACAGGGTTGTTGCAGATCCAGGCGTGCATGGGGGTCTCCTCGTGATCGGCGGATCATAGGCAGACACAGCGCGGGCCGCCCGTCACGCCGGTGACTGGGGGGCGCGCGGGGCCTGGGCCGTCCTGGGGCCATCCAGCGGCCTGCCTACAATCGGCCGCCATGCGCATCCTCATTGCCAACGACGACGGTTACCTCGCGCCGGGCCTGCACGCCCTGGTGGCCGCGGTGCAGGGCTTGGGCCAGATCGAGGTCATCGCGCCCGAGCAAAACGCCAGCGGCACCTCCAACGCGCTGACGCTGAGCCGCCCACTGCAGGTGTTCTCAGCCGGCCCGGGGCTGCCGGCGGTGCGGTTTGTCAACGGCACGCCGTCCGACTGTGTGCACGTGGCACTGACCGGCCTGCTGGGCTACAAGCCCGATCTGGTGCTGTCAGGCATCAACCAGGGTGCCAACATGGGCGATGACACGCTGTATTCGGGCACCGTGGCGGCGGCGATGGAGGGCTTTTTGTTCGGCATCCCGGCCATCGCCTTCTCGCAGGTGGAAAAAGGCTGGGGTGAGCTGGAAGCCGCCGGCCGCGTGGTGCGCGCCGTGGTGCAACAAGTGCTGGCGCAGGGCCTGCCCGCCCAGCCCTTCTTGCTGAACGTGAACATCCCCAACCGGGCCGATGCCGACCAGTTGCCGCGCCTGATCACCCGGCTGGGCCGCCGCCACGCCAGCGAGCCGGTGATCCAGCAGACCAATCCACGCGGCGAGCCGATCTATTGGATCGGCCCGGCCGGCGATGCGCGTGAGGCCGGCGAGGGCACTGACTTCCACGCCACTGCCAGCGGCCAGGTGTCGATCACGCCGCTGCAGGTCGATTTGACCGACCACGCCCGGCTGCCCGACTGGCGCGCCTGGCTGGGTTCCAGTCAATGACCCCACCCGGCGGCGCCAAGGCGGGCCGCTTCCCGCTGGCGCTTGACCAGGTGGGCCGCAGCGCCAGCCCGGCCAAGCCGCGCGACACCCTGCGCCCACAGCGCCACCTGCACGAGGCCGCCAAGGACGCCAGCCGGCAGTCGGTGCCGCAGGGCCTGGGGCTGGATTCGGCGCTGGTGCGCCAGCGCATGGTGCAGCGCCTGCGCGCCGAGGGCATCCGTTGCGAGCCGGTGTTTGCCGCGATGGCGCTGCTGCCGCGCCACCAGTTCGTCGATACCGCGCTGGCCACCCAAGCCTACGAGGACACCAGTTTGCCGATCGGCCATGGCCAGACGATCTCCAAGCCCTCGGTGGTGGCGCGCATGATCGAGTTGCTGTTCGACGGCGCGTCGGCGCGCGCCGCTGGCCATCTGGGCCGCACGCTGGAGGTGGGCACCGGTTGCGGCTACCAGGCGGTCTTGCTGGCCCAGCTAGCGCCACGGGTGGTGTCGATCGAGCGGCTGCGGCCGCTGTTCGACAAGGCCACGGCCAACCTGGCCGGGCTGGCCGCGGGGCAACCGGCCCATGTGCGCCTGGTCTACGGCGACGGCATGCTGGGCCACGCCGCCCATGCACCCTTCGACAGCATCATCGCGGCGGCCGGCGGCAACGAACTGCCGCAGCCCTGGCTCGACCAGTTGGCGGTGGGCGGCCGGCTGGTGGCGCCGATGCACCGGTCCGGCGGCCGCGGCCAGGTGCTGGTAGTGCTCGACCGGCACGCCAACGGCCTGGTGCGCAGCGAGCACGAGGCGGTGCATTTCGTCCCTCTAAAATCGGGCATCGTCTGATTCGGCCGTTGTCCCGGCCCGCCACCATGCCATCTATCCGTCGGTTGTCGCGTTCGTTGTTGCTGAGTGGGGTGGTGCTGGCGGTGGCCGGCTGTGCCTCCACCCAGAACAAGGCCCCGGTGGAAGACCGCAAGGCGCCACGGCCCGCAGCGGCCGCGCCAGTGGCGCCGCCTGCGGCAAGCCCCGCCAGCACCATGCCGCCAGCCACCGACGCCGCCAAGGTGCAGCCGGGCGCGGAAAACGCCGGCAAGGCGGGCTACTACACCGTCAAGCCCGGTGACACTCTCATCCGCCTGGCGCTGGACAACGGCCAGCCCTGGCGCGACGTGGTGCGCTGGAACGGCCTGGAAAATCCCAATCTGATCGAGGTGGGCCAGGTGTTGCGGGTGGTGCCACCGAACGTGGACGCCTCTGCGGTGGCCAGCCGCGGCGTGGCGCCGGCCAAGGTGGAGGCGCGGCCGCTGGATGGCAAGCCGGCGGCGGCCACTGCAACCGCTTCAGCAGCTTCGGCGGCGGCCCCCCCTGCCGCAGCAGTGGCGGCTGCCGCGCCGCCCGCGCCGGCGGCCCGCGACAACGATGACGAACCGGCCTGGGCCTGGCCTGCGTCGGGCGCGGTGCTGGCCGGGTTCGACGAAAACCGCCAGAAAGGCCTGGCCATCACCGGCAAGGCGGGTGACCCGGTGCTGGCCGCCGCCGATGGCCGGGTGGTCTATGCCGGATCAGGGCTGCGCGGCTACGGCAACCTGGTGATCGTCAAACACAACAACACCTACCTCACAGCCTATGCGCACAACCAGGCGCTGTTGGTGAAAGAAGACCAGGTGGTGCGCCGCGGCCAGAAGATCGCCGAGATGGGCGCCAGCGATGCCGAGCGGGTGCAACTGCACTTCGAGATCCGCCGCCAGGGCAGGCCGATCGATCCGGCCAAGCTGCTGCCCGCGCGCTGAGCGCGAAAGCCGCCCGGCGTGCGTCGGGCGTGTGTGCCGGGCGTGTGTGCCGGGCGTGTTCGACCGGCGTGTTCGACCGGCGAGTACGATGCGGCCATCGAAGCTTCCGTCAGGTGGCCGGCATGAATCCCGAAGGGCGCCCCCGCGCAGTTGGTCTTGCCGCCGCCGGCGTGCCGGTGCTGCGGGTCGACGGTTCAACGGCCGGCCGGCACGATACGGCCGACCCGGCCAGCCAGCCCCCTGAAACGGACACCGAAATCGACGCTGGCGATGCGTTGCAGCGCTACTTGCGCAACATCCGCCGCACGCCGCTGTATTCGCCCGCCGAAGAACTGGCCGCCGCCCGGGCGGCCCGCGGCGGTGACTTTGCCGCGCGCCAGGCCATGATCGAGCACAACCTGCGCCTGGTGGTCAGCATCGCCAAGCACTTCCTCGGGCGCGGTCTGCCGATGGGCGATTTGATCGAGGAGGGCAACCTGGGCCTGATGCATGCCATCGTCAAGTTCGAGCCCGAGCGGGGCTTCCGGTTCTCCACCTATGCCTCGTGGTGGATCCGCCAGGCGATCGAGCGCGCGCTGGTGCAGCAGGCCCGGCTGGTGCGCCTGCCGGTACATGTGGTGCGCGAGTTGAACCAGGTGCTGAAGACACGCCGCGCGCTGGAGGCCGAAACCGCCGGCAGTGGCCTGGCGGTGCGGCCCGAGGCGATCGGCCAGCGCCTGCAGCGGCCAGCCGCCGAGGTTGAGGCCCTGCTGGCGCTGGCTGAGCAACCCACCTCGCTGGACGCTCCGTTGGCGCTGGATCCCGGCCAGTCGCTGATCGACAGTGTGGCCGACGACCAACTCATCGACCCGATCGGCCTGATGCTCAGCCACGAGGTGACGCTGTTGCTGGCCCAGGGCCTGTCCACATTGAACCAGCGCGAGCGCGAGGTGCTGGCCGGCCGCTACGGGCTGGATGACCGCGAGCCCGAAACCCTTGAAACGCTGGCCGAGCGCCTGGGCCTGACCCGTGAGCGCATCCGCCAGATCCAACAAGAGGCGCTGGTCAAGCTCAAGCGTGGCATGGCCCGCCGGGGTGTGGACCGCGACGCGGTGTTCTGACCGACCGATACCGCGCTCCCGGCGGGCGCACCAGCGTGGTGCTTCGCGTTTCCCTGAACACCGGGGCGCCGCGCCGGGCGATAGCATCACGCGCTGGCCCGCCCGGGGCCTGATCAGGAGACATCCCCCATGAAATTTGCATCCACCACCCTTGCCGTGTTCGCCCTGCTGGGTGCGGCCGCAGCGCAAGCACAAACGCAGGTTCCGCCGCAGGGCGTGAGCAAGACCGAGATCGTGATCGGCACCATCCAGGACCTGTCGGGCCCGGTTGCCGCCTTCGGCAAGCAGTCGCGCAACGGCATGCAGTTGCGGGTTGACGAGATCAACGAGCAGGGCGGCATCAACGGCCGCAAGCTCAAGCTGCTGGTCGAGGATGCGGGCTACGACCCCAAGCGCGCGGTGCTGTCGGCGCAAAAGCTGGTCAACCAGGACAAGATCTTCCTGATGGCCGGCCACATCGGCACCGCGCACAACAACGCGGCGATGCCGGTGCAGTTTGAAAAGAACGTCATCAACTTCATGCCGATCACCGCCGCACGCGAGATGTATGAGCCCTTTCACAAGCTGAAGTACTCGTTTGCTGCCACCTATTTCGACCAGATCCGCATGGCCTTGCCCTCGATGATCAAGGAAAAGGGCGCCAAGAAGGTGTGCACGATGTACCAGGACGACGAGTTCGGCCTGGAGGTGATGCGCGGTGCCGAAGCAGCGCTGAAGACGCTGAACATGGAACTGGTCGAAAAGACCAGCTACAAGCGCGGCGCCACCGACTTTTCATCGCAGGTGGCCAAGATGAAGGCCGGCGGCTGTGACTTGGTGGTGCTGGGCACGATCATCCGCGAAACCATCGGCGCCATCGGTGAATCCCGCAAGACCGGCTTCAACCCCACCTTTCTGGGCAGCAGCGCGAGCTACACCGACCTGATCCACAAGCTGGGTGGCAAGCCGATGGATGGCTTGTACGCCACCATGACCTCACAACACCCCTACCTGGACGAGGCCTCGCAGCCGCTGCGCTTCTGGGCCAACAAGTACAAGACCAAGTTCAGCGAGGATCCCACGGTGTTCTCGGTTTACGGCTACGTGATCATCGACATGTTTGCCAAGGCGGCGCTGAAGGCGGGCACCAACCTCAGCACCGACAGCTTCATCAAGGCGATGGACACGATGAGCATCGACCCCGACATGTTCGGTTCGCCCAAGGTCAGCTTCACCGCCACCAAGCGGCTGGGCAACGACCTGTCGCGTTTGTCGCAAATCACCGATGGCCGCTGGAAGGTGGTGTCCGATTACATCAAGCCCTGAACGCGCACTGACTGCGCACTGAACGCGCACTGAACGCCCCGGCGTCAGTACGGCAGGCCGCCCTCGGGCGGCCTGTTTACTGGGCTGGATAATCGAACCATGACAAGCAGAGACGAATGGCTGAAGGTTGATTCGATCGACCTTGAGGCCCAGGGCGTGGCCCGCAATGCCGAAGGCAAGGTGGTGTTCATCGAGGGCGCGCTGCCGGGCGAAGAGGCGCAGGTGCGGGTGGGCCGCAGCAAGAACGCCTGGGAGCAGGGCGTGATGACGGCGATGCGGCACGAGAGCTCGCAGCGGGTGCGCCCGGGCTGTCCGCACTTCGGCCTGCACGCGGGTGCCTGTGGCGGCTGCAAGATGCAGCACCTGGATGCCGCGGCGCAGGTGGCCGTCAAGCAGCGGGTGCTGGAAGACAACCTGCAGCACCTGGCCAAGCTGCGGCCCGAGCAGATGCTGCGGCCGATCCAGGGCCCCACCTGGGGCTACCGCTACCGGGCGCGGCTGTCGATTCGGCATGTGACCAAGAAGGGCACGGTGCTGATCGGCTTCCACGAGCGCAAGAGCCGTTACCTGGCCGACATGCAGGTCTGCCCGGTGCTGCCGCCCAAGGTCAGCGCCATGCTGATGCCGCTGCGGGCACTGATCGGCCGCATGGCGCAGCGCGACCGGCTGCCGCAGATCGAGCTGGCCATTGGCCAGCAGCAGGGTGGCATGGTCATCGCAATGGTGCTGCGCCACCTGGAGCCGCTGGTCGAGGGTGACCGGGCCTTGCTGCGTGAGTTTGCCGCCGAGCATGGTGTGCAGTGGTGGCTGCAGCCCAAGGGCCCGGACACCGTGCAGTTGCTCGACGAAGGCGGGCCGGCACTGGCCTATGACCTGCCCGAGTTCGGCATCACGATGCCGTTCAAGCCCACCGATTTCACCCAGGTCAACCACCACATCAACAGTGTGCTGGTGGGCCGGGCGCTGCGCCTGCTGGCGCCCACCGCCCAGGAGCGGGTGATCGACTGGTTCTGCGGCCTGGGCAACTTCACCCTGCCGATCGCCACCCGCGCCCGTGAGGTGCTGGGCATCGAAGGCAGCGAACCGCTGGTGCAGCGCTCACGCGACAACGCGCTGCGCAACGGCCTGGCTGCGAAGGCCAGCTTTGCTGCGCGCAACCTGTTTGAGCTGACGCCCGATGATCTGGTGGCCTACGGCAACGCCGACAAGTGGCTGGTGGACCCACCGCGTGAAGGCGCCTTTGCGCTGGTCAAGGCACTGGTCGATCTGCATGCGGCGCCGCAGGCGGGTTGGGCGCCACCCAGGCGCATCGTCTACGTCAGCTGCAACCCGGCCACGCTGGCGCGGGACGCCGGGCTGCTGGTGCACCACGGCGGTTACCGCTGCTCGGCAGCGGGGGCGGTGAACATGTTTCCGCACACCGCGCATGTGGAGTCGATGGCGGTGTTCGATTTGGCCTGATCCGGCCAACAAAAAGGGCTCCCGAGGGAGCCCTTGTTCATGCGCCGAAGCACTTGAGCGATTCAGTCCCTTTCGCCGCCCACCACGCCCAGGATCATCAGCAGGCTCTGGAACACGTTGTAGATGCTCAGGTAGATCGACAGCGTGGCGCTGATGTAGTTGGTTTCACCGCCATCGATCACGCGCTTGATATCGAACAGCATGAAGCCGGAGAAGATCACGATCGCCAGCACCGACAGCGTCATCATCAGCGCAGTCGATTGCATGAAGATGTTGACGATACCGGCCACCAGCAGGATGAGGGCACCGACGAACAGGAATTTGCCCATGCTGGACAAATCGCGCTTGATCACCGTGGCCAGCGTGGCCATGCCGAAAAACACCACTGCCGTACCGCCGAAGGCCGTCATGATCAGCGACGAGCCGTTTTTGAAGCCCAGGACCATTGCCAGCAGCCGGGCCAGCATCAGGCCCATGAAGAAGGTGAAGCCGAGCAGCACGAACACACCAGTCGACGACTCTTTGGTCTTTTCAATCGCGTACATGAAGCCGAAGGCGCCGCCCAGAAACAGGATTGCGCTCATGCCACTGCCAAGCGACTGCGTGATGCCGGTGGTCACGCCCACCCAGGCGCCCAGCACCGTGGGCACCATCGACAGGGCCAGCAGCCAGTAGGTATTGCGCAGAACGCGGTTGCGATCAGCGTCCAGCGAGCCCGACCCCGAGAATCCGGGCAAGGTTTGCAGGCGTTGTTCGTTCATGTGTGCTCCAGTGGGTGTGACGTGGTGGTGCGTTGCCGCAGCAGCTATGAGCCGCGAAGTGCATTGTAAGTTCCGCAGGGCAGACGTGGTCTTTCAGGTGTCAATCCAGGAATGGCAATCCACGAACGGGCTTGATGCAAACTGCAGTGCAACATTTTTCGAGATTTCACCATGCAAACAAAATCCGTGTTGACCCTGAACGACGTGCGCACCATCGCCCAGGCCGCCGAAGCTGAAGCCCTGGCCAACCAGTGGCCAGTGACGATTGCCATCGTCGACGACGGCGGCCATCTGCTGTGGCTGCAGCGGCTGGACGGCGCTGCACCCATTTCGGCCCACATCGCCCCGGCCAAGGCGCGCACCGCCGCGATGGGCCGGCGCGAAAGCAAGGTTTACGAGGATGTGATCAACCAGGGCCGCTTTTCCTTCCTGAGTGCGCCCACCCTTGAAGGCATGCTCGAAGGCGGCGTACCGGTGATGGTGGACGGCCAGTGCGTGGGCGCGGTGGGGGTGAGCGGCGTCAAATCCACCGAGGACGCACAGGTTGCCCGCGCCGGCATTGCCGCGCTGCGCTGACCCTGGTCAGCCGCGGGCAGGGCGGGCGGCCAGACCGGCACAGCATCCGGGCAAACCCGGCCGGGCTATAATTTGAAGGTTTACCCGCCACCACCGCAGCCCCAGCGAAACTCCTGCGAAGTTCCCCACCGGACTTCCTGCTCGCGGCCCCCAACCGGGCCGGAAACTGAGCGGAGCTGGGCGTGCGCGACTTCCGGAGCCATATCACTTGCTGCCAGTTCTGCCCCCCGCTCTCCTCGCCCTTGCAGACGGCACGGTCTTTCAGGGCAATTCCATCGGCGCTGCCGGATCCACCGTGGGCGAAGTGGTGTTCAACACCGCGCTCACCGGCTACCAGGAAATCCTCACCGACCCCAGCTACTGCCGGCAGATCGTCACCCTGACGTACCCACACATCGGCAGCTACGGTATCAACGAGGAGGATGTCGAGGCCTTAAAGGTTCATGCGGCCGGGCTGATCATCAAGGACCTGCCGATCCGAATGTCCAACTTCCGCGCCAGCATGACGCTGGACGCCTACCTGCGGCGGGAAGGCACGGTGGCGATTGCCGGCATCGACACCCGCCGCCTGACCCGCGTGCTGCGCAACACCGGCGCCCAGAACGGCTGCATCGTCACTTTTGAGGCCGGCACGGTGGTGATGCCCGCTGACATCGCTGCCGCCATTGCCCGCGCCCAGGCCGCACCCAGCATGGCCGGGCTGGACCTGGCCAAGGTGGTGTCGATCAACGAGCCTTATGTCTGGCACGAAACCGAATGGGTGCTGGGCGCCGGTTTCGGCCAGCTCGACCCGGCGTCGCCCGCCGCGCGTTTCCACGTTGTGGCGTATGACTTTGGCGTCAAGCGCAACATCTTGCGCATGTTGGCCAGCCGCGGCTGCCGCATCACCGTGGTGCCGGCGCAAACGCCCGCCGCCGAGGTGTTGAAGCTGCGGCCCGACGGCATCTTCCTGAGCAACGGCCCCGGTGACCCGCAGCCCTGCGACTACGCGATCGCCGCCGTCCGAACGCTGATCGACAGCGCCATCCCCACCTTCGGCATCTGCCTGGGCCACCAGCTCATGGCGCTGGCCTCGGGCGCCAAGACCTTCAAGATGAAGTTCGGCCACCACGGCGCCAACCACCCGGTAAAGGACCTGGACAGTGGCCGGGTGTCGATCACCAGCCAGAACCACGGCTTTGCGGTGGACGAGGCCTCGCTGCCCGCCAATCTGCGGCCCACCCACATCAGCCTGTTCGACCAGACGCTGCAGGGCCTGGCGCGCACCGACAAGCCCGCGTTCTGCTTCCAGGGCCACCCCGAGGCATCGCCCGGGCCGCACGACATCGCCTACCTGTTCGACCGTTTCACCACGCTGATGGCCACCGCCCAGGCGGAGAAAAAAAATGCCTAAGCGCCTGGACCTGCACAGCATCCTCATCATCGGCGCCGGCCCGATCATCATCGGCCAGGCCTGCGAGTTCGACTACTCCGGCGCCCAGGCCTGCAAGGCGCTGCGCCAGGAGGGCTACAAGGTCATCCTGGTCAACAGCAACCCGGCCACGATCATGACCGACCCCGATACGGCCGACGTGACCTACATCGAGCCCATCACCTGGCAGGTGGTCGAGAAGATCATCGCCAAGGAGCGGGCCGCGTGCCCGGACCAGACGATGGCCTTGCTGCCCACGATGGGCGGCCAGACCGCGCTGAACTGTGCGCTCGAGTTGCACAAGCACGGCGTGCTGGCCAGGTATGGCGTGGAGATGATCGGCGCCAACGAGCAGGCCATCGAAAAGGCCGAAGAC
>Ga0105048_10019949_pt1 | contig 10251 bp, 4 predicted proteins | sample MAT05_FD_78382 | JGI IMG/M metagenome (GOLD analysis project Ga0105048, IMG submission 78382) | Freshwater microbial communities from Lake Fryxell liftoff mats and glacier meltwater in Antarctica - MAT-05 | ecosystem: Environmental > Aquatic > Freshwater > Ice > Liftoff microbial mat | place...
AAAAATTACGAGCTTTATCCAAAACTAATCAAAGCATATAATGCTGCAAAGGAATATTCAAAAGCAGATAGTGTTTTCGGACTTATGAAAATTGCCTATAGCAAAAAAGAACTTTCAGAAGACGATATGAAATTTAAAAACATAGCTATTGATGAATACGAATGGAATGGACAGAAAATGACCGTTTATAAATATCTGGTTGACCCCAAAGAGAGTTTAGACCTTTCCTATAAAGTTTACTTGCTGACAAAAGCAGGTGACAAAGTTGAAAGGACTTTTATGGTTGAACAAACAATTCAACTTCCAGACGGTGCGAAACACTTACTATGCGAAAAGGATAAAAAATCAGGTGGACATATAACTTATCCATACGGTTGGAATACGGACACAATTCCACTTGACGACTTGAAAGAAGCAGTTGGATTGGTGCTTGACGGAAAAATGAAACAAGGTGCATCATCAAACTTTGGTAATAAATGACAAGAAGCACTGGCTATAACAGCACCTACCCAAAAGGCGGGGTTTCGTTCTCCGCAGACACATTTGTGCAAGCCGAAAGTTCAGTTCTCCGAATGAAGTTTTGTGGTAAAAATCCCGCCCTTCGGGTAGCTGCAAAACGTTATACGAGACCGTTGCGCCAGCAGCAGTCCTTCAAAACGAACAGCGGTAATGCGAAAGCGAGAACACATATTACACAGAGCCAGAGAGCCTGATATAGCAATCATAATCGGTTGAAAGTTCTGCATGACAGCAACCTGCTAATGAATTTATATTTACGGTTTCCAAGAGAAATTACCGACTACTGCGCTCTTGGGAACTTGACAACCAGACGGAGGTCAAATCAAAAATGAAACAGTTTATAAAAAAGCTAATACAGTATGACATGAAGAACATAGTATTCAAAATCCGTCATGCACTTGTTGTGCTTGCCATATTGTTTTTTACATCTGGTTGGTCTCAACAATTGAATAATCCTTACACCAGTGTGCCACCGATTCAAAGTTTTATCATTCAACAAGATGCCTTTTGGCAGGGTGAAATCAGCCTTTACGGTGAGGAGGCAATGCTTGAAGAAGGTTCGGGCTACTCGCAATACTTGCGATGGAAGACTTCCACTTTGCAAAGAATCTCACTTGATGGAAATCTATCTTCTTATGAGGCACAATTAGAGTATTTGTGCGAAAACCCTTTACCAATTTTGGAAGGTTCTGGTATTTGGACTGAGATGGGGCCAATAGGAATGCCTGATGAATCTATTATGGACAATATCGCCAGTAGTCAGAATGGGATTGGCCCAGTGAACTTTGTAAGTCTTAGCCCCAACTATTCAACAACGGGATTGATGTTCACTGGTGGATGGCACTGTGGCCTTTTCTATCGTGACAATCAAAATTCAACTTGGAAGCAAACGGGTGCTGCTTGTCTCGGAGGTCGTATTTCTGCTGCAGATTGTAAGGCCAGTCCTTTGGATGAAGACACTTGGTTTATGTGTGATGGAAATGGTGATGGCCTATTTATGAACGGGCCGATGGGCGGTGAAGCGCGTTCGAAGGGTGTTTATAGAACAACTGACCGAGGTGAAACATGGGAACCAATTTGTGATGCAGTTGAGGACTTAGGAGCAAGTGAATGGGAGTTTCAAATAAATCGAATTCTAATCATTAAGCAGAATCTTTCAACAAGTATTCGTGTTTTCATAGCAACAAGTAAAGGTGTGTATATGAGTGATGATGCAATGGAAGAGGAAGTCACTTGGGAATTGGTGCTTGGCCTGAACGATGTCGACCAAACTGATGCGCCTACTGGATACTTCTTATCTGATGTTTCTTATTACGATTTGGATTTCGTATCAACTGCAACTGCAGATTGCCCTAATTGTGGTAAAATTATCGCAACGGCCTCTAAACTTTACCTACAGAATGGAACAATGAAATCTGGTGTTATCTGCGGTAACCTTAACGGAACTGTATACTCAGCCCTATTTATCACTAACCCATCAAATCCTAGCAGCATCGGAATCGAAAACTCTTGGGACGTATTACCAATGTCAACAGCATTGCATGATTATTCACGGCTCGCTGTTTCATATAGTCCTGATGATGAAAATAATTTCTATATTCATGCAAGCGATTGCAGTGCTGCCAAAGTGTTCAAGTATAATTTGGCCATGGAAACCGATACTCAACTTGGCAATCATACTCCTTGGGGTGGCTATGGCTCCATGATGAGCGGTGATGCGTTTGCAGTTTCACCAACAGATGCTCAAAGGATGTTTGTTATTGATGGAACTGGTCCAGGATGTTCAATGTCCGTAAACGGGGGACAATCTTTTGCCAATATTGGAAATTCTAATAAGTATCATGATGATGTTGAGGATGCGGTGGTCACACCAGATGGACAAACGCTGTTTCTTGCAACTCATGGCGGAATATATTCTATGAATATTGCTCTTGGAACTTGGCAGCCTATATTAGAAGGTCTTGGTGTTGCAGAAGTAATGGGCTTTTCAAATCAAAATTACAAGGAGCAGAAAATGAATATCGGTCTCTTCCATCAAGGCACAATGTCCGCAAATTCATATGTCAATACTGCTAACAATGAGATGAATTGGAAACAAGTTGATGGTGGTGATGGCAACAAAGCTATAGTTCCAAATTCAACTGATATGGTTGCCTATCAAGGCAGTGGTTGGACAAGTGCGTACAAGAATTCCAATAATTATGCGACACCTTCTGGCGCTTATTTGTCTTTTGGAGGAAGCTATAAGGATGGACAAATGGCACTAAATCCATTTGATGACAAAATCATTTATTGTGAAAGTGACAATATATACCGACATGACAATCGTGGTAGCGATACTCCCAATGAATGGGTGAAAATATCTGACTTTAGTACTCTAATTCCTTGGCTCGCAAATAATGCAGGTTCTCCAATGGCCTATGGCATTTACCCATCTCTGTCAAATAAGAATTTATTATTTGTTACCGTACTAAATGGGAATCTTGGTCATTATTACATGGCCGTTGGGAATAAATCTACAGCTAGTGCGGCCACCGCTCAATCAAGTTGGGCAGAAATTCCTTGGCCTAGTGGTTTTCCAAACAGCAACGGGTCTTGGGCAAGCACCATAGTTTCAAATCCAGATAATCCCAATATTTTTTATGTGCTTTCAGGTGTCTCTGGTGAGTTTCAAATTTTACAATATACTTATCAGGGAAATATCTTAACTGACCAGCTTAGCTCAACATCCGCTTTTCAAATTTCCAAAATCACTTTCAATTTCCCTAACATCCACGCCAGTGATATGCATATCAATAGAGGAACAGATGAAGTTTGGATTGGCAGCGACTTAGGCGTTTACTATTCTAGAATTAGCACTATCGTAGACAACATTGGAAATTCTAGCGCACAAGTTTGGACGCAATATGGTATAGAATTGCCGCATGCAAATGTGACCGAAATTGACGTCAACTTTCATCGGAATAAATTGCGCGCTGCAACTAATGGAAGAGGTGTTTGGCAAAATGATTTGCCTTGTGAAAAGATTGAGGAACCAATTCTAATCACGTCCAATACCAGTTGGAATTCACCGAATTACAGATTCAGACAAGATGTGTTGGTGAAGCCAAATGTCACCTTAACAATCACTTCTCAGCATGTGTACTTCTCTCCAGACTGCAAGTTGGTTGTTGAACCAGGGGGAAAGGTAATAGTGGACGGAGGCGTTCTCACAAATTCATGCCCGGATGAATACTGGTGCGGCATAGAAGTCTGGGGCCAATCTACCGAGCGCCAACTTGCATCGCTCCAAGGCACACTTGAATTAAAGAACGGAGCCATAATTGAACACGCAGGTTGCGCTGTTCGTCTTGGACATCTTGTTTCTACTGACCCTTGGACTTATGACTGGACAAAGACCGGAGGAATAGTAAAGGGCATGTCTAATTCTGTTTTCAGAAACAACAGAAAGGATATTGAATTTCTCGCCTACCAAAACTATCAAATCGTAAATGGACAGTATCAACTTAGAAAGAACGTTTCTTACTTCCGTGACACAGAATTTTTAGTGAATGAGGTGTTGCCCAACATGAACAATCTGAGTCAGCGAGTGAGTTTGTACGATGTAGATGGTCTTCGATTTACAGCTTGTAATTTCCATATTGAAGGCGATGCTCTAAGCAACTACACGATTCAAAACAGAGGTGTTGGAATCTATTCATTGGTATCCAGCTTCACTGTGAACGGCCGTTGTAATGTGTATGTTCCACTTGGCAGCGAGTGCGACCCGGGCTACCTTACCGCAGAAACACTTGGTGAACCCGGCAGTGACATTGTACCAAGCCACTTCGATAATTATTTGCTCGCCATTCGCTCAGTTGGGCCAGATGGATTTAGTAACACAACTGTAAACACAACCATTTTTACAGATAATGAGATGGGTATCTTCTTGAAGGCGGTTGAACAAGCATCCATTACACGCAATCGTTTTAATGTCAACGAGCAAAACTATTTCATTGGCTACGGTGCTTCATTGCTTGGATGCACAGGCTACGAGGTAGAGCGCAATATTTTTAAAGGAACAGGCGACCTTGAAGAATTGAATACGGGTATTTGGATTACCGACAGCAATGACGAATCCAACGAGATTTATCTCAATGATTTCAGTGGTCTGTTTGCAGGCAGTATTGCCCAAGGTTGGCAAACAGGAGGTGCTTTCAATCTGGAAGGACTTGAAATGCTCTGCGGGCTTTATGAAAACAGTAAATACAATTTAGCAGTTACCGAGTACAGCAATCAACTTGGTCAAATCGGCCTAAGGCAGGGTGATATGGCTGATGATGATGATGAAACGGCCCCCGCAGGAAATCTTTTCACACACACGAATTGGGGCAATTCGGAAATATCAACTGACTACTTCATCTGCCCCGATGGTGATTGCGGCCCAATCATATATGAACATCACAACCCTGCCAGTTTGTGGCCAGTTGTCCCTGTTCAAATAGACCCACTTCTGGTGGAAACATCTGACAATGCCGTAATGTTCACTACCCGCGAAGGCGCTTGCCCCATCAATAAAGGTATTATTCACACTCCGGGCATTCTTCATTCTTTGGTACTTGTAAAACGTTTAGAAATTGAAGCCATCAAGGGTGAGTTGGAAGGATTGATTGATGGTGGAAACACAGCAACTGTGCAAACATTTGTAAACAGCGCAAGCAATACCAGTGCAAGCATTCGTGCTAATCTTTTGCCTCTTACTCCATACCTAAGTGATGATGTACTTCTTGATTTGATTGCACGACAACCCGCAATGAATCCTTGGCACTTGTGCGAAATTCTTATTGCTTGTTCTCCTTTAAGTCCAGATGTTTTTACATCTGTTGACAATGCCAATTCGCTCTCCGACTTTTTGTTTGGTTTGCTTTCCGCTTATCAAAACGGAACCAACGGCAGGGTGAGTAAAGAGACTCAACTAAAACAAGCGGAACTTGAAAAGGCCAATGCGCTCAATAGTTTCATCCGCACACGCATCAATGAAGATGAAGAAAACTACTTTTTGGAAGAAGTAAAAGAATTGATGACGGGCGATGAAATGAACCGCGAAATAAAAAAGAAAGTTGCCATACTTCGTCAGGAAAATAATCCAACGGCAGCAGCAACATTGCTTGAGCAATACAATGAAATTCCAGACAGCGATGTGTGGAAACAATTTATGACGGTGTTGCTTTCAATTGATGCAGCAGGCGGCTATCACGCAGCAACTTCAAGTCACATTACTGTGCTTGAAAACTTGGCAGCGTCTGGCAAAGAAGGCAACCACCATGCAAGTGCATTGCTTGAAGTACTCACAGGTGTGCAACCTGAGGAAGAACTCAATCTGCCACATGGCGGTTTGAAATCATTGAAAGTGAAAGCCGATGTGCGCAGGCCTTCATTGGTAGGTGTTTATCCCAATCCTGCACAAGGTGAGTTTTACATCACTTACATTCTGCCCAATGAACGTGAGAGTGCCTATGTGAACATTTATGATTTGCAAGGCAAACTTGTTCAGCGTGAAAACATCACCTCAGGTTATGGCATACTGAGCCTGAATGCAAAACAATTTGCAGCAGGAAGCTACGTGTTTGAGTTGGTACTCAACGGCCAAAAAGTGGCTACCGAGAAATTCCAAATTGTTGAATAGAAGATTAATCAAAACCCTCCTGCGAATTCAGCGTGGGAGGGTTTCTAAAATTTTCGAACAATGAAAACAATTCTTCAGACTATAGTATTGGCGTGCTTCCTCCTGATTGGAAATACATTCCACTCACAAAATCTCAGTTGCGATTGGCTGCACACATTCGGCAATTTTGGCGAAAACAGAGGTGTTGATGCAGACGTTGACAGCGAAGGTAATTTTCTTATAGTAGGTCATTATTCAGGTGAAATTGACATTGACCCATCCGTCAATACGTATTTGATGGAATCTAACTTTTTGGATTGTTTTTTGGCTAAATATTCACCAAATCAAGAGTTGATTTGGGCCCACAATTTTGGCGGAAGTAACTCGAAGTTTGTGAACAAAATTCATGTGTTGGATGATGGAAGAATTCTGCTTTGCGGAAATTTCAGCCAAACATGTGATTTCGATTTTAGTGATAATGAATTCCTTCTACAGTCTAATGGATTTAGCGATGCCTTCATGGCAATTTACACCAGCGAGGGTTCCTTTGTTAATGCTGTAAGTATAGGCGGAGTTCTGGGTGATGATGTGGCCTTTGATGCAGTTACAGATTCACAAGGCAATTTTTATTTCGGGGGCTACTTTTATGTTTCTGCAGATATTGACCCCTCAAACAATGTCTATATAGTTAACGAATACACAGGAGCATCTCTGGACATGTATCTGGTCAAGTTATCATCTACATACGAATTTGTTTGGGGAGGAATTGTCAGTGGCCAAGGGTTCGAATTTCCCGCTGCACTTTGCATAGATGCTGGCGATAATTTGGTGATTGCCGGTTTGACCGAAGCTAATCCAGACTTCGATTTATCTGAAGATATTCAATATGCTAACATTCAAGTTGATGAACTCAACCATCCCAATTGTTTTGTCGCTAAGTATTCATCAGAAGGCGCACTATTGGATGCTCGAATTTTCGGAGGTACAAATGATGATTACATCGTGTCAATGGTTCCTAACGCTCAAGGCTACCTGATTGCGGGTACCTATTCGGGTAGTGGCGATTTCGACCCTGGTTCAGGTATCATAGATTTTGTAACATATGGAGACAATGATGCGTTCCTCGTGCAGTTAGACTTTGAGTTTAGCTTAGTCTGGTCGTATAACGTTGGCAGCGAAGAACCAGATTATTTTAACGACATAGCTATTGATGAATTCGGTAACATAGCAGCAGCGGGGTCATTTGAAATGTCTATTGATTTTGACAATTCGGAATCTGAATTCATATTGAGTGTAGCAGAAACTGTTGAAGGCCTCTACCCTGATGCAATTGTTGTCTTATTGTCATCAGATGGCCAATTCAAGGAAGCAAAAAAATTTGGCGGGTGGCATTTCGACAGAGCTTCTGGAGTAGCCATTAGCGACAATCGCATTTTACTTACGGGGTACTTCACCTACGAGACAAGTATTGATGCGTGTTCTGCCAACACCAATGAGGATTATCAAGAGGACGTTTTCGTTCTTTGCTTAAACTCAGAGTATCTGTTAGTCTCGGAAGAAAATCTCTACTGGAATTCAGCATATCCGAATCCTGTTGACAAGTTTATCAACATTGCTTTCAGTAAACATGAATCGTTAGGGCAAGCCGAAATAAAACTGTATGATATGCAAGGCAGTTTGGTGAAGTCAGTTGCAATTGCGCATACACAAGCTACATACATGCTGGACTGCATCCTCTTAGAAAATGGAACCTATCTGCTGGCCATCGAGGGGGCGGGATTTAGAACCACTCAAAAAATCTTTGTTGAACACTAATACTTAAGTCACATGAAAACTATATTTATTATTTCATTTTGCATTTCTCAATTAGTCATTTCAGCGCAGAACGAGTACTTTCTGAATTCCCCGAAGTGGGGAATGATAGAAGAGCATCAGTGGGCGCAATTTGCACCAGTCTTTGGCACAAAGACTACTTATTTTGTTCTTGGTGACACACTGCTCAATGGTGCGTTGTTTGTCAAAATCTTCCAAGAAGGCATTTCGTATGCAGAAGGAGCAAACGACAACGGAACTGGTAATGGACTTTTCACTGAAACCCCTTATGTGAACCCAGTACCTATCGCATTTCTTCGTTCACAGAATGAAAATATGTTCAAATGGAATTCCGAATCGAATATTGAAGAATTGCTTTACCACTTTGATGTGGCGGTTGGTGATGTTTTCCCAATTAGCGCAAGCATAATAAATGAAGAACTATTTGTGGTGGACATAAGCACTATATTCCTTGGTGGAATAGAACGTAAAGTAATCAGTACAACAAACGCAGATGGGATAGAAGTATTTCCAAAGATTATCGAGGGTGTGGGAAGTTCTTATGGACCATGGCATTCAGGTGAGCCTCAACTAGATTTTTCAATAATGTTTCAATGCTTCTCTATAAATGATATTTCTTACCAAGTTGACGCAAATGAAAACCCTTGGTTAACAAGCAGCACCTCAATTTGTGAATTTGTTGTTGACATATTGGAAATTCAAGCGCCACCAAGTTTATTTATTTATCCGAACCCAGTGAGTTCAGAGGTTTTCATTAAATCCGAAATCCCAATTCTTAAAATTGTTATCCGCGATTTGATTGGCTCAATACTGATTGAAGATTCAGAAGGAAAGAAGAACTTTCAATTGGACTTGTCACTAATTCCACCGGGGATGTATATATGTGAACTAACCTTCGTGAATAGACAAAGGACAACATCCCCAATAGTAAAATTCTGAAAGAACGCCATCTCATAACCGCACCTTGGCGCAAGTCTTTTTTGCTCTTCGTCCTTCGCGCGAAGTGTTGTCTTTTAGTATGAGCGTTTCTACTTTTAATCAAATTCGGTAAGAGCAAAAAAGCCCAGCGCCAAGCCGCCATCCGTTACCTGCAATGCTGTGACGACAGCAGAATCATAATCGACAGAACGAAATGAAGCCAATATCATTAACCAAAATAGCAGACAACTTAACCGACAATCAGCATCGTGAGATTGCGGAGAAACTTGATATTCATAAAATTGATGGAATTGAACTTTCAGACGCTGGCGGACGCTGGGGAGCAACTTGGGAAACGAACAAGAATTATGACTTGACTTTTCTAAAGTTTTATAAAGACATTAAAGCAATTAGCATTTATCTGCCTGGCGTTACAGACATAAAACCAATTCTACACCTTGCTGACAGTTTAGAGAATTTGCAACTTGGTGAATTTAAGGACAAGAAAATTTCTTTTGACTTGCTCGGAGAACTTTCCAATCTCAATTACTTATCGGTTGTAAAACAACCAAAGGGATTAAATAGTATCACAAGACTTCACAAATTGACAGAGTTAGCTTTGACAGGTTATCCAATTGACAAACTTTCATTTCTTAACGAGTTGAAAAATTTAAAACGACTATACATTGGTTTCGGGACATCAAAAAATTTAGACACAATTAGTCAACTCAAAAATCTTGAAGAACTTGACATTCTTTGGGTAAAGGAACTCGCTAACATAAACGCCATTTCTAAACTGACAAGTTTAATTAAGCTTAAAATTGAAGATGAGAAACAAATAAAATCATTGCCTGACATTTCAAAGCTAAAGCAAATTAAAAACATACGCTTAATGAACATTAGCACATTGGAAGACATTACAAGTTTGACCAATTCATTTGTTGACGAGTTTATTATTACTGGGCCAAATAAAAATGCTGACATTCTCATTCCAATTGCGAAAAGTAATTGTGTAAAAAAAGTTTATACTTATTTTTATCTTAAAAAGGAACAATCCAAAGCGGAACAATTTTTAGGTAATAAGTTTTGTAAGCTGGACAAAATGGAATTTGAAATGACACACCTAAAACAAGTTACATTACACTATTACGACTACAAGACAGGAAAACAAATAAAATGACATTAAACATCAAAAGAACAGAAAGCACAGCAGGTAACATATAAGGCTTAAACGCGTGCAGCGCAGCGGAACAGCGATTTAAGCCTGTGTTGAAACAAGCTTCAGGAGCGGTTGATCACAAAATATTTTGATATGCACTTTCAATCAAATTGATTGA
>Ga0105048_10019950_pt1 | contig 10251 bp, 5 predicted proteins | sample MAT05_FD_78382 | JGI IMG/M metagenome (GOLD analysis project Ga0105048, IMG submission 78382) | Freshwater microbial communities from Lake Fryxell liftoff mats and glacier meltwater in Antarctica - MAT-05 | ecosystem: Environmental > Aquatic > Freshwater > Ice > Liftoff microbial mat | place...
GGCCGCCGGCATGGATCACACCCTGGCGCTCCGGGCCAACGGCAGCGTCGTCGCCTGGGGCAGCAACGTGCGGGGCCAGGCCCGGGTCCCGACTGACCTGCCGGGCGTGCAAGCCATTGCGGCGGGATACTTCCATAGCCTCGTGGTCCTCACCAATGGCCGCGTGGTGGCCTGGGGTGCGAATGATTTCCGGCAAACGAATGTCCCCGTGAACCTTCCCGCCGTGACGCAAGTCGTGGCCGGCGGCAGTCACTCCGTGGCGTTGACGGTTAGCGGCGCGGTGGTCGCCTGGGGCAACACCAACGCCAATCGCACCGCGGTGCCGCGGAATCTCGGACGGGTCATCAAGCTTGCGGCCGGTGACAGCCACACGGTGGCCCTGCGGGCCGACGGCCGGTTCGTCGCGTGGGGTGCCAATGACGCCGGCCAGTCGACCCTGCCCGCCAATCTGGAAACTGGAATCACCATGGCCGCCGGCGACAGCTACACGGCGGTGGTCACCGGCGACGGTCGCGTGCGGGTCTTCGGGGCGGTGGGCAACCTGTTCAATGACAGCCGGGACGTCATCACCAAACTGCCTCCGGGCCTGACGAACAGTTCCGCCAATGTTTTCGGCCTCAGTTCGGGCTTCTTCCATATCCTCGCCTTACGGGCGTCGCCCGATGCGGATTGCGATGCCCTCACCGATGAGCGGGAACGGGAGCTCGGCACCTCGGCCAGCAATCTGGACACCGATGGCGACGGCCTGCAGGACGGGATCGAATTCCGGCTCGCGACCAATCCCCTGGTCGCCGACACCGATGGCGATGGGCTCCTGGACTACGAGGAAGTTCTCGGGGGCTTCGATCCGCTGACGCCGACCGAATCGCCGGACGGGAATCTGACGATGACTCCCGCCTTGGAACTGGCGATTTTCACCTTGGGGCGGGGACAGTACCAATTGCAATCGGCGTCCAATCGCACGGACTATAGTGATCTGGGTGAACCGTTCCAGCCGGCCAAAGGGTGGTTGACGAATCGGGTGGCCCTGCCGGCGGGGCATCGTTTTCTCCGCCTGGTGACTCCCCCATTTTCATTGGCCCTCGATCGCGACGGCCGGGAATCGGTGGGTAATGTGGCCACGTTCGGTTTCAACGGGGCCGCCCAGCGGGCCGTCCCGGCCACGGTGGCGGGATTGGTGCAGATTGCCGCGGGCGACTGGCACACGTTGGGCCTGCGCTACGACGGTCGAGTCGCGGCCTGGGGTGTGAATGAAGACGGCCAGATCAACGTGCCCGGTGAGTTGACGGGCGTCCGGGCGATCGCTGCGGGGGGGCAGCATTCCCTGGCCCTGCGAACGAACGGGCAGGTCGTGGCCTGGGGACGAAGCCAAAACGGCCAGGTCGCCGTTCCGGCCAACCTGCCCCCGGTGAAATCCATTGCAGCGGGTGGTGATTTCTCCCTGGCCTTGCTCGAAAACGGAACCGTCGCGGCCTGGGGCGACAATCTCCGCGGGCAGATTTCGGTACCGACCGGACTTCAAGGAGTCACCGCGATTGCCGCCGGCTTCGGGCATGGCCTGGCGCTCCGGTCCGATGGCACGGTGGTGGTTTGGGGCGATGATCGATTTGGGCAGAGCAAAGTCCCGGCCGGACTCACGGGCGTCCGGGCGATCGCGGCCGGCGATTTGCATTCTTTCGCCGTTCGGGCCGATGGCTCCGTGGTTTGCTGGGGCAATAACTCCGTTGGCCAATGTTCCCCGCCGGCGGGGTTGACCGGCGTCGTGCAAATCAGCGCCGGATTCCGCAACGGTGCGGCCTTGCGGAGCGATGGTTCGGTGGTGGCCTGGGGTGAGGGCGCCGAAGCGTTGACGCCCCCCGCGGGCCTGCAAAAGGTGACGCAACTCAGTTCCGGCGGCTTTGCCATCTATGCCTTGAAAACCACCGAAGACGCCGACGGTGACCTGATGGATGATTTTCTTGAGCAACTGACCGGCACCAACCCCATGAATCCCGACTCGGATGGTGACGGGCTCAGCGACGGACTGGAGGTGCTCTACGGCTTCAATCCATCCGTTGCGGATGCGGCGGTGGAAGGAGCGGTGCTCAGCCAGGCGGCCGCCGAGCTCACGTTGTTTACGCTCGCACAAAGGAAGTACCGCCTCGAAACCGCGACCGATCTGGGCGTCTGGACCCAGGTGGGTACCGACGTGATCAATCTACGCGGCGCCAGCGCCAGCGTTTTGCCCGTCCACCCGGACGACCACCGGTTCTATCGGCTGGTTAAATTGTCCAACGGACCGAATGCCCCGGCCACCCCTTAACGACGCAGCTCAACCGGGCACCGGTTCGGCGGCGGGTGGCAGTGGCCGCGCCGAGCGGGCGTCTGAGACGGGGCGTCCGCCGGACCGATACGTAAGCGCCGCCCGTTGCGGCGGCGACGGCGACGCAGGGCAAACGGTTCCACCACACCCGCCTACCGGGGCCGGAGGGCCAGGGTCAGCTCACGTACTTCCTGATCAATCTCCGCCGCAGTGGCGTCGGCGGTCAGGGTCTCGGCGACACAACCCCGAAGCCGGGCCCGGAAGCGCTCCCGCATCCGGGTGGTCGCCGTTCGCACGGCACCGCCGCTGAGGCTCAGACGCGCGGCCAGCGTTTCTGAAGGCTCACTTTCCACGCCCCAGACCGACGCCTTCAAGGCATCGAACAAAGCGACCTGGCCGGCTTTTTCATAATCTTCACGAGTCCGCTTCTTGGCCAGGGTCAGGAGCGCGTTGGCCCACCGGCGCAGGTAAACGTGTTCCGCCGTTTCGTTATCAACCGGGGTCACGGCGAGTTGGGACTCCTCCTCATTCAAGGTGCCCGTATTCAGCGTCAGGGTGGCGCGTCCGCCGCCCCGTTTTTGCGCGGAGTCCATCCGGTATTGATCCAGGGCGTACCGGCGGAGTGAGGTCAGCAGAAAGGAACGAAAACGGCCCCGTAGCGGATCCGCCTGGCTGAAAGCACCCCGCTCCAGCATCAGGACAAAGAAGCCCTGGGTGAGATCCGCCGCCTGCTCGGGGGACCGCCCTTCGCGCCGTAGAAATGCGTACAGCGGTGGCCAGTAATTGCCACAAAGCTCGTTCAGAGCGTCGGCGTGATTGGTGGCCGACTCCTTCCCGGCCGCCATCACCAGGCTCCAATGGGTGGTGAGAAACGGGGCGTTCTCCGCAGGCGTCATGCAGCCAATCGTGAACGCCAAAAGGGGTCAGAGGCAAAAATCTTCAATGCGGTTCCTACCCACTTCGATGAAACCGCGACCCCGGCCTTGATGCCATGGCACCCGCCTTCCGGATCGTCCCAAGTCGGGGGTTACGAAGTGGTGACACCCGAATATCAGTTGCTGGTACGACCCTTCCGACCGTACGTTGTGAGTGCGAGCGGGAGATCAAAATTTTTGGCGTGCGGTCAATCCGCACAGGTCTTGGTTTAGGCAAAACCATTTCCAGAAACACCCGCGAAGGTGCCTCAATACAAGGAAAATATATGAACCAGATCCCTAAGATCACCCGGTCCGCGGTGGCACAGTGTGCCCTGCTGGCCTTCGGTGTCAGCCAGGCGTTCGGACAAATCGTTGTCCCTCCCACCAATGTGCATCCGATTTCGGACGCGGACGCCGCCAAGCCCGGGTTTGCCTGGCGGGTGCATCAATCCGCCGCGGGACTCGACAACACGCTGGCCCGCACCGAGGCGCAGCTCGCCGGTCTGCTCGGACTCAACATCGCCGATCCGGCCGCACAAGGCATTGCCCTGGCCCCCGGGGTCGCCGGCGCGACGGCCGATGAACCCATCACCTTTGAAATCAGCACCGTCATCAACCTCGACAAGAGCGGCGCTGGCGACGCCGACAATTTCAGCCCGGGGGATCAGATGCCGGGCATCCCCGGTACCGCCGGTGGTTCAGACAACATCGCCGGCGAAGCCTTGACCTGGCTCCAGCTCCCGGCCGGCGTAACGACTCTTGGGGTCAATTCCGACGATGGATTCCGCGTGACCTTGGGTGGCGCCAAACCGAGTGACCGGTTCGGCGTGGTCGTCGGCTCTTTCGACTCCGGCCGCGGCGCGGCGGACACGATTTTCAAAGTCTCGGTGGCCGAAGCCGGCCTCTACGCCGCCCGGCTCATCTGGGAACAGGGTGGCGGTGGAGCTCAGGTGGAATGGTTTTCCGTCGATGCCGCGACTAACAAGATTCTGATCAACGACACTGCGGCCGGCAGCATCAAGGCCTTCCGCGCCCTTAAGTCCACGGCCGTTCAAGGCGCCGTCATCAGTGGCATCTCCCCGCTTCCCGACGCCACCGGAGCGTTGCCAAACGCGCCTATCACCGTCGAATTGACCGCGGGCTCGGCCGCCCTCGCCGGCGTTGGTCTCAAGATCGACGGCACCAAAGTCACACCGACGGTCACCACGGTCGGCGCCACAACCACCGTGAAATTCACCCCGGCGGGCCTGTACGCCCCGTCTTCCAAGCACTCGGCCGAGCTGACCTATACGGATGGCGGCGTGGCCAGGACCCAGGCCTGGAGTTTTTCGGTGGCGGCCTACGCGACTATTCCAAAAACCGCCAAGGTCACGCCCGACACGACCAAACGGGGTTTCAATTGGAACCTCTTCGCCAACACGGCCAATCAGGTGAACAGCAATGATCGGACCGAGGCCGCCCTGAGCGGAGAACTCGTGGGTGACGACGGAACCGCCCTCGCCAACAACGCGGATCCCAAGGTCAAAGGCGCCGCCATCGCAGCCGCGGTGCCGGCCAGCCCGGCCAATGGCGTGCTCCACTTCGACGTCGAAAGCGTCATCAACTTCAGCCAGGCCGCGGCCGATGAGGCCGACAACAAGAACGGCAAATTCACTCCCGACCTCCAGATGCCCGGCGTTCCCCAGACGGACGGCAGCACGGACGGCATCGCCGCCGAGATCACCACCTACCTCGAACTTCCCGCCGGCCCGATCATCATGGGCATCGTCTCGGACGATGGCTTCCGCACCACGGCCAGCTCCGGAGCCAACCCACGCGACATTTTCCGCTCGATCACCCTCGGTGACTCCAGTGGGGCCACGGCCGACACCACCTTCGCCTTCGTCGTCGAAGAGGCCGGCGTCTACGCCTTCCGCACCATCTACGAAGAAGGTGGCGGCGGCGCGCATATAGAATGGTTCACGGTCAATCCGAACGGTTCCCGCGTCCTCATTAATGATACGGCCAATGGCGGTGTGAAGGCCTTCCGCGCCCTCACCACGCCGACCGCCCCGTATGTCAAAACGGCCGCCCCGGGAACCGTCCCCCGGCAGCTGAACAACGTCTACACCTCCGTCGCCCTGGGACTGGTGGACGCCGACGGCGCGATCGACGACGGAACCGTGGTTCTGAAAATTGACGGCGAGACCGTTCCCACAACCAAGACGCGCACTGGCAAGAACCTGAAGCTCGTCTACACCCCGACCACGCTCCAGATCCCGGGTGACAAACACACCGGTGAGATCACCTACACTGACACCACCACCAGCAAGACCAGCACGGCGACGTGGAATTTCTACAACCTCCGTAACCTCGTTCTCCCCACGGCCAAACTGACGGAGAACTTCGACTCCTATGCCGAAGGCAGCGTGCCGACCGGTTGGGTGGAAAAGAACTTCACCCGCTCCAACGATGCCGGAGTGGATCTCGACAACCTGAACTCAGATGCCTACCTCGGCTGGGTCGTCGTCAGCAAAGAGCGATTGACCACTTTGAAGAGCCGGATCTTTGCCACGGTGGCTCCGGGTCAGACCGTTAACGGGGTCGAAGTCACCTCCCTCGGCGACGGCAACATCATCTACGCCGAGACCGACGTCCGGGGCGGCGATCAAGTCCAGTTCTTGACCACCAAGGCGTTCAACCTCTCAGCCGTCACCAATCCCGTGGTTTCCTTCGCCAGCCTCTATGAGCAGAACCAGGACAACCTGGGCGCCGTTGAATACTCCGTGGACGGCGGCACCAATTGGCTCCCGGTCGTGTACTTCCTCGATACGCCGGATATCAAACTCAATGGCGACGGCAGTGTTGACGCCGTGACCACGTTCAAGTCCGGCAATGCGGACACCGCCGCGTGGGTGGATAACGGGGTCCAAAAAGGCGACATCTACGGCGACGGCCTGCTGGCTCCGATCACGGCGGCCCTCGGACCGTTTGTCGTACCGCGGATCAATGACAACCCGACCGAAGGCAAACGCGTGGAAGTCTACCGCCTGCTCCAGGCCGGCAACCAAGCCGACGTCCGCCTCCGGTTCGTCCAACTCGGTACCGGCAGCTGGTATTTCGGTGTCGATGACCTCGCGTTCTATGACGTCAAAGGCCCCGCCACGGTGGCGAGTCCGATCGTCGCTGCGGCGTCTCGCAGCGGTGATGATCTGACCGTGACTTGGACCGGTGGCAATGGCCCGTTCATGGTGCAGACATCGACGGCGCTCGGTGCGCCCTGGCTGGACGTGGTCACCACGGCCAATCGCACCGTCACGATCCCGCTGGTCGGTGGCGCCGGCTTCGTCCGGGTCTTGGACAACACGACCAAGTCCGTGCAGCTCTTCAAAGCGCACCTGGATTCCCAACAGGAACCCAACAAACCCGCGTCGAACGGCAAAGGCGCGGGCATCGCGGTGCTCGATGGTCTTAACCTCACCTACTACGTGAGCTACGAAGGGCTGGGTTCCGGCGTCACCGCCGCGCACATCCACAACGCCGTGGCCGGAGTCAACGGCGCGGTGTTCGTTCCGTTCGTTCCCGTCGCGGGCACCACGTCCGGCACAATGTCCGGGGTCGCCACGCTGACGGCCGCCCAGAAGGAGTTTATCACGACCGGTGCGGCGTACTTCAACATCCACACGACCGGCAACGGCGGGGGAGAAATTCGCGGTCAGATCCTGCCCTAAACCGGCCGGAATCCACTGTTTCCTGTAACGAACTGATCACGGGCCGGGCGAGCTCTCCTGCGGGAGACTCCCCGGCCTTTTTTTGCCCTGTTCGAATCGCCGACACCCCCTGTTTTAAGGTGCGGCGCCCGCTTGGAACAAGTTTCCTTGGTGCCCGCCCTCCGAATGAGTAGCCTGACTTCGTATCCATCCGCAGTCCGCTGAATCGACCCGCCTCGTGGCCCGTCAGACCCGGCGATTGCAGATAGTCACGTCTATTACTCCACATCTCCGTTCATTCCATGAGCCAGATCATTACCTCTGCTGACGGCGTCACGCGCCGCAGCTTTCTCTCCACGTCCGGAGCCCTGGCGGGCGCCGCGGCGCTTGGTTCCCTCGCGATCCAACCCACCGCCCAGGCGCAGCTCAGCCGCGAGCTCAAAGTCGCGCTGATCGGTTGCGGCGGTCGCGGTTCCGGCGCCGCGAATCAGGCGCTCGGCGTGGCCGGCACCCGTTTGGTCGCCGTGGCCGATGCGTTTCCGGACCGACTCAAGTCATCCCTCGACAACCTGAAGGAACAAAAGGGCGCCCAGGTGGATGTCCCGCTGGATCGTCAGTTCGTGGGACTGGACGGTTACAAAGCCGCCATCGCCCTTGCGGATGTGGTGATCCTTTCGACCCCGCCGGGTTTCCGGCCGCTGCACTTCGAAGAGGCGGTCCGCCAGGGGAAACACATTTTCATGGAGAAGCCCGTCGCCACGGATTCCGATGGGGTCCGGCGCGTGCTCAAAGCCGCCGAGGAAGCCAAGAAGAAGAATCTCAAAGTTGGCGTGGGGCTCCAGCGGCATCACCAACCCGGCTATCTCGAGACGATCAAACGTCTGCACGAGGGTGCCATCGGCGATATCCACACGCTCCGGGTCTATTGGAACGACGGTGGGGTGTGGAATTATCCCCGCGAGGCGGTGGCCAAGATGCTCGGCCACGAGCCGACCGAACTCGAATACCAGATGAAGAACTGGTACTACTTCAACTGGCTGTGCGGCGACCACATCAACGAGCAGCACATCCACAACCTCGACGTCGGCTGCTGGGTCAAGAAGGGCTATCCGGTCAAGGCCCGGGGTCTCGGCGGCCGCCAGGTGCGGACGGAAAAGCAATACGGGGAAATCTTCGATCATCACGCCGTCGAGTATCAATTCGCGGACGGTTCGTGGATGTTCAGCCAGTGCCGGCATATTCGCGGCGCCTGGAGCTCCGTGAGCGAACACGCCCAGGGTTCCAAGGGCAAGTGCGACATCGGAAGCCACATCATTGACGTCCCCGGCTCCGATCCGTGGCGTTTCCGCAGCGAGAAGAAGGTCGATCCCTACCAGCAGGAACATGACGATCTCTTCGCGGCGATCCGCAACAACACAGAGCACAATGAGGCTTTCAACGGCGCGCGTTGCACTCTCACGTCGATCCTCGGCCGGATGGCGACCTATTCCGGCACCGAAGTGACGTGGGATGAGGCGCTGAACTCGCCGGTCAAACTGACCCCCGACGATTACGAACGCTTGAGCTGGAACTCCAAACTCAAGAGTCTTCCCGATTCCGAAGGCCGCTACGCCATCCCCGTCCCGGGCAACAGCGAGTGGCGTAAACGGATCGTTTGAGCGGACCACCCGCTGGATTCAGTTCACGAAAAACGCGCCGGAATCCCCGGCGCGTTTTTTTGACTTCCAGAAACAGGGTCCGAGGGTCACCGAAGTTCTAGCGTAGTATTGCCGAAGAATCTGCCGCCTTTACTTTATTGTTATGCGAACCGTGCCACTTCGAACAAAGAGTGTGATCGTCCCGGCTCGCCCGATTCAGCCAACCAAAGTGGCTAAATTGCACTATCTGAGATCCAAGGTACGCCAGCCGGCGGTCGGCCCCAATCCAGATTCTGCGCGAAGGCTGGCCTTAATAAATCGCCTGGCATCCAAATGGAGTCCGGCAGCGGTGGCTGCGTATAACCGACTTTTAGCAGTCCCGTTGGAGATTGCCAGCATGCCAAAATGAGGTTACGGGTTTTTGCTACTTCCCAACCGGGTGCATTTTTGGTTCAAATTCTCAGCACTAGACTGAGTGCGCGGATTGGCAACGCGCTTTGTGTTTCGATGTACCCTGCCCAACATCCGATTCTGCGAAGCATTTTGCCGGAACTGTTCGTTACGGTACGGATGGAACCGATTGAATACCGGGTAGCGTTTCTTGATGTCCGCCAAGTGGCTATCCCCGAGAAGCCGACTGTCTTTGGCGAACTGGATGACAGTGAGTCTAGGGATGTCCTCAACCACTTCCTGGACGTTCTCGATTGGGATCCATGACCACGGAATACAAACCGCGAGTTATCCGGGCACTCTCTCCGGCGGCTGGTTGAAACGGAAACAGACAACCGCTCGCCGCATCTGGTGCGGTTCGGCCTTTGCCTCGGGAGCGCCACCGGACTCGCTCAATTCAAAAGCCCCGCGAAACGCCGACGCTCGTTCCACAGCAAATAGAGCGCGAGCAACCCGATCACAATCAGCGGGGGATCAAAGAGCCCGGCTTTCTCCACGAACGCGTGGAAGGCCGCGATGTTCACAATGATCGGCCCCAAACAGAGCAGTCCAAAATTCCGGGTTTTTGGAACCGCCACTAACAGGCCGCCCAGGATCTCGATGACTTTTATGAAATCCATGTAACCCGTCGGCATCAGGGCGCCCATGAACATCGCGGCGGGCGAGCCGGCCGGCGGGGGCGGCATGGCAACGAGCTTCAGGAAGTAAACAATTCCGGAGGCCACAAAGACGAAACCGAGCAGGCCGCCGGCAACCAGAGGCGCATATTTGAGGGCTTTCATCGGATAACACCTCAAACATGGGATTCCGCCATCCCCGTGTCACTGAGGAATTCAGCGAAGGGGCCGGAGCCGGCAATCTTTTGGCCTGGGCCTCAAGGGCTAAGCGCCACCTCAAAGAAACGCTCCCGTCCGGTGAGGTCCGCGTGGAGCTCGAAATGGACCCAGCCTGCGGGGCCAAAGAGGCACCGCAGGTCCGCGCCCTGGCCGTCACCGAACTCCGCCATCAAGCGTCCTCCGGCCCGCAACCACCGACCGCCCTCTAAGGCCAGGCGTCGATAAAAATCCAAACCTTCGGCCCCGCCATCCAGCGCCAGTCGGGGATCGTGGTCCCGCACCTCGGGTTCAAGTCCGGCGATTTCGCCCGTGGGAATGTAGGGCGGATTCGTGACGATCAGATCAAACCCATGTTGGGCGACGTCCCGGGGCAGGGCGTGGAAACCATCTCCTTCATGAAAATTCACTCGTTCCGCCAGA
>Ga0105048_10019951_pt1 | contig 10250 bp, 1 predicted proteins | sample MAT05_FD_78382 | JGI IMG/M metagenome (GOLD analysis project Ga0105048, IMG submission 78382) | Freshwater microbial communities from Lake Fryxell liftoff mats and glacier meltwater in Antarctica - MAT-05 | ecosystem: Environmental > Aquatic > Freshwater > Ice > Liftoff microbial mat | place...
AAGCTCCACCACCTCCCGGTATCGAGATCGCAGTGCTCGACAACGACGGTGCCGCTGTGCCGGGCGCTGTGTTCAGCCCGGACGGCAGCCGGATCGCGACGGTGAACAACAGCGGCGTCGCCATCATCTGGGCGGCGTGAGCTCGGCCGGCTGAGCCGTCCAGGGGGTCGACGAATCGCAGCCGACGAATCGCAGCCGACGAATCGCAGCCGTCGGGCTCGCGCATCGTGGGACGTTTGGCGCCCATGGTCGTGATCTGTTCCGAATGGTGAGACGTTGCGGGACTGTGGGCGTGAAAGGTCCCAGCGAGACGCATTGATCGGCGGCGCGCTCCGCCGTCGGACGTTCGTTGGACGCAGTCCGATGACGATGCCGATCATGGGAACGGGATCAGGTCGACGTTGGGGTAAAGGAAGTCGGGGTAACGGAAGTCCGGGCAACGGAAGTCGGGGCAACGCTGACTCGGGCAACGCTGACTCGGGCAACACGGCGACTGGTCGGGCGAGGCAATGGCTCGTCGGTATCACGATGCTGGCGCTCGTCGCCGGGATGGCCGTGGTCGACGTGGAACCGGTCGTCGCTTCGTCGCACCCGCCGTTGGACGAGACGGTGGTGGATCCCGCTGCTGCTGCCTCGGTACAGGCGGCGAGCGCGGGATTCAGCGCTGGGGAGGGCGGGTACCACCCACTCACGCCAGCGCGCATCCTCGACACCCGTTCGAACCTGGGTGTCACCGGCAAGGTCGGCCAAGCCTCGACCGTCGATCTGCTCGTCGGCGGCAAAGGTGGGGTGCCGGCGACCGGCGTCGGCGCAGTGGTGCTCAACGTGACTGCCACCGAACCAACAACGTCGTCGTTCGTCACGGTCTGGCCGACCGACACCACCCGGCCGCTTGCGTCCAACCTCAACCTCGTCGCCGACCAGACCGTCGCCAACCTGGTGATCGTTCCCGTCGGCCAGAGCGGAGCCGCAGCCGGCAAGGTCTCGGTGTTCAACTCCGCCGGCTCGGTGCACCTCGTCGCCGATGTGCAGGGCTGGTTTCCCGTCGACTCGGCCTACCGGGCGCTCACGCCGGCCCGGATCATGGATTCCCGCGATGGTCTCGGCACACCCTCGCGAATCGGTCCGAACAGCTCGATCGATCTGCAGGTCGCCGGTCGCGGGGGAGTCCCCGAGACCGACGTCGGCGCAGTGGTCATCAACGTCACGGCAGCCGAACCAACGATGTCGTCGTTCGTCACCGTCTGGCCGACCGGCGCCGCTCGGCCGCTGGCGTCCAATCTCAACGTCACCGCCGGTCAGAACGTGCCCAACCTCGTCATCGTCCCGGTCGGCCAGAGCGGTGCTGCGGCCGGCAAGGTCTCGCTCTACAACCAGCAGGGCACGATCGATCTCGTCGCTGACGTACAGGGCTGGTTCCCCGTCAGCACGGCGAGCGACTACACCGGTGCCGCCCCGTTCCGGATCCTCGACACCCGCGAGGGCATCGGCGGCGCGTCGTCCCTCGGTACCGGCGGGTCGCTCGAGCTGCTCGTCGTCGGGGTCGGATCGGTACCCGCGACCGGTGTCACGGCGGTCGCCCTCAACGTCACCGCGACCAACGGAGACCGTCCGTCGTACGTGACCGTCTGGCCGGCCGGCGGTGCCCGGCCGCTCGCCTCCAACCTCAACACCACCCGCGCCGGTCACACCGTTGCCAACCTCGTGATCGTGCCCGTCGGAGCCGACGGCAAGGTGTCGTTGTTCAACTTCGACGGCACCATCGATCTCGTTGCCGATGTGCAGGGCTGGTTCACGACGACCACTACGACACCGCCACCGGGCGATCCCGAACAGCCCGAACAGTGGGTGCCGCGGATGACCGGTGGCTGGCACTTCGTCCCCGAAGCACTGACCCTCACCGCAGCGGGCGAGGTCGGAACGGTCCGGCTCGTGTTCGTCGACGCATCCGGTGCCGTCACCGAGACGCCCCTGCCTCACGGCGTCGTGTTCGACACCGTCGGCGACGACTCGATCGCCGCGTTGACCTACGACCCTGACGGCACGGTGCACGTCACCGCCGACCCGACACGGATCGGTGCGTTCACCCTCACCGCCACCATTGCGGGCCAGGCCATCGCCGCGACCGCGGCGATCACGACCGCCCGTCTGCGGGCCGGCGTGCAGTCATTGACCGACGACCAGATCGTCTATCCGCCGACAATGTCGTTCGATCAGGACGCGGGTCCGGAAGCTGGATACGTGGGTCCGTTCACGATCGCCGAGATGGTGGCCCGATTGCACGTGCCCGTCGATCTGTCGGCGAACGGCGGCGGCGCCCTACTCGATCCCGACTCCCACTTCCCGGTCGTGCTGATCGGTGCCGCGCCTGCGGTCGGAACGATCGTTGCCTCGGGCGGCGCGAAGTCGGTCTTCGGGCGAGTGATCGAACCGCCGGGTGCGCCGTTGCTCACCCGTGGCGGGCACTCGCTCGTCACGGTCGAGCAGATCCCGCTCGAGCAGATCTTCGCCCAACTCGAGATCGATTACTCGTCCGATGCACTCGTCGCTGTCGGTGCCGAGAGCCCGGGCGAGTCGTACGACTTCGGATGCCTGCCCGATGGTGTCACCAATCCCGAAGGCGATCCGGCGCTCGCGTGTGGAGACTCCGCTGTAGCCCCGGTGCCCGGGGTGCAAGCAGCGACCGGCGCGATCGAGCTCAAGTCGGGCCCGGTGCGCGGTGCGTTGCCCGAGACCGACCCGAACATCCAGATGTTGAAGAAGCTCGAAAAGTTGTTGCGATGCATCAACAACAGCACGCTCGGGCTAACGGTGGCCGAGATCAAGCTGTTCGACGGCACCGTCGAAGCCGGTCCGTACATGAACTTCGACATTTCGATCGACGAGGACAAGCTGGCCGAGACCGAGGAGGTGGTGCTGCAGAGCCTGTCGATGGAGACCGGGTTCCGGGTCCAGATGTCGGGCGGTCCCTCGGCCAAGTTGCAGGCTGCGATCACTGGCCACCTGCAGTGTTCGCTGAAGGAGTTCCTGATCCGCGACTTCTTCCCCAAGCACCCGATCGCGGCGATGCTGGTCTCGGCCACGCTCTACGGCCACTACGACGTGATCCTCGACGTCAAGGCCAGCGCCGGTCCGTCGGCGACCGTGTCGGCGAGTTGCACCGTGTTCAAGGAGATCGCGATCGGCTTCACCTACACCCCGGCTGCGGGGGTGCAGGGCTATAAGAAGAACGAGGACCCGGCGATCACCTGCGCGCCGAGCGTCGCCGTGTCATCCGATGTGGATCAAGCCCAGATCGATGTCAGCGTCGGGCCAGCGGCCGTGCTCGAGGCGGGTATCCGGATCGGTGGCATCCTGTCGGTCGCGGTGTCGATGATTGCCAAGTCGTGGGACATCAACCTCGGCCAGGTCGGGTTCCGATCGATCCTCACTGGCACGCTCTGGCCGCGCGCCCATGTGATCTGGGAGAACGACAAGTATGTGCTCGGTGCGGGAAAGGCGTCGTCGCTCGCCGGTGTCGATGCCGAGTTCAAGGTCGATCTATCGACCTTCGATCCACTCAACTGGTTGATCGCCAAGCTCACCGGGGCGAGGGCGTCCGGCGACCTCGTGCTGGTGTCGATCAAGGTCGACATCGTCTCGCTCTACCGACCGCTGAACAGCACCGGCATCGTGATCAAGGTCAACGGCGAACAGGTGAGCGCCGACAACACGGTGATGGTCGAGCTCGGCGATGAGGTCGAGGTGGTCTCGACGATGACTGCGCCGACGCCGCTGCTGCCGCTCACACTGCCACTGATCACCGGTGGCTCGGACTGGATCCTCGATGGCTCCAGCCACAGTTCGTTCGGGTTCTTCGACAACTACCAGCAGATCTCGCCAGGTGGCACCAGCTTGGCCACGATGCGATCCGAGGTCGAGGTCAGCCGCGCCCTGTGCGACACGCTCGGCAAGGACAAGTCGCGGCGGATCACGTTGCTCGCCGACACCCCGTACATTCCTGGCGTGCTCGGCGCAGCCGGGTTCGCCGGCAGCTTTCGGATGCAATGCCGAGCACCGGAGCTGACGTGGGTGCCCGCCAAGGTGACACTCTCGTTCGACGCCGCAACGCTGGCCCAGACGGTGCAACTCACCGGCAAGGCCGTCAAGGGCTACGACTTCGAACTCGTCACCGACGGCGATCCGCTCGAACTGCCGGACTGGCTCACCGACGTGACGCCGCTGGAGGGCACGTTCCACGTGCAGCTCGACACCAACCAGGAGGTCGGCCTCGTCGGCGACTGCACCGGTCTCGCCGGCAAACTACTGACCCACACGTTCACCGCCAAGGCCTGGTCGCCCGGCGCCGCAGCAGACGCCGAGCCCGACGCGACGGCCGATCTCGCGGTCGAGCTCGACTGCCGCCACGGTTGGGTCAAGGTCGCCCCGGCGACGGTGAATACGTCGTTGCCGCTGACCATCACGTCGAAGGGTGCTGACAGCCAGGAGTGGACGATGACCGGTTTGCCGGCCTGGCCGGAGCTGGAAATCGCGAACGCCAGCGGCGAGTTCGCGGCCGGTCAGACGACGACGATCGACGAGGTGTTCCTACCCAAGCGCCCGAAGACGTGTGAGCTGCAGGGCACCGACAGCGCGGTCGTCACCATCGACGGCGGCATCCGCGGCAACGCCCAATTCACACTCGTCCGCCAAGCCGTCGCAGCCGACGCGTCGCAGAACTGCACGCCGCTGACCGCCTACGGCACCGGCGATCCGCACATGACCTCGTTCGACGGTGGCTACTTCGACGCCCAGGTACGCGGCGAGTACATCTACGCCCGGACGAGCCCGGGCGCCGCTGTGCCGATCACGATCATCGCCCGCCATGAACCAACCGACCCCAGGCCGCGACTGTGGGCACCAACGAGCATCACCGCGATCGCGGTCGAGGTCGGCGGCCACCAGGTCGAGGTATACGCCCGGATCGATGGTGTCGGTGTGGCCGGCGCGCCGCCGGTGTACGTCGACGGCGTCGAGATCGAGATGCGGCAGTCGGTACCGATCGAGATCGCACCGAACTTCTCGGTGACGATGAAGGGTTGGGTCGTCAGTGTCAATGGTCCCGGGATCCAGGTCTCGGCCAAGCTGGCAGGCAGCCTGTTGGACGTTGCGATCTCGGCCGACCAGGGATTGCCGGTCACCGGCTTCCTCGGGTCTCCCGACCGCAACCAGGCCAATGACTTCACCGCCGCGGATGGCACTGCGTTCACGCTCAGCCAGCTGCAGCAGCACGACGACGAGCTGTATGTGTTCACCGATTCCTGGCGGTTGGAGGACGAAGCGGACTCGCCGTTCGCCGTGCCGTACGACGACTTCGGCACCGACAATCCGGCGTTCACTCGCGAAGACCTCGCGCCGTTTCGGGCCCAGGCCGCGGCGCTGTTGGACGGCATCAGCTCGGTCTGCAACGCTGGCGAAGGTGTCGAGAGTCATGTCCTCGACGGACTCGCACTCGAGTTGTCGATCGGCCGGACGCCGGCTGACCTGGTCGGTTACTCGTGCACGTACGTCGTGCGTGGCCTTGCCCAATCCGGTGATTCGCCGATCCCTGGCCTCGACGTGATCGTGACCGTTGCGGGACTCACGACCTGCATCACGACCACCGGCTCCGACGGTCGCTACCAGTGTGTGTTGACCCCGGATCTCGCCGCGATCGCACTCGATCCACCGCCGCTCGGCATACCGTTGACGGCCTCGGCCGAGGCTCGCTTCCACGGCACGGCCACCGTGCTCACGTCGGGCTCGGCCGACTTCCCCGGACGCGCCCCGGTCGGCGCGGGTTCCGTCGGTGCGTTCGTCGACCTCGATATCGATCCGTCCCTGCTGCCGAACGCAGTGGTGGCCGGCAACCTGTTCCGAGCCGGATCGCCGCTGATCGGTACGGTGCCGATGACGATCACCGGGCTCGCTGCCAACGGGACAGTGCTGGTGACCCTCCGCCAGAACGTCACCCCGGATCCCAGTACCGGCGCCTACACGTTCACCAAGGTCCTCCCGCTCGGCACCCAGCGGGTGAACGTCAGGGCCGAGATCGGCATGACCTGGACCGACCATCTGACTGTCACGGTCGGCAGTGCCGAGGCGCCGCTCGTCAACGGGCCGAACCCCGTGCCGTTCACGTTCAACTACAATCCGCCGCTGGTCACGGTGCGAGGCACGATGACCGGATTCGGCGGCGAACCGCTCGCCGGACCGATCACGATCCGGGTCATGGCCTACGCCGGCGACCAGTTCGTCACCTATCAACAGGTGACGGTGACGCCCGGCGCAGGTGGTGCCTACACGACCACGCCGGTCGTGCTGCCGGTTTCGACGACCCGGGTGCACGCCATCGCCCAGATCGGCGTCGTGACGGGCGACTGGGTGACGAGCGCGAGCGTCGCTGCCGGTCCAGGTGCGGTCGATGTGCCACTCGATGTCGACTATCGCCCACCGTCACTTGCGATCAGCGGCACGCTGCTGATCGCCGATGGGATGTCGACGAGTCCGATCACGACGGCGACGACCTTCACGGTGCGGGCGTTCGACGGCGTCGGGTCGCCGGTGTACACCCAGACCCGCCAGGTCACGCCGAACAGTGCCGGTGACTACTCGTTGAACGAGATCCTGCCGAGGTCGGCGGTTCGGGCAACGGTCACCGCCCACATCGGCGTCGTCGCGGCCGACTACGTGACCGTCGAGCAGGGTGCGCTCGTGCTCGGCCACAATGCGCTGGCGCTGAACGTCACCTACGGTCCGCCGGTCGTCGTGGTCTCGGGCGCGCTCGTCGACGGCCTCGGCAACGGTCTGGCCCACCTGCCGATTGCGATCACCGTCTACAACGGCACCACCGTGGCCTTGACTGCATCGAGCATCGTCACGCCGGCTGTGGCGAACGGTGCGTACACCGTGTCGTTCGCGTTGCCGCTGCAGTGGACCCGCGTGGTCGCAACAGCGGTTGTCGGTGCGTTCGTAGCCGACCGCTTCTCGGCCGAGCTGGCGCAGTTCTCGACCGGCATCAGGTCCCTTGCGTTGAGTGGCATGTACCACCCGCCGATCGCGAAGGTCAGCGGCTCGCTGATACGCGGCGATGGCACCAAGGTCACGACCGCGCAGCTGTTCACGTTCGTCAGCCGCGACAGCGGCGGTGCCGAACTCGCGACGCAACTCGCGACTGCGACCCCCAACGCCGAAGGCCTCTACACCGGTCTCGACGTCACGCTTCCACGTCTCACGACGGAGGTGGACGTGTTGGTCAACATCGGGACGTTCAGCCAGGACCTGGTGACCACAACGCGCGCCGTCTTGCCCGGGGTCAACCCGATCACCTTCGACGTCGCCCTGAACACACCGCGCCTGCGGCTTTCGGGCACGTTCACCCGTGACGGGCAGCCGTTCGGTGACGACGTCACGCTCTTCTACCAGGCCTACGGCGGCGTCGACGGGCAGACCGCGATTGGTCCGCAACTGAACCGCACGATCACCTCCGCGACGAACACGTACTCGATCGACATCAACCTGCCCACTGGTGCAACCCGGTTCCGGGCTCGCGGCCAGCTCGGGGGGTTCTTCGACGACGACCTCCACATCGACCAGATCGGCCTCGTCAACGGGCTCAACCTGCTCACCGCGGACATCGCCGATGTGAGTCGCACACTGCAGTTGGCCGGCACGGTCGTCCGCAATGGTCAACCGCTGATCAACACGACCTTGCCGATCTACACCTGGCACCGCAAGGCTGCCGAGGGCAGCACCTACAGCTACGAGCCGCGCACGATCTGGATCACCACCGATGCCAGTGGCGGCTACTCGTTCGATGTTGCGCTGCCCCGTCAGGCGGTGGGCATCGAGATGCAGTTCCGTGCTCCGTCGGCTTACCCCGACGAGGGTGATGTCATCGTCGCACACACCATTGACGGCCTGCACGACGGCGTCAATGCGGCGGCGACCTTCGACGTCGTGTACAACGAGCGGCTGCTGGCGCTGGCGGGAACGATCACCGACGACGCCGCGGTGGCCGGGCCGACGACTCTGAGCGTCCGCTTCACCGACGGCTCAGGCGCGTCGTACGGGACCCGAGAGCTGTTGGTCACGACGACCGTTCCCGATGGGCTCTACGGCGGTTCGATCCGGATTCCCGCCGGGGCGACGATCGCCAACGTCACGCCACGGGTCGGCCCGACCTTCGACTGGGTCGAACAGTCGGTACCCCTGCAATCCACGGGCGACAGCGCCGGCACCGTGTCGATCGCCCACGACTCGGCGATCGCGACTTCGGCTGGTCGGCTCCGCCACTCTGGCGTGCCGGCCGATTCGTTGACGATCACCGTGATCGGCCAGACCGCCAGCGGTCAGGAGATCGGACGGGCGTCGAACACGATCGAGATCGACGACGCCGAAGGAGACTATGCGGGCATGGTGATCGGGGTATTCCCGAACACCTCGCACAAGGTGAGGGTGCTGGTCAGCTATCGACTCGCCAACGGCGCGACCCGCTACTTCGAGACGGGAAGCGACGTGACACCCGGGGCCGACTACCTCCAGTCGATCAACGCCGACACCCAGGCTGTGCGCATCGCCGGTCGGATCGTCAATGCCGCCACCCTGGAGGTGCTCGACCCCGCCCAGAGCCCGCTCGACTACATGTTCTGGAACTACGTCGGCGAGACCCAATCCTCTGGTTGGTATGCCCAGATCAGCTGGGGCACCGACGGCTCCTTCGTGATCGACATGGACTCGCCGGTCGACGCAGACAGCGGACAACTGCAGATCGGTGACGGCCCGGTCGTCACCGTCCCGATCGATCGCGTTGTCGGCGTGACCGAGTACGACATCGGCGACTACCAGTACGTCGTAGCGTCGCGGTTGCTGTTGAGCGGGGTGATCACCGTGCAGAACGAGTTCGGTGTCGAAGACCTCTCGCTGCTGCCCCAGACGGTGGAGGTCGAGGTGATTCCCTATCGCTTCGATGTCGCCGAATTCGATTCGCCGACGCCCTATGAACGGCTGGCGACATTGGCGCCGACGACGAGCACGATCACGCTCGACGAATACGACCGCGGCGCCTACGCGGTCAGTGTCGCGCTGCCGCTGGACACCAACTTGATCGAGGTGCGGGTGCGTCTCGACGGCGCCGACGACTTCTTCAGCAACGGCTTCCTGCTCGCCGACCCAGCTCAGCAGTACCAGGTGCTCGGGTTCGACATCGCCGACACGCCGAACCACTTCACGGTCGACTACCAGACCCGGCTCGGCACCGGCCACGACGACTGTGTCTCAGCAACCCCACGTGGCTTTCTGTTCAACGTGTCGTTCGGGCTTCGCGCCAAGGCGGACGTGGGATCCGAGCCGAGTTGGTTCGTTGGACCGTCGCTGGTGATCCCGGATCCAGTGACAGGACTCGCTCGGCTGCGGGTGGCGGTGCCGGTGACCGAAGTAGGCGGAGCGATCGACGAGATCGTGCACCGCGAGGACGACGCCGAGATCTACGCCGGTATCGAGAACATGGAGAACACCAGCGGTTCGGGCGGATGGGACATCACACCCGGCGAGATCGGCGTCGACCGGGGCGTCGGGGCGACGCACGACCGTCATTGCAGCGGCTGATGCGGTGATGCCCTGATGCGGTGATGCCCTGATGCGGTGATGCCCTGATGCGGTGAACTCCAGGATTGTTCTGGCAGAGAACTGGCAGAATCAATTTGCGTTGTCAGTGCCATTGTGAAGATGAAGAGTTCCTCAAGTTTCTCGCTGTGCGTCCGATACCAGATCAGACAACACCAGAGCACACTTCGCGCGAGCCAGCGCGGCGGAAGAACGGGAATCGAATGCGAATCGGGAAGTGTTTGGCGGCCGCGGTCGCGGTCCTCGCCAGCTTGTGCGTCACGATCGGGAACCAGGTTGCCGTGTTTGCGGCACCGCCGAATCCAACTCCCGCGCTGTCGCTGACCGTGCCGTCGTCCGCTCTGATCGGCGAGCAGTTCGCGTTCACGGCGACCTTCGACAACGTTGCTGGATCGAACACGGGGTATGGCCCCTACGCCGACCTGATCTTCCCGGTCAACGGTGCCCAGGGGGCGGCGGGGACGGCAATCGCAGACGGCATCGACTTCGTCGGCGCGTCGTACCTGGGATCCGGGTTGCAGGCGACGACGCGTGTGTTCCCCGGCCCGGGCCCAACGGGCTCGGTCGTACATCCGCTCACCGGTGCCACCATCACCGGCACCACCGGC
>Ga0105048_10019953_pt1 | contig 10250 bp, 7 predicted proteins | sample MAT05_FD_78382 | JGI IMG/M metagenome (GOLD analysis project Ga0105048, IMG submission 78382) | Freshwater microbial communities from Lake Fryxell liftoff mats and glacier meltwater in Antarctica - MAT-05 | ecosystem: Environmental > Aquatic > Freshwater > Ice > Liftoff microbial mat | place...
GAGCTGGGCCCAGGTTTCGTTGTCGATGTAGACACCTTCGCGCCGGCGCTTTTCGCGGGCGATGCGTTCGGGTTCGCCGGCGACCAGCACCGGGGCGGCGGGATCGATCGGCGGGGAGGACTTCACGAAAGAAACCATCTTGTCGATCTCGGCCTGCACGAAGGGCATGGTGGCCAGGCGCGTGGGGTCGAGCACGAATGTGAGCCAGCCGTTGACAATGCCGTGCTCGGGCGGAGTGTCGCCAGGCATAACGCCGGCGCCGGCCACCGCACCGGCCAGCAGATCGCAGATCAGGGCGAGGCCCGAGCCCTTGTGTTCGCCGAAGGGCAGTGCAGCGCCGATCGGGTCTTCGTACATCACGCTGGGGTCGGTGGTGGGGCGGCCTTCCGAATCGATCAGCGCGCCGGGGACAACCTGGCGTTTGTCGTTGTAGGCCACGCGCACCTTGCCGAGGGCGACGACCGAAGTGGCGAAGTCGAGGATCACTGGGGGTGTAGTGGTGGTGCCGGGAACGGCGATGCAGATCGGGTTTGTCGTGTAGCGGCCGTGCTTGCCCCGGAATGGGGCGACGCGGGGCTTGCCACTGTAGCCGTTGACGAACGAGATGGAGACGAGGCCAGCGGCGGCGGCCAGCTCGCCATAGGTGCCGACACGGCCGATATGGTGGACATTGCGCAGGCCGTGGATCGCCACGCCGTGTTTCTTTGCAGTGTCGATGGCCCAGTTCATCGCGTCGCGGGCGACGACCTGGCCGTAGCAGTGCGTTCCGTCCCACACGGCGAAGCTGCCACTTTCGCTGACGACGGTATGGCGGTGGTTGGGCTTGAGGTTGCCGCTCTTGAGGGACTTCACGTAGGGCGAGAGCATCACCATGCCGTGGCTGTCGTGGCCGGAGAGGTTGGCGCCGATCAGGTGGTCGGCGACCGTGGCGGCCTCAGTCTCGCTGCTGCCGCCGGCACGCAGGAGTTGCAGAGCGATATCTTGCAGTTTTTCATGTGGAACGATCACGTGTCCTATCCCCTTGGTCGTCGCCTGACGATGCCAGCGTAGGGGATTGGGCGGGCGGTGGGAACCACAGGCGGGCGCCCTGCGAAGCCCGCTTTCGCATGATGCCTGCCGGCGCATCTGCATGAGGGTCCACGGGGCTCGGCCCCCTGGCGGGTCGAGGGCGGAGCCCCATAGGCACCAAGATAAGGGAGGCTGGGCTCTGCCCAGACCCGCCAGGGGCCAAGCCCCTGGACCTTATTCTGTAAAAAAACTAAAAATGCCAATAGGTTAATAATCTGGGGATGCCAAGATTTTCTCGGCTGCGCCAGCAGCCCCAAATCAATGCTCTGGTTCGACTGGTGGCACCTTGCACGACCACTAAAAGTAATGGGATCAAAGGGTCTCTGACCCTTTGCGGGTCGAGGGCAGAGCCCTCGCCTTCCTTATCTTAGTGCCTATGTGGCGGAGCCCTCGCCTTACCTTTCCGGTTCGATTTCCGCCTCGGTATCGCTCCGGTCGATTGCGGCCTGCAGGAACCCGTCGCGGCGCACGGCGGTGAGGAACGAATCGACGAGGATCAGTCGGGCGGTGGCGTCAGGTGGGACAATGATCGCCTGTGGTACGCCGAATATGCTGCCCGGCAGAACGCGCACTCCGGCGATTAGTGACGCGATCTGGCGCAGGCGCAATCGGTTGGCACCAAAGGCGTCGAGCGTGCCGTCGGCGAAGTGGCGGGCGATGGCGGCGGGGGAGACGTCGTCGAGCGGCACGAAGGTCGCCGCGGTGAGGGTACGGTCAAGATGCAGGCCGATCGAATCGGTGCGCCCGGCGCCGATGCGCAGGCCGGTGCGGTCGCGTTCGGCCAGGCTGTGCAGCCTCCCGGCGGTGGGCACCACCAGGCTCTGCGGGTTGTGGAGATAGGTTTGGGAGAACAGCACAGGGCCGCGGCGGGACGGGTCGTTGGCAAGGAAGCCGATATCGGCGACTCCGCTGCGGACGGCGTCGATAACCGGGGCGATACCTGACCGACTTTCGAAAGTGAGCTCAATGCCTGCGCGGTGGGCCAGTTCGCGCGCCAGGTCGTAGGCGATGCCGCGCACCGCCCCGGTGGAGGGGTCGCGCGCCGCCTGCACCGGATTGCCGGCGAGGTAGACAGCGCGCAGAACGCCGAGCGGTGCCAGCGCGGTGCCCTGGGCACGTGCAGGTGTGGCAAGCAGCCAGGATGCGCTGAGGCCGAAAATGGCACGGCGGGACAGGTGCATAGCTCATGTGCCGGCGAAGCGGCGCACCACGTTCTCCAGCAGACGCGAGATCGGGCCGTCGAACCGGCCGTCGCGCCAAAGGCTGCCGCAGAAGGTGATCGAACCAACGGCGAAGACGGCGCCACCGGAGGGCGTGTCGAAATAGACGATCTCGCCGCGCATCAGGTCGTCGGAATCCTCGCCGCTGATGGTGGTGGAGCCGCCGAGCAGTTCCTCGTGCACTGTGACGAATGATTTCGGCGGGTCCTCGGAGCGAGCGAGAATGACCGCATTCTCAGGCGTGCCGAGCATCGGGTCGGCGCGGTCGAGCTCGAAGCCCGCGGCGCCGCCGCCTGAGAGGCCGTAGTCGCCGACGACTTCCTCGTTTATGCCGGCGAAGACCCAGGCGAGCTCGCCTTCGTAAGAGGCGGGGAGGCGGCGGTAGTGCGTGCCTTCGAACTTGCCTTGGCCAGAGAAGCCGACGCCGGCGAGCTGCTGCGGCGGGCGGCGGTTGCGGCGCCACAGGCCGCCCATCTGGCCGTCGATGGCGTGATAGTATTCGCCGGGCTCGGCGGCCCAGGCGCGGATGCCGCCCTCGGCGCGGCGGATTTCGATCATGTGCGGGCGGGCCTTTTCACGGGCGATGCGCCAGTAGAAGCCGTTGCCGCCGAGATAGGCGAGTTTTCCCCCACTGTTGGTGTAGGCGGACAGCGCGTCGAGAGTGCCAGGGGTGTGGTACTCGGGGTGGGAGCCGGTGAGCACGGTCTTATAGCGGGTGATGAGATCGGCACCTTCGTCATCGAGGTCCTCGTCGGTGACCACGTCGAAATCGAGGCCCTTGGCGGTGAGCCAGCCGAGCAGGTGGGTGTCGGCGGGGTAGTGGCGCAGGCCGGAGCCCAGCGGGTCGTTGAAGGTGAGGTAGCCGGGGCGCATCGTCAGGATCGGGCGGCGGCGCGACGAAAAGGCGATGCCGCTGCCGTCTTCATGTTTGTTGTAGGTGGAGCGACCATAGAGCGGCCAGTGGTCGGCATTGTGGGGATAGGCACCCCACGCCTTCGCGCGGGTCACGTATTCGGCGTCGGCGTTGCCGCGGGCGTGGTTGGCGTAGGCTTGGTAGGTGAAGGTTGAAGCGAGGAAGGCGATGGGCGCGTGCGGACCGGTCTTCTTCGGCAAAACGTAAAGCGGCAGCCAATCCTCACCCTCGGCGCAGGTCAGATGCAGGGCGTAGGCGCCGGACTTCAGGCCGTCTGGCACCGTGAACGTGAAGCTGGGCTGCCAGTGGCAGTCGTCGAGGTCGCCGTCGTGGAAATGGATGGCGGCATAGTCCTGTGGTGCGTGGCGCCAGCAATGTTCCGCCCCGGTCCAGCGGGCGCCGACCACCGCACGGGTGGGTGTATTGACCAGGGTGCCGTGACAATTCTGACGGCCGGTATCGACGATGGTTTGGCTGTCGATCGCCAGGCCGAAATCCCACAGGGCAATGACGGGCAGGTCGCTGCGGGCCAAGGCATTGGGCCAGGCACTGATGGTGCCGGCGAGCAGGGCAGGTTCCTCGACCTTGCCGGTGAAATGGCATGTAGGGTGGTCGCTGTTCTCGGCTGCGATCAGCAGGGTGCCACCGGTGGGCAGGCGCAGCCCGGGGGCATGCGCGGTGGCGGTGGCGATGGTGCCGCGCGCCGCGTTGTTGTGGCCGATGGTGACCGTGCCGGAGGCGGGATCGGCCGAGAGCCAGAGCCGATACCAAGTGCGGGCCAGCAATTTCACATCGGTCTGCAGGGACAGGGTGCCGCCGGGCCAAGCGAGTTCTGCCTGGACGCCGCAGGCGCCGGCGCGCACGGTGACGCGGCAGTCCCCGTCGGTTTCGCTGAGCACGGTTCGGGTTTCGTTGGGCACGCCGGCGAGGATAATCACGGTCCAGGTGCAGGTCGCTTTGGGATCGCGAATCGGGGCAGGGGTGATTTGGCCGTGGGAGCCCAGCGCTACAGGTTGGCGGCTACCAGCGAAGACGGTAGAAAAGGCGGTGGAACAGTCGTCGTAGTGCAGGCCTGGGCCAGCGGGGTTAGGATCGCCGTTGATCACCTTGACGAGGCGGGCATGGGCTGGTCCGGGGGTGCGCAGGGCGATGTGGGCGGTGAATGTGTCGCCAGGACGATGGGAGAAGCGGTCCAGGTAGCCGGTGATCGGCAGGGCGGTGAGCATCTTTAATTTTCTCCCGGCAGGAAATCTTGACTGATTATCTTGACGAGTTGGGCTGACGTCCACGAAGATTTGTATTCAGGCGCTCATGGCGCCGCAACATACAGGGAGAGCTTCCGATGGCACGGACCGGATGGGCGCCGTTTGGCCTCGCGGCCGCGATGACTTTGGCTGGAGCGTTGGGCAGTACCTCGGCACTGGCGCAGGCCTACAAGTGCCCCAAGGTTGGCGGGGATTTCGTGTTTGGTCAGGAGGCGAACGTCAATTCGCTCGACCAGATGACGTCGAGCACGATCTCGACGCGAAACGTGGCGATGAACATCTTCGAAGCGCTGATGGCGCGCGACGAGACCAACAACCCGATCACGGACCTGGCCGAATCCTTCACTGAGTCTGCGGATGGGCTGATCTACACCTTCAAGCTGCGCCAGGGGGTCAAGTTTCACAACGGTAAGACCATGACGTCGGCCGACGTTGTGGCGTCGTGGGACCGCTACAAGGCGAGGGCGAACGAGCGACAGATCCTGGACAATGTCGACCGCTGGGAGGCGTCCGACGCGGCCACGTTCGTGGTGCACATGAAGAAGCGCCAGCCGACCTTTATCGAGTTCATCAGCTCGTTCTCGCAGCCGATCGTGATCTTCCCAGCCGAGTTCAAGGACGATGCGCCCCAGCAGTTGCGCACCGTGGGAACCGGGCCGTGGCAGTTGGTGGAGTTCCTGCCGGGGAGCCACGTCAGGCTGAAGCGCTACGACGGCTACACGCCCAACACCAAGTACACCGAGCGCACCGGTTTCGGTGGCTACAAGCAGGCGTGTTTCGACACGGTCACCTTCCGCATCGTGACCGAGCCGGGCGCGCGCGTGGCCGGGCTTCGCACGGGCGAACTGCACGCGGTGGAGGACATTCCCTTCGTCTCGGTGGCGGACCTGAAGAAAGATCCCAAGATCACCATCCTGCCGCTGGAGAACTGGTGGGTGCATATCGCTTCGGCCAATAACTCGCAGCCGCCGACCGACAATGCGAAGTTTCGCCAAGCGGTGATGGCGGTGATGGACATGGATGAGGTGATGGAGGCGGCGACCGACGGAAACTACAAATTAAATGTCGGCTTCCAATATCCTCACCAAGCAAGCTATACCGATGCCGGCAAGGAGACTTACAACCAGAAGAACGCCGCCAAGGCGAAGGCCTTGCTGGCCGAATCCGGCTACAAGGGCGAATCAGTGGCGCTGCTGACCAACAAGGATTACCCGTCGATGTACAATGCGGCGCTGGTGATGAGCCAGCAGCTGCAGGCCGTCGGCATCAAGGCGGAGCTGAAAGTGGTCGACTGGCCAACCTCCGTGCAGATACAGCTTGTTGCTTCGCCGTCGCCGGGCTGGAACTACTTCTTTACTGGATACGGTACCCAACCAGCGCTTGGGGCGCTTGCGACCATGAATTTTTTCATGGGCACTAACCCGAACTACAAGCCCAAGCCAGGTCAGGAAGATCCGGTGTTGAAGGTCGAATGGGAAAACATGAACCAAAAGGTCGACCCGAAGGAGCGTCAGGCCGCCTACGTGGCCATGCAGCGGCGCATCCTGGAACAGGCGCTGGTCCTTCCCTTCGGATCGTTGACCAAGGTGCAGGGCGCACGTGCGAACGTGGTGGGCTACAAGCCATTCCGCATTCCGCGCTTCTCCAACGTGTCGTTCCAGTAGCGCGGAGCTGACACTTTATGTGGGGGGTTGCCGTCCGCAGCATTCTGGGTTCGTTCCCGGTCCTGCTGATCGTGAGCCTGATCACCTTCGGATTAATGCGGCTTATTCCGGGTGACCCCTCTGCGGCGATCGGCGGGCTGTCGGCCACGGCCGAGCAACTCGAGACGATCCGTCGTGAACTCGGGTTGGACGAACCGCTCGTTGTGCAGTTGGCTAAGTGGTACGGTGAGTTGCTGCAGGGCAATCTCGGTCGGTCGATCATGATGGGCCAGGATGTGTTGCAGGTGACCATGATCCGGTTGCCGGTGACCATCCTGTTGTCCCTTTACGCGCTGGTGCTGACGTTGCTGATGGGCTTGGCGAGCGGGATCATTGCCGCACTTCGGCAGAATACCGTGGTGGACCAGCTGGCCATGGTGTTCGCGATGATCGGGATCTCAGTGCCGAACTTCTTCCTCGGGCTGTTGATGATCCTGCTGTTCGCGGTGCAGCTGGGGTGGTTGCCGACCGGTGGCTATATCCCGCTGTCGCAGGACCCGATCGGCTGGCTGCGCACGTCGACCATGCCGGCGCTGTCGCTGGCGCTGTTGCAGATGGGGCTGCTGGCGCGCATCACCCGCTCGACCATGCTGGAGGTGCTGCGCCAGGACTATATCCGGACCGCGCGGGCCAAGGGGCTGCCGCGGCGGCTGGTGGTGGTCAAGCATGCGCTGACCAATGCGCTTATCCCGATCACCACCGTGGTGGGCATCATCATCAGCCTGTCGATCTCGGGGGCGGTAGTAACCGAGAGCCTGTTCTCGATCCCCGGCATGGGGCAGTTGCTGACCCAGGCGGTGCTGAACCGCGATTATCCGATGGTACAAGGCGGGTTGCTGCTGACCACGACCTTTCTGGTGCTGGTGAATATCCTAGTCGATATCGCCTATGCCCTTCTCGATCCGCGGGTGCGCTATGAACGGAGTTGAGGTGGTGACGACCGCGCAGGATGACGCGCCGCTGGAGGAGGAGTTCGAGGTCGCGGCCCAGCGCCAGTCGCCCTGGCGAATGACGGTGCGGCGGCTGTTCCGCCACCGGCTGTTCCTGATGGGGCTGGGGCTGTGCTCGATTATCCTGGTCGCCGGGGTGTTCGCGCAGGTGATCACGCAGACCGACCCGACGCGGCTGGCGATGCGTTGGAAGTTCCGGGCGCCAGGCGTCGACGGGTTCCTGTTCGGCACCGACAATTTCGGCCGCTCGCTGTGGTCACGGGTGCTGTTTGGCGCACAGCTTTCGCTCTATATCGGTTTCTCAGTGGTGTTGCTGAATGCGGTTTTCGGCACCTTGATCGGGGCGAGTGCGGGGTATTTCCGGCATATCGACAATGCGCTGATGCGGGTGAACGACGCGCTGATGGCATTTCCAGCGATCCTGTTGGCGATCGCGATCACCGCGGTGTTGGGGCCGTCAACCTTCAATGCCATCCTGGCGCTGTCGATCGTCTATATCCCGCGCACCGCGCGCATCGTGCGAGCCAGCGTGATCGTGCTGCGCGAGATGGAATACGTGCAGGCGGCGGTGGCGGCCGGGGCGGGGCACTGGCGCATCCTGCGGCGGCATATCCTGCCGAATGCGATGGCGCCGTTGATCGTGCAGCTATCGTTTCTGTTCGCCTACGCAGTGCTGTCGGAGGCGACGTTGTCCTTCCTCGGCTTGGGGGCGGTGCCGCCGACGCCGACCTGGGGCAACATCATGGCCGAGGGGCGGCAATATCTGGTGGAAGCGCCCTGGATCATCACCATTCCCGGCATCGCGCTGATGATCACCGTCATGGGGCTGAATTTGCTCGGTGACGGACTGCGTGATGTGCTCGACCCGAGGCTCAGGATCCAGCAATGAGTTTGCTTGAAGTACGAAACCTCACCACCGCGTTCCAGACGGAGCGCGGGGAGGTGACGGCTGTCGAGGATGTCAGCTTCGACCTGAAGGAGGGCGAGATTCTCGGCATCGTCGGTGAGTCCGGCAGCGGCAAGAGTGTGACGGCCCTGACCATCATGGGGCTGCTGCCCCAGCCGCCGGCGCGCATCGCCGCGGGCTCGATCCGATTTGCCGGCGAGGAACTTACCACCATGCCGGAGCGGCGGATGGAGGGCATCCGCGGATCCGGCATCTCGATGGTGTTCCAGGAGCCGATGACTTCGCTGAACCCGGTGTTCACCATCGGCGAGCAGATGATGGAAACGCTGCGGGCGCATGAGCGGCTGACCCAGCGCGAGCAGTACGCTCGTGCGGTGTCGATGCTTGACAAGGTCGGCATTCCCTCTGCGTCGAGGCGGATGACCGACTATCCGCACCAGCTTTCGGGCGGGCAGCGGCAGCGAGTGATGATCGCCATGGCGCTGGCGTGCAACCCAAAGCTGCTGATCGCCGACGAGCCGACGACGGCGCTGGATGTCACCATCCAGGCGCAGGTGTTGGACCTGCTGATGGACCTGCGCGACGACCTCGGCATGGCAATCATTGTCATTACCCACAACATGGGTGTGATTGCAGAAACCGCCGACCGGGTGCTGGTGATGTACGCCGGGCGCATCGTCGAGCAGGCGCCGGTGGCCGAACTGTTCGAACGGCCGCGCCACCCCTATACGCGCGGGCTGCTTTCCTGTGTGCCGACGTTGGAGCAGGAGACCGACCGGCTGGTGGCAATTCCCGGCTCGCTGCCCGAACCGGCGCGGCGGCCGCCGGGGTGCCGGTTCGCGCCGCGCTGCCGCCATCGCATCGAAGCCTGTCGCAGCGCCATCCCGCCGCTGGTGGAGGAGGCTGAGGGGCATTTCGCCGCCTGCATTCGAACTGGCGAACTGGTGCCTGCATGAGCCCGCTGGTCGAGGTCGTCGGCCTGTCGAAGCACTTCCCGGTGCGCTCGGGTGGGCTGTTCCGCCGGGTGGTGACGCCGCTGCGGGCGGTGGATGACGTGTCGCTGTCGATCAAGGCGGGCGAGACGCTTGGCCTGGTGGGCGAGAGTGGATGCGGCAAGTCGACGTTGGGGCGGCTGCTGCTGCGTCTGATCGAGCCGACCGGCGGCAGCATCCGCTTCGACGGGCAGGAGATTACCCGACTGGGCCCCCACGCGATGCGACCTCATCGCCGCGCCATGCAGATTGTATTCCAGGATCCATACGGCGCGCTCAACCCACGCATGATGGTCGAGGACATCATCATGGAGCCGTTGCTGATCCATGGCGCCAAGCCAGACGCCGAGAGCCGGCGCTTGGTGGGCGAGATGTTGAAGCTGGTCGGGCTGCCGGCGCGGGCGCGGGACCGGTTTCCGCACGAGTTCTCGGGCGGGCAGCGGCAGCGCGTGGGCATTGCCCGTGCGCTGGTGCTGCGGCCGCGCTTCCTGGTGTGCGACGAGCCGGTCTCGGCACTGGACGTGTCGGTGCAGGCGCAGATCGTGAACCTGTTGCAGGACCTGCAGAAGGAAATGGGGCTGACCTATCTGTTCATCGCCCATGACCTCAGCGTGGTGAAGCACATCTCCGACCGGGTGGCGGTGATGTATCTGGGCAAGGTCGTGGAGGTCGCCGACAAGCGGGCGATCTATGCTGATCCGCAGCACCCTTACACTCAGGCGCTGATCGGCGCGGTGCCGGTGCTGAACCCGCGGGCGCGCGGGCGCGGACGACGAGCGCGGATCACTGGCGATATTCCGAGCGCGCTGAACCCGCCCAGCGGCTGTCGGTTCCATACGCGTTGCCCGCATGTAATGCCGATCTGCCGCGAGCAGGCACCGGAACTGTTGGACACCGCGTCAGGCCATGGCGTGGCCTGTCACCTGATGACGCAAACGAAACCCTGAGGAAACGACTGCCATGTCGGACGCCGCTCGCTCGCGCCTTATACCGGAAGTGGATTTCGACGCAGAGGGCCGGCAGAACGGTTTCGTGCGCTTGTTCCATTCGGTGCACAGCTCGGCCTACGGGTTCATCCCGATCCCGATCGTGGTGATCAGCAACGGGGTGGGGCCGACGGCACTGTTCGTCTCGGGCAACCATGGCGACGAATACGAAGGGCAGGTGGCGCTGAGCAATCTGGCGAAATCGTTGGACCCCGCCGCGATCAAGGGGCGGGTGATCATCCTGCC
>Ga0105048_10019956_pt1 | contig 10249 bp, 8 predicted proteins | sample MAT05_FD_78382 | JGI IMG/M metagenome (GOLD analysis project Ga0105048, IMG submission 78382) | Freshwater microbial communities from Lake Fryxell liftoff mats and glacier meltwater in Antarctica - MAT-05 | ecosystem: Environmental > Aquatic > Freshwater > Ice > Liftoff microbial mat | place...
GCCGCCAGCGAATGGCGCAGGCCGCTGACGATCAGGCCCCGCACCAGACCCGGATCGCGGAACCTGACCTCGGCCTTGGCCGGGTGGACATTGACGTCGACCAGGCCAGCATCAAGCTCGACATAGAGCGCCGCCAGCGGATGACGATCCCGGGCCAGGAAATCGGCATAGGCCCCGCGAAGGGCACCCTGCAGCAGTCGGTCGCGCACCGGGCGGCCGTTGACGAACAGATACTGATGCGCCGCGTTGCCGCGATTGTACGTGGGCAGGCCCGCGAACCCAGTCAGTCGCACGCCTTCGCGCTCATGGTCCAGGGCCAGGGCATTGTCGGAAAAGTCGCGGCCCATGATCGCCGACAGCCGGGCGAGGCGGCCATCGGCCCGCCACTCCGCCCGAACCGACCCCGCCAGCAATACGCCCCCGGGAGGCAGCGTCGCTGCCACCATCCGGCGCGCCTGCTCATCCTGGGCCAGCAGGTAGGGGCTGGCGGTTTCCGGCCAGATCACCACGACCCGCGCCTGCGGATGGGCCTCGGCCGAAGCCCGCGCGGCAAGCTCGCTCAGCGCCAGATAGCGCTGGAAGATCGGCAGGCGTTGATCTTCCTGCCATTTCACGTCCTGCGCGACATTGCCCTGCACCAGAATGACCCGCAGGTCGTCCCGCAGCGGCTGCGGTTCGGACAGCCGCCAGGCACCGAAGCCCATCCATAGCGCCAGCACCACGGCACCCGCGCCCATCCAGCGCAGGTCCCGCAGCAAGGGCAGGCAGGCCAGCAGGACCGTCAGCAGCGAAAGCCCATGCACGCCGATGATCGAGGCCGGCTGCAATGGCAAGGCCGAGAAGGCCCAGACCGTGCCCAGCAGATTCCACGGGAAGCCCGTGAACATCACGCCACGCAGCATCTCGGCCAGGACCCAGGCGCCGGAAAAAGCAAGGATCCGCCGAAAGCCCGGCGGCGCCCACCAGGCCGCCAGCGCCGGCAGCACAGTGAACAATGCAAGCGGCACCGCAATGCCCGGTGCCGCCACCGGTACCAGGCGCCACCAGCGCGCGGCATCTGTCAGCAAGGCGTGGGTCACCCAATAGGTGCCGATGATGTGATGGCCCCAGCCGAAGGCGGCGCCCAGCAGGGCGGCGCGCCGCCAGGTCGCGGCCCGTGCCACCAGGGTCAGGAAGGCCGGCAGCGTCACCAGAAGCAGCGGCACAGCATGCACCGGCGGCAAAGCCAGGGCGCTGGCCGCACCCAGCCCCAGCGCCGCCAGGAGGGGCCGGGTCGCGGCAAAGCCTTCAAGCCGGGCGGGGAGCGCGTTCACCGGTCGGGGCTAGCCCGGCCCAGGCCGCGCTGCAACCCGCTGGGCATGTTGGAAAGGTGACGTTGCTACTCGGCCGCCGCCTTGCCGCCCGGCACCGGCCGGCGCACCCGCAGCTTGCGAATCCGCCGGCTGTCGGAATCCAGCACCCGGAATTCCAGGCCTGAAGAATGGCTGACCAGCTCGCCCCGTGCCGGCACCCGGCCGGCCAGGGTGAAGACCAGCCCGCCCATGGTGTCGATATCGGCGCCGCGCTCCTCCTCGGTCAGCACGCTGCCCATACGGGCCTCGAACTCCTCCACCGGGGTGCGGGCATCGAGGTCGATGCTGCCATCGGGGCGTTCGACCATATGCGGGCCGTACACCTCGTCATGCTCGTCGGCGATGTCGCCCACGATGGTCTCGACCAAATCCTCGATCGTCACCAGCCCGTCGATGCCGCCATATTCATCCACCACCAGCGCCATGTGCAGCCGCGCCTCACGCATGCGCAGCAGCAGGTCCAGCACCGGCATGGATGGCACTACCAGCAGCGGCCGGCGCAGGATCGCCTTGAGCGAGAAGGGCTCGGGCCGGCCGATGGCGGCGATGACGTCCTTGATGTGGACCATGCCCAGCACCTCGTCGAGCTGGCCGCGGTAGACGGGATAGCGCGAATGCCCCTCGCGCTGGATCGCCTGCATGGCCTGGTCCAGCGTCAGGGTATCGGGCAGCGCCACGATATCGGCGCGCGGGATCATGACGTCCACCGCCGTGGTCCCGCGCAGCTTGAGCACATTTGTCAGCAGCGCGCGCTCGGCCAGATCAAGCTCCGGCGCATCGGCGGGGGTGGTGTCGGTCGGGCGCTCGATCAGCTCCTCCATGCGGTCACGCACGGACTCATGTGGCCGGCGGCGCAGCTTTCCGGCGATGCGCGAGAGCCAGGGTTTTTCCGGGGCGTCGCTCATGCCGCGACACCGCGGTTGGACCAGGGGTTGGGCAGTCGCAGGCGGTGCATGGCCCGCGCCTCGGCCTGCTCCATCCGCCGCGCATCGCCGGCTTCCAGATGGTCATGTCCCAGCAGGTGCAGCGTGCCATGCGCCACGAGATGGGCGGCGTGGGCCGCGGGGTGGCGGCCTTCGCGCCGGGCCTCGCGCATGACCATCTGCAGGGAGAGAGCGATGTCACCCGATCCCGGCTGAAGGCCAGGGAAGCTGAGCACGTTGGTCGGTTTCTCGCGGCCGCGATGCTGCGTGTTCAGGGATTTGAGCGTGCGGTCATCGGCCAGCAGCACGGTGATCGGGCCGGCCACACCGCCCTCACAGGCGGCGAGGACAGCGCGTTGAGCAAGCCGTTCGGGCAACACACCACGCCAGCCCGGCGTGGCCACGATGATTTCAACGAAGGGCCTAGATCGGCCCTCCGAGAGGCTACTTCGGTCCGGCATCGGCTCCGTTCCAGTGGCGTTTTTTCGCGGGGGCGTGTTCGCTGTCCGCCCGCCCGTAGGCGGTGACGATCTTTCCGACCAGCGGGTGGCGGACGACATCTGTCTCGGCGAAGCGCATGAAGCCAATGCCGGGCACGCCTTCGAGGATACGCGACGCCTCGACCAGGCCGGACGGGGTGCCGGGCGGCAGGTCGATCTGTGTCGTATCGCCGGTGATGACCATCCTGCTGCCCTCGCCCAAACGGGTGAGGAACATCTTCATCTGCGGCCCTGTGGTGTTCTGCGCCTCATCGAGGATGGCGAAACAATGCGCAAGCGTACGCCCACGCATGAAGGCGAGCGGTGCGATCTCGATTTCGCCGGCGGTCATCCGGCGGGCCAATTGGTCTCCAGGGAGCATGTCGTTCAGGGCGTCATAGAGCGGACGGAGGTACGGGTCCACCTTCTCCTTCATGTCGCCGGGCAAAAAGCCCAGCCGCTCACCAGCCTCGACGGCCGGGCGGGAGAGCACGATGCGCTCCACCTGCCCGCTCAGCAGCAGCGCCACGCCCTGTGCCACGGCCAGATAGGTCTTGCCGGTGCCGGCGGGCCCCAGGCCGAAGCTGATCTCGTGCCGCGACAGAATATCCATGTATGCCGCCTGGGCCGGGCTGCGTGGTGCTATGGCGCCCTTGCGGGTGCGGATCTGCGGCAGGTCGCGCAGCGGCAGGCGCGGTTCGCCATCACCTTCGGCCATGCGCAACGCGGCCTCGACCTGAGCAATGGTGCAACCATCGCCGCGCTCCAGCCCGCGCCACAGGCTGCGCAGCGCGCTTTCCGCCACTTCCGTCCGGTCCGGATTGCCCGAGATGGTCAATCGGTTCCCGCGCGATGAAAGCTTCACCCCCGCCTGTTTCTCCAACAGGCTGAGATGCCTGTCGAACTCGCCGAACAGTTGCGCCAGCAGCGCGTTGTCGTCGAATTGCAGGGTGACCGAACGGCTCTCCGAGGAGGGCGGGCCGGAAGGGCTGGAAGCGCGGGAAGCCAGGATCGTGTTCAAGCGGCGTGTTGCTCCGATGGTTGTTCAGCAGGTTCCTTGAGGACGCAAGTGAGTGAATTGGCGGAGGCGCCGGTTGCCACCATCCGCACTGTCTGGCCGGTGAGTTCCACCGGCCCCGGGCCATGCACCGCCTGCAGCCAGGGCGAGCGGCCGGCGATCTGCCCGGCATGGCGGCCGGGGCCTGCGATCAGCACGTCGAATTCGCGGCCGATGCAGGCGTTGTTGAAGGCGATCTGCTGCTCCAGCATCAGCGCCTGCAGTTCACGCAGGCGCGCGTCCTTGACCTGCTCGGGCAGATGATGCGGCGCCTTGGCCGCCGGCGTGCCGGGGCGGGACGAATATTTGAAGGAATAGGCCTGGACGAAGCCGACACGGCGGATCAGCGCCAACGTGGCCTGATGGTCCGCCTCCGTCTCGCCGGGGTGGCCCACGATGAAGTCCGAGGAGAGTGCAAGGTCGGGCCGTGCCTCCCGCAGGCGGTCGATCAGGCGCAGATAGTCATCGGCGGTATGGCCGCGATTCATCGCCGCCAGCACCCGGTCGGCGCCGCTTTGCACCGGCAGGTGCAACATGGGCATCAGGCTGGGCAGGTCGCGATGGGCGGCGATCAGGTCATCGCTCATGTCGCGCGGGTGGGATGTCATGTAGCGCAGCCGCGCCAGCCCCGGGATTTCGGCCAATTGCCGCAGCAGGGCGGCCAGGGAGCCGGCGCCATCGCCATGATAGGCATTCACGTTCTGCCCGAGCAGGGTGATCTCCCGCGTGCCCAGGGCGACCAGCCCGCGGGCTTCGGCCAGCACGGCGGCGGCGGGGCGGGAGACCTCGGCGCCGCGGGTATAGGGCACCACGCAGAAGGCGCAGAACTTGTCGCAGCCCTCCTGGACCGTGAGGAAGGCGGTCACGCCCTGGGCCGCCCGGGTTTCAGGCATGTGGTCGAATTTGGATTCTTCCGGAAAATCGGTGTCCAGCACCAGGCCGCCGGCGCGGCCGGCCCGGGCCACCATCTCGGGCAGGCGATGGATGGTCTGCGGCCCCATCACGATGTCGACGTAAGGCGCGCGGGCGGCAATCTCCGCCCCCTCGGCCTGGGCGACGCAGCCGGCGACGGCGAGCACGGTGGGCTGGCCCCGCGCCGCCCGGGCATCCTTCACCACGCGAAGGCGCCCAAGTTCGGAGAACAGCTTGTCCACCGCCTTCTCACGGATATGGCAGGTGTTGAGGATGACCATGTCGGCATCTTCCGGCGTGTCGGTCGCGCAGAAGCCCAGCGGCGCCAGCACCTCGGCCATGCGCTCACTGTCATAGACGTTCATCTGGCAGCCCCAGGTGCGGATCAGCAGCTTCCTGGTCGTCTTTGTCATGCCTGCAACGCCATCATGCCCGAAAATGCTCCGACCGCCGCGATGATGCGGCCAGACAGCACATGCGAAGGCCAGCAGGTGGGGTCAAGCGGCGCGAAGACTGAAAGCTGGGTAAATCGGCGTTTCTCCTGATGCCATTACCGTTAAAATGCTCTCACCCCGGCGTCGCGCCGGTCAAGCATGGATTGTGTTGCGGTTCTGTGCCGCGGGGGCCGCCAGCGGCAGCGCCGGGCGGTTCTGGCGCAACGCGGCCGCGCTCATCGACACGATGCGCCCGACCTCGGCCGCCATGTGCTTGCGGTTGGGCAGGCTGGCGGGGTCGAAGCTCTCATGCAGCACCAGGGTCGCGCGGGTGCCGGTGCGGCGCAGGAGCCGCCAGGCATGGCTGGCGGTTTCCATGTCGCCATACCAGGCGAAGATCGGCCGATCGCGCCGGCAGGCGGGCAGGAAGCCCATGCGGTCATAGACCACGGTGGTGGGCTGCACCTGGACGGCATGGCTGGCCACGGCGAAGAAGCTGCTGCGGAAGGGCAGCACGCGCGTGCCGTCCGACGTCGTGCCCTCGGGGAAGAGGATCAGGCCCTGGCCGGATTTCAGCCGCTCGGCCATCGCATCCGCCTCATGCCCGGTGCGGGTGCGGTTGCGACTGACGAAGACGCAGCGACCCAGCCGCGCCACCCAGCCGATCAGCGGCCAGGTCGCCACTTCGGATTTGGAGACAAAACGCGCATCCAGCGCGGCACCCAGCACCAGCACATCCAGCCAGGAGCTGTGATTGGAGACGAAAAGCGTGGCGCCCGGCGCAGGCTTGCCCACGACCTGCAGCTTCAGGCCGATCAGCCAGCACAGGGTCCGGTGGTAGACCCGCGGGAAATTGTCGCGCCCCCGCCCCGGCAGCACCAGCAGCAACGCCTGGACGGGAATGCACAGCAGCGTCCAAATCAACACGAATGCGAGGCGGCTGACGGCGCGCAGCTGACCGCCCGGGGGGCGCTCCTCCAGCACATCGCGCCACACCGCGCCGGGCAGCCGCGGCTTGAAACGCAGCGGCTTCTTGCGGGCAAGCCGACGGGGCTTGGCTTGGTCAACGGTAGTACGTGCCGCGATCTGCATGGGATGTTATCAGGAGGTTGCTAAGCTTGGCGTAGCTTGGGCTTGAAGACGCTGCAATGACGCGATGAAGAAGCCTGCGTGACGGATTGGCGGCACGACGGGGACATTGAAGGTGAGGCGATGAGCATGTCCCATGGGAAGCCCCCCGGCAAAGCCGAAAAACCCTTGGCTTTCACCGTGTTGGGCGCGGGGCCGGTGGGCACCGCCTGCGCGGCGCTCGCGGCCGGCCGTGGCCATCATGTCACGCTTTGGTCGCCCAGGGGCGGCGGCACCCGGTCCATCGGTGGCGCGATTGCGACCCATGGGCTGATGGAGGGGCATTTCCCGGTGCGGATCGCCGCCGATATCGGCCGCGCCATCGAGTCGGCCGATGCCGTCATGGTGGTGGTGCCGGGTCATGCGCAGGGCCCGCTGATGGAGCGTCTGGCGCGGGTGATCACTGGCCGCCCTGCCGTGCTGGTGGCGCCCGCCGCCTCACTCAGCCCGATGCTGCTCGACCGGATGCTGGCGCCGCGCGGCATCACGGCCGAGGTCGGCGGGCTGGCCGCCGCCCCACTGGCGGCCCGGCGGCTGGCCGATGGCCGGCTGTGGGTCGGCGCGTTGCGGCCAATCTTGTGGCTGGGCGCCGATGTCGCCGCCCCCCGGCTGGCGGCGGTGGCGACCGCGCTGTTCGGCAGGCCGGTGCGCGAGTTGGGTGGGTTGCTCGGTGCCTCGCTGGCCGAGATGTCGGGCCTGGCCGATGCCGCGCAGCTTCTGGCACCGCCGGGCGATCCCGAGGCGGCGGGGCGGCTGCTGGCGGCGCTGGCGTCGGATCGTGGCGCGCTGGCCCTGCGGCTGGGCCTGACCCTGCCCGATGCCGCCGGCTACTTTGCCGAGATCGGCGGGCTGCCGCCGCTCGAACCCGCCCGGGCCATGTCGCAGGCGGGCCTGGCGCTGTCCTTCCTGGCCACGCTGGGCAGCGCCACCGCCACCGCCCTGCCGATGACCGAGGCTGCGCTGCGGCTGCTGGAAGTGACCTCCGGCCGGCCGATGCGCAGCAACGCCGTGCTCGGCACGCTGGGTGAGGCGGTGGTGCGCGGGCTGGTGGCGCGGGGCCGGCCTCGCGCCGCGTAGCCGCCTACTCGCCGCGCAGTGCCGCACCCGCGGCCAGCGGCGCCAGGGGCAGGGCCAGCGCCACCAGCGCCGCCAGCAGCAACAGCATGGGCCTGGCCTGGTTGTCGCTGGCCGCGGCCTCGATGGCGGCGGCGCCGAAGATCACCGCCGGGATGGCCAGCGGCAGCACCAGCAGCGGCAGCAGCACGCCACCTCGCCGGGCACCCAGCGTCAGCGCCGCCCCCGCCGTGCCCAGCAGCGACAGCAGGGCCGAGGCCAGCCCCAGCGCCGCGATGGCGGTGCCCCAGGCCTCCGTCGGCAGGTTGAGCATGGCCGCGGCCATGGGGGCGGCCAGCAGCAGCGGCAGGCCCGTGGTCAGCCAATGCCCGGCGGCCTTGGCCAGCGCCAGCATGGCCGGGTGCAGCCCGCTCAGCAGCAGCAGGTCCAGCGAACCATCCTCGGCCTCCGCGCCCCAAAGCCGGTCCAGCGGCAGCAGCGCGGCCAAAAGGGCCGAGGCCAGCAGCGCGCCGGGGGCGAGACGTGCCAGGGTTTCGGGCGCCGGGCCGACGCCGAAGGGAAACAGCGCCGCCACCAGCAGGAAGAACAGCACGGCGGCCAGGGCATCGGCGGGGTGGCGCAGCGCCAGGCGCAGTTCGCGGCCGAGCACGGCAAGGAAGGGGGAGGCCATGGCATCCAACATGCGTCGCGGCTGCGCGCCTCGCAATATCCACGGCGACAGGCCCGGACAAGCTTCAGCCCAGCCGGATGTCGCGCGCATTGTCCAGCGGCAGGGGCACATGGGTTGCGGCCAGTACAATGCCGCCACGCGCGCAATGCGCCCGCAGCAGCGCCCCGAAGCGGGCAAGCGAGGCGGTGTCCAGCCCCAGGCTGGGCTCGTCCAGCAGCCACAGCGCCGCGGGCGCCAGCGCCAGCCTGGCCAGCGCCAGCCGGCGCTTCTGCCCGGCCGAGAGAACCCGTGCCGGCAGGTCGGCCAGGGGCGTGAGTGCCACGGCGGCCAGCGCCGCCGCCACATCGCCGCCACCCAGGGCGGCATGGAACTCCAGGTTCTCGCGCACGGTCAAAGCCGATTTGATGGCGTCCAGATGCCCGAGGTAGCGCAGCCGGGAGGCATGCGCCGGCGCGTCGGCCGCGACATCCAGCCCGGCCCAGAGCACCCGGCCCTCGGCCGCCGGGAGCAGCCCGGCCAGCACCCGCAGCAGCGAGGATTTGCCCGCACCATTGGGCCCGAGCAGCAGCCCGGCCTCCCCTGCCGCCAGCGAGAACGAGACGCCGGCGAAGACCGCCCGCTCACCCCGCCAACACGCCAGTTCCTCAACTTCGAGCAACCCCGCCTCCCGATCCCACTCGCGCCAGGGAGCGCACAGAACGCAGGCCCCGGCGGCTTGGATACCCCCCTTGTCCATGCTTTAACCAGGGCAACAAGGCAAAGGACCACGCAGAGCATGCGCATCACCGGGCAGGATACCCTGAAGACCCGCTCCACCCTCACCGTGGACGGCCAGACATATCAGTATTTCAGCCTGCCCGAGGCGGCGAAGTCCATCGGCGATATCGCCCGCCTGCCGATGAGCCTGAAGGTGCTGCTGGAGAATGTGCTGCGTTTCGAGGATGGCCGCAGCTATTCGGTCAAGGACGCGCAATCCCTGGCCGACTGGCTGAAGGAAGGCCGCTCCACCCAGGAAGTGCCCTTCAAGCCTGCCCGCATCCTGATGCAGGATTTCACCGGGGTGCCCGGCGTGGTCGATCTGGCCGCGATGCGCGACGGTATCATCGCGCTCGGTGGTGACCCGCGGCGCGTGAACCCGCTGGTGCCCGTGGATCTGGTGATCGATCACTCGGTCATGGTCGATTATTCGGGGCATGCGGACAGCCTGCAGAAAAACGTCGATGCCGAGTTCGAGCGCAATGGCGAGCGTTACGAATTCCTCCGCTGGGGCCAGAGCGCATTCAGCAATTTCCGCGTCGTGCCGCCGGGTACCGGCATCTGCCACCAGGTCAACCTGGAATACCTGGCCCAGGTCGTCTGGACCGCGACCGATGCCGGCGATGTGTTCGTCTATCCCGACAGCTGCTACGGCACCGACAGCCACACGACCATGATCAACGGCCTGGGCGTGCTGGGCTGGGGCGTGGGCGGCATCGAGGCCGAGGCCGCCATGCTGGGCCAGCCCATCGCCATGCTCATCCCCGACGTGATCGGCTTCCGCCTGACCGGCAAGCTGCGCGAGGGCGTGACCGCCACCGACCTGGTGCTGACGGTGACGCAGATGCTGCGCCGCAAGGGCGTCGTCGGCAAATTCGTCGAATTCTACGGCGACGGCCTGAACGACATGCCGCTGGCCGACCGTGCGACGATCGGCAACATGGCGCCCGAATACGGCGCGACCTGCGGCATCTTCCCGATCGACCATGTGACCATCGACTATCTGCGCATCTCCGGCCGTGACGAACACCGCATCGCGCTGGTCGAGGCCTATGCCAAGGTTCAGGGCATGTGGCGCGACGCCTCGACCCCCGACCCGGTGTTCACCGATACGCTGGAACTGGACATGGGCACGGTCGAGCCCTCGATGGCCGGGCCGAAGCGGCCGCAGGACCGGGTGGTGCTCTCTGGCGTCGCCGCCGGCTTCGCCAAGGATCTGTTGGCCGGCGTGATGGGCGTGCCGGGTGATGCGCCCGATCTGCGCGTGCCGGTGGCCGGTGCCGATTACGACCTGGGCCATGGTGACGTCGTGATCGCCGCCATCACCTCCTGCACCAATACCTCCAACCCGTATGTGATGGTCGCGGCCGGGCTGGTTGCACGCAAGGCGCGCGCCAAGGGCCTGAAGCCCAAGCCGTGGGTGAAGACCTCGCTGGCACCTGGCAGCCAGGTGGTGACCGACTA
>Ga0105048_10019958_pt1 | contig 10249 bp, 6 predicted proteins | sample MAT05_FD_78382 | JGI IMG/M metagenome (GOLD analysis project Ga0105048, IMG submission 78382) | Freshwater microbial communities from Lake Fryxell liftoff mats and glacier meltwater in Antarctica - MAT-05 | ecosystem: Environmental > Aquatic > Freshwater > Ice > Liftoff microbial mat | place...
CATCATCTTCCGCATGAAGCGCGTATGGAATGCCGATATCGGCCACGATCTTCATCGCCCAGTAGAGCTTCTCGACATCGACGGCGGGGAACGACGGACTGGATGACGCCATGAACGATTTGAAACCGGTGGCACCCATTGCAGCCATCTCTTTGATATCGACTACATTCTGGCGAGGCTCGCCAATGATTCCGGCCCACAGTGCCATATCGATAATCGAGGTCTTCGCGACTCTGAGGCGCTTTGCCTGGAATTGATCACCATTGACTGTGGTCGGATCAGCCTGCGGCATTTCGATCACCGTTGTGATCCCGCCAGCGGCGGCGGCATGACTGCCGGTCGTAAAGCCCTCCTTCGTGAACTCTTCTGGTTCTCTGAAGTGGGTGTGGACATCGATTCCACCGGGAATGACCAGATGACCGGTGGCGTTGATACGCTCATCCGCCAGCATGCCGCGCGCATCGGAAACGATTCCGGAAATTCGCTCGCCGGTAATGATCAGATCGGCACGGAAGCTGGTTTCGGGGGTGACAATAGTGCCGCCCTCGATAATCGTCGTTCGTGGCATGAATGTGCTCCGCTAAGGCGCCCCGGTTCGTTTTGGGGGCGCAAAGACACGTGGACGCTAATCAAGGACTTTATCATCGCGAGCGGATTATGTGTACGAATTAGTCGGCGGTAGTAGCGTCTGATTCTCCGGAGGCAAAGCGCTGAGCGTGACGGAGGTTGAAGAGCAACTGGGTAAATTCGAGGATCCGACCCCGGTCTACGGCCGGAAGTTCTCTCATCAGGTAATAAAGGCGCCAATCATCTGGTTCCACCGCGGCCGCCAGTGTCGAATCGGGAATCCCAAATTCGGCTGATTCAATGTAGGTCGGGCCAGCAGCCGTCAGCAGGGCACGCTCGGCAGGGGTCAGCGACGGGCGAGGTGGCTCGCTCGGAGTATGTCTTGTGCGGGAACTCAAATCGTAGACCATGACCGCATCTTAGGGCAGACTGGCCATTCCGTCTACTCAGGCTATAGGACTTTCGGATGCTGCCTGTTCGGTCATGCCACTTCCTGGTGTGGCCTCAGTTGCCTTACCTGCAGGGTTTGAGAATCCCGAATTTATCGAAAGAAGCGTGGAGGGGCTAATGGGAATCGATTCGTTTTGGCCAATCCCATCCCTGGCGAACTGTGTTGATCGTTTCCAGATGGGTGCCGATGAAACGGAGTCCCTGATCAAGACCGTGGTCATAAAGATTGATCAGCCCCTGTTCGCTGGCGGTCGTCTCCTCGACTCCAAAAGACTTTGGAGCGATCCCGGGTCGGATAATGTGAACGGCAGCCCGCCAGGCGGTTTCCTGGATCACGGATGAACGGAAGATGTTGCGGTAGATCGGTCCAGGATCGGAAACGATCGCAATGATTTCGCGATAATCCATGGTCGAAACTTCGAGCACCGGGATTGCGCAGGTGTAGATGGCGTCGACAAAAGGTACCCCTTCGACTTCTGCCGGACGTTGCCATGCGTGCAGAAGTCGTGTCGACGCGTACAGGACATCGCCAAAATTTTCGGCAGTGAGGCGGTGAGCTCGATCGTCCGCTCTTGTGTCCCAGAGGTGCGGAGTGAAGTTTTCGTGAGCCCAGGCGTGGTCACCGCGATCGGCATGAACGAGCAGGCGCCTGCCGAGAGCCCCCGCGCGCGTACCTTGCGTTTCAATTGCACCCGCGATTGTATGGACTGCCGAGGTCGCGATGCAGAGTCTTGGAGTTGACCCCGCTATCATTTTCGGGACAACCGACTGACTTACTCCTGCGATATCGGTGAGGAGAATGTCGCTCATGCCAGTGCCTTGAACGCCGAACATGGCCAGACCGCGCAACCAGGTGGCGACGCCGGACGAGTAAGCCTCTCCGACTGATGCCCGCATCGCCGGAAGGGCTGCGCCGGATGAGCCGGCATAGGCCGCTGCGGTGAACCCATGAGTTTCAAGCGCACTGAGCACACCGTGAACAAAGGCAGCTTTGAAACCCGTTCCCCCGCATGCGATGGCAGTTTTAGTGGGATCGATGGTCATATCGCGTTCGTTTGCTCCTCTCCATCGAATCGAACGGATGCGAGGGTACCATGCGAGGAGGCTGAAGCTGTCTCATAAGCGCAGTCCCGGAGTTTGTCCGGCGGTACCAACTGGCGATAGAAGAATGTCCTGACGGGTCGCAGAATCAAGCTGATCGAAGACTGATTCGCGTGGGCGAATCGGGATTCCCTGGAGGTTCTCCGACATGTCTCGTCCTTACAGCCGCCGACTTCACTGTGCACTCATGTTAGCTGGAGCAGTTGCTCCGTTCGCAACCTATTCGGCACTGGCCAAAGAGAAAAAACACAAATATGTCGTTGTCGATCTGGGTGTACTCGATGGTGGTGACTACAGCATTGGCAACGCGATCAACAACAGCGGCGTGGTGGTCGGGATGGCCACTGCCACCGGAGGCTCGCACGCAGTCAAACTCGAGGATCTCGATCTGACCGGACTCGCTTCGAATGATTCCGCCAGTTCAGCCAATGACATCAACAAGAACGGTCAGGCTGTCGGATACATCTCATCCGCTGAAACCTCCGGTCAGCGCGCGACACTCTGGCATGATGCTGGAGAGACCGATCTCGGTACGCTCGGCGGTCCGTTCGGTATCGCCCACGGTATCAATGACAAAGGCGATGTCGTCGGGCAGTCGACATTGGCCGATGGAATCATCGCCCACGGATTCCTCTGGCATGATGGCGCGTTGGCCGATCTCGGAACGCTGGGTGGTGAGTTCAGCATCGCCAAGGACATCAATGCCGAAGGACTCATTGCCGGACTTTCGACATCGGAACCGGGTCAGCAGCCATATGGTCCCGGCACGAAGGCCGTTCTTTGGGGGCCGGACGGCATGATCGATCTCGGTGCGCTCGGTGGCGATGTTGCCGCGGCGGCAGGAATCAACTCCAAGGGTTGGGTTGTTGGCGGTGCGACTACAGAAAAGGGTCTCGAATTCGGTGGTCCCGGAACACACGCCTTTGTGTGGAAGAATGATACGTTGCTCGATCTCGGCGCGTTCGATGGGGCGGACTTCAGCAACGCCAACGCGATCAACAAGGATGGGCAGATTGTCGGTTTTGCCGGTAACCCCTATGCCAGCGATCCCAACAACAGCATGACCGCAACACTCTGGGAAGAAGATGGGACCATGGTGAACCTCAATGAAGCCATCGATCTTGTCAGTGGCTGGTTTCTTGTAACCGCGATGGGAATCAACGACAAAGGACAGATCACGGGACTCGGTATCACCGACGGTCAATACCGCGGTTTCCTGCTGGAGCCTGTGGACTAGAGAACTGTGTCTTCGCTCGAACAACTTCCTCATTGACCGTCGATTCGATTGCGTATCTAATGCGGAATCGAAATGCGAATGTGCGTGCAACGAGGAGTTGTCTCATGACTGAAGTGATCCAGTTTGCACCCGGTGGGTATCGATACATCAAAGGTGTCTTTCAGTATTCGGCGGGTGTGTCCGCCCTGCCGGGTTATGCGATCGAGCGGGTGCGGCTGACGAAGTCAGTGCCGCTTGCCGAGGGATTCGCGCTAGTCGAATCTCATCTGGCATCGCTTGGACGTCCGATGACCGCGTTTTGTGCCTGTGAGTTGCGATCTCCGGAACCATTTTCCGAGCAGGGGTTTATGGACTTCAATCGTCAATACGTGGGCACACTCGAGCGGTGGGGACTCTTCAAAGACGAGACCAATCCAGTTGCTCGCACCAACGTTTGCCCTGAATTTGCCAAACCAGCGGAACCTTCACTCCACGCTTTCTCCTACACGATTCCGATGGAGACAGATCGAGATAGTTTCATCATTGCCGGTGGTGGTGAAGCGCGCGAAGGAGCGGGACCGTATCAGAACACTATTGTTCGCCTTAGAGATATTTCGCCAGAAGCACTTGTCGAAAAGGTTCGTTATGTGATGGCGGCGATGGAAGGGCGACTCAGCGCTCTTGGCTTCGGGTGGAACGACGCGCTGTCGGTTCAGGTCTACACGGTGCATGACATCGGATTTCTGATCGCCCCGGAGATCATCAGCAAGAGCGCGCCAACTGCGGGGGTTGTCTGGAATTTCAGTCGGCCACCGGTGATCAATATCGAATACGAGATGGATGTTCGAGGCGCCTTCAGGGAGATTGCTCTCTAGCCCGGATCGCTTTTGTCGATTTGCGAGTTGACGATAGGGTGCGTGGCCCCATTCTTACCGGAATTCCAGCCGCTCTCCGTGAAGGTTCCGGGTCAGCAAAATCCAGGAACAAAAGCAAATGAAACGGGCGCCGCGAATTCGCGGCGCCCGTTCACGCTCAATCTTGAAAGCTTCTCCGTTACTCGACAGTCGACGGAATTTCGGCATTGCGAAGTACCCGAACTTCGTTCGCGACACCACCGGGCGGTTCGTTGAAGTAGATGATCCACGGCCGCCCGGAGAGATCTGTGGTCACGATTGGACGCCCCTGGGTATTCGGCTGGTCTTCCGTAAGGATTACTTCGGGTCCGGGTTGGATCGATCTAAACGGAATAGCCACCGCGCCCACATCGACCGTGGTACCCGTCCCGACGTTGTAGACGACGTAAACGACACCCTGGTCATTGACCGTGATCGACGGGAAGGTTCCCCTGTTGCCAAAGGTGAGCAGCGTGTCACCTCCCCATTCCGTTGCATCGGCGGGTAAGCGGCGCAGGAAGAGGAAGGTATCGGTCGCCTGACGACCGTAGGCGATGAGTACACCGCCCGTGGGATCGGCAACCATATCGAGCAACCGGCCGCCAAAGCCCTCGCCACGACCGACGATGAGCACCTCGGGTGTTGTCCAACCCAGCGGATCGTCCAGTGGGCGGCTCGACCATTCGACCCTGGCTGCTGCATTCAATCCGAGTGAGGCCGCGTACACCGACCAGACCGCGACCAGCCGGTCGCCATCGGAGACGATATGCGGGCGGGACGCTGCGGCATCGGTGTAATGGGTATTGACGAGCACTGGTTTGGTCCAGCTCTCGCCGATGACAAGATCGCTGGCGAAGATGTCGGCATTGGCGGCCGATTCCTGAATCGCCTGAGTCGAGAATGCCCGCTGATCCTGCCACGAGACGTGCAGGACATTTAAATTGTCGACAGTGAGTGAAGGAGAAAGTTGATAACCGGAACCGGCCTGACGAGCCACGGGAACGGGCGTGACCCATCCACCAGTGACATCCTCGTAGGTGTACATGATTTCGCTGAAGAAACCGGCTTCGTCTTTGGCTCGATCACCGAATACGAGATGCACGATACCGTCCTCATCGACAACGGCAGTTGGTCCCATTTGTACGTCTCCGCCAGCGATTTTGGTGGAGTCTGACCACTTTCCGGAGGCCGGATCGTATTTGGAACTATAGAGACCCTTGTTCCCTTTGTCGTCACCTGCGGTCGGTTCTGCCGAGAAGAAGACCCAGGCGGAACCGTCCGGCTTGGTGATGATGAGCGGAGCCCAGGCCACCCAGATCGCATACCCGCGAACGGCGCCATCAGATTCCAACTTGAGTGCAGTGGTTTCCGGTGTCTGCTGGCGCGTTACACCATGTTGATTGGTACAAGCGGCCCAAAGTCCGGTGACCGACTTTTGCGCGGAAGCATCGGCGTATGCGAGCCAATCGGCATAGGGTCCAGAAGTGCCCTCGATGAATGCAGCCGAACCGGCGGCGATGACTTCATAGTTGACGAGTTTTCGCAAACCGTCTTCGTCATCAACCCAGAGGTAGGCGGCACCTGGATCGCTGCCGGTTTCCAGCAGCACGTTCTCACCCGCGAGTCGCTCCAGTCGACGTACAGCCTGACTGCCAAAGCACTCTGACTCAAGCGGCGCGTCGACTCCCGCAAGGCGGAAGTCGCCATTCTCAAGTTTCAAGCTGGCGGCGTCGATCGCTTCTTCCACGTCATAGCGCTTGAGCTTCGGTGACTCGATTTGACCGGGCAAACCGAGGAGGTTGCCGCCGCGGGCAATTGCACCCGCCAATGGCAAAGCCGCATCCTCAAAAACGAAGACGGGATCCACCGCTTCCGGATCGATCCGAAAGAGAAGCACCAACCGAGCGGACTTGCCGCGGCCAATACCGACTCCATCCTCGACAACTTTGGGCTCAAGACTTAGCGCATTTGCGGCACCCTCGGTAATGGAGGCTGAGAATCCGCTTGCCTTTTCTGAACCTGTGAAGCGGATTCCGAAGTCCTTCGGATTAACCGTGCCTTTGTTTGCGCTCCAGTTGGTAACATCGACAACCGTTACCACCCAGTTGCGGTCACTCTTCGCGGCGATATCGAGTTCAGGAACCGCTGCGGTCCGGTTTGCATAAACGACTGAAATCCGCCAGCGGCCGGAAAGAAAGACCGGACGCGGGATCGATGATTCCTCAGCGGCGACAGGCGATGCCTGGGGACTGGCCACCGAGGTGGCAACATCTGTTCCATCGTCCTGCGCATTCGCGTGCGAGAAGACGTTCGGGAAAACAGAGAGGAGCATTCCCAGCAAGGCCAGAACGATTCCTACTCTGCCAATCGTCGCACTCCAACGTTTCCGCTGCATCCAAGACCCTTCCTGTGCCCGCTTGCACGGACAATGACATGAAACCTGATGGCTCCAACGAATGGCATCCGACTTCGTCTACGTCTGCGACGTGAGATGGGATGGATTTGGATCAGATTCGATCCGGAGCCCGATCATGACGAATCGCCGTCAGCGTACACGGGAGCAATCGAGCGATCAAGTGATGCAAAGCACCGGTTCGATGATTCATCTCGGACGGGTGATCATGTAGAAGTACGTGCTCATGCGTTTCTGAAGAGATGGGCCAGTAGCGCAGTTGAACTGCCTAGCCGGACTGAGCGGTTATTGATTTTCAGTGAAAACTGATGGACTCTCCATGAGCTCCGCCTCGTGGAGAAACGCTCCTCCCTTTCCAACTCGACCGATGATTACGTCTAAAGAAGTGGTTCCGATCGGGCAGAGCGCAGCTGTCTGGATGTTCATCGTGCGAGTGCCGTTTTTCAGGTCGGAGTACTCGTATTCTGAACGAATCAGGCGTGCACCATCGATCGACTTACAGTTAAGTTTGACGAAACTTTGGTTGCAGGAGAGTCGACGCTCATTCTCACGCGAATAGTGTAGAGTCCGGGAACGGCGGTCGGATAGCTCCATTTTGCCATTCCGACGCGATCGTCACCGCTAAGGTCGACGATATCGGATTGATTTTCCGAATCCTGTGTGCCCGTGTCACGAACAATACTTTCACCAGGAATCGACCACTTTGACCATTGATTGTCAAACGGTCCAGGTTTTCCGTCGATTTCGATGAGACGACCTAGCTGTGCTCCATCCCGCGCGTAAAGTTCCAGAACGAGACCCTGATGCCGGATGTCGCTTACTTTGCGATAGCCTAGCCGGAGTAATTCAACGCGAACTTGCGGTCCACCGAACTTCGCAATCAACCACACGGCATCGTTCTCGGGATTCAGCGGGCTGAGCAGATGTTCAAGTTCTCCGGCATCCACCTGGCGAGCTTCCAGGCCCCGATCGAGCCAGTGTTCTCCACCCCGTGTTCGTTCGGTTCGACCATCCATGAGGGTGATGACGCGATTCGTCGTATCTAGATCGTCGGCGTAGACATCAATTAAATCGGTAACGATACCGCCGTACGAAAAGAAAAGAATCGGCTTCCCGAGATGGGCCTGAATGCGGAGATCTTCTGCCGCTTCGGTCCACGAGTTTCGAGCACCGTATTCGAAAACTGAAGGCACACCTAGACTCGATGCAATGACGACAAGCAGCCAACCTGCAATTCCGGCACTTCGAAGGGCGATCGGCACTGGTTTGTTCACGAACGCGACACTGGCCAGGATCGCCCATCCGAGTGTGGAAGTCAGGACCGTCCGCGTTTCAAAGCCCGGACTGATCAGACTCACCAGGGTGGATGCGGCGATGGTGCCGCCGAACAGGAGTAGCGAGACCGCGCATCCCAGACTCCGCCCGGCAATCACTATGCCGATGATCGCGATAACCACCATCGACCCGAACATGATGAGGTGTGCGTCGCTCCACCGATCCCACATCGGTAGCGTTCCGATGCAACATGGTGTTCCGAATCCATCAAAACCGGTAAGTGTCGCAATCGCCTGTTCCAATCCGGCAAAACTCGGAACAAACGTGGATCGATTTGCCTGATCGGGATTGGCAGAGAGGTTGTCGATGGTCGATTTGAGTTGGGGCAACCAGGGGACAAAGCATAATCCAGCGCTAACGGCCGCGACCAGAAGCGGGAGGCTTTCGCGCCGAAGTTTCCAAATCGCATAGGCCAGCACGATGAAATGTGGAAGCAGGGCATAGGCTGCGGAGTAATCGATCCAAACAGAACCGATCAGCGCTATGGAGTAGAGAATGGCCCAGCGCTTCTGGCGGGTCTGGATGAAAGCGACAAACGAGAGGTAGGTAAGTGCGATGAAAAATGACACCGGAACGTACATCTTTCCGGTTCGGGAATAAAAAAGATGGATTGGGGAGAGAATGATGACAATTGATGCGGCAAAGGCGACTCGCTTGTCGAACAAGCGAGTTACAAGCAGATAAAAGGCAACAATAGCCCCTATGCCGAATACGGCCGTAACGACGCGCGCGGCAATTGTTTCAACGAAGATCAGATCCGAGAGCTTCACTAAGAGGAAAAAGAGTGGTGGGTGGGGCGAGTAATAGCCGTCGAATCCCGAAACGGCACTCCAGGATTGACGAGAATAAAGGAGAGTGAATCCTTCATCGAGATTTAGACTCAGACGCCCAAGCACCGGAATGCGGCTCAGGAACGAGACGAGAACGACGATTAGCAGTCCTCCCCAACTGATCACCCATTCCCGGAGTCGAATCGAGAAGGATGTATCTGAATTAAACGGGGTTAAGGCATTTGATCGAAGCGATCGAGTGAGGGGTTTGGCGGAATTGAGGAAGTCAATGACGGGATAGGTCGGCCGGTCCGCAGGAGATGGATTCATCGATCGTTCCTGATTCTGAAAGTGCAGTCGGTATCGAACTGATCGAAAAGCAATAGCGGGGCGCTGTAATCGATCAATTGCTTCTCTTACTCACTTTCTCGAGAACATTTTGACCTTTAGAAGCCGTGCGGGCAGTCTAGCACGACATTGCCGGAAGGCACTCTTTACCTGATGAGACATCGACGTCGCATGTGTGAGTGGAGAATCCGTGCGACCAGCTTGTGGAATGAAGTGCCGCCAATTGCCGCGTGCGATTTGACACGGCCGGAACGGATCACTCTTATCGATCGCGCGTTTCGAGGACCATCCCCATGAACTGACGGCGGTCAGGACCATCCAGATAGGTGTGCTACCTTTTAAACAAAATCTCCAAACAAGAATGGATAGTCATGCAAGTGGATTCCGCGTTGCCTGCCAGAACTGAACGTTGGAACTATCGAGACGATGTGCTTGCGGTTTTGGCACTGCTGGGTGCCATTGTTGTCGTTGTCTGGTACGGCTTCAGTACATCGAGTTTCCTCGGGCGGATCGACATCGTCACCCAGTACCTTCCGTGGTACGACTACCTTGGCGAACAACTGCAAAATGGAAATATCCCAGGATGGATTCCCTATTCGTTTGGCGGCGCGCCGTTCGCCGGAGATCCCCAATCAGGCTGGGGCTATATGCCCGCGATGCTCGTTTTCTCGCTTATCCCGGGACGTGGTGGTTTCGAGACGCTGATTGTTGTGCATTTTCTGATCGCTGCGCTTTCGTCGTATGCGTTCGGCAGAGTGATCGGACTTGGAACCTGGGGAAGCTTCGTGGCCGCAGCCGCGTTCACCTTCTCCGGTTTAGTCGAACGTACCCGATGTTGCACGATTCATGTTGAAGTCGCCGTCTGGGTTCCCGTGGCTTTTCTCGGGATCGAACTCGGAGCCCAATCTCGCAATTGGAAAACGCGCATTGCCTGGTGGGGAGTGGCGGGCATCGCGACCAGCCAGATTATCGCCGGGTGGATTGGGGTTGGTGCCGCGTACGGATTGATGGCGGTTGCTGCGTACGCACTCTATCGAATCGTATTGACACCGGATCCAGGTGACCGGGATTTGCGGGATCGCGTGGCCAATGGTGTGGTTTTCGGGATCACGGCCGGATTGTCAGCGGTTGTTCTTGCCGCGACTGCGCTGATACC
>Ga0105048_10019959_pt1 | contig 10248 bp, 7 predicted proteins | sample MAT05_FD_78382 | JGI IMG/M metagenome (GOLD analysis project Ga0105048, IMG submission 78382) | Freshwater microbial communities from Lake Fryxell liftoff mats and glacier meltwater in Antarctica - MAT-05 | ecosystem: Environmental > Aquatic > Freshwater > Ice > Liftoff microbial mat | place...
GGCGACGATGGCGTCGACGAGGTCGCGGGTGAGGAGCGACTTGCGGATCTCGCTCTCGCCGGACCCCGCCTTGCCGGTGAAGAGGGGCGAGCCGTGGAGGACGACGGCCACCACGCCGCCTCCCTTCGCGCGCGGGCGCATCTTCTTCACCATGTGCTGGACGAAGAGGAGCGAGCCGTCGCCGATGCCCGGGAGCCCGGCGCCGAAGCGGCCCTGCTCGCCCTCTTCCGCCCCGGCGCGGACGGCTTTTTCATAACCCTTCCAGTCGACGCCGAAGGGGGGGTTGGAGAGCTGCCAGTCGAAGAGCTCGTCGGCGTGCTTGTCGTCGGTGAAGGTGTTGCCGAGGGTGACGTGGTCGGGGTTCTCGTTGCGGACGAGCATGTCGGCGTGACAGATGGCTCAGGTCTCGGGCTGCCACTCCTGGCCGTAGAGCATGGGGCGGGCCTTCGGGTTGAGGGCGCGGATGCGGGTGTCGGCGACGGTGAGCATGCCGCCGGTGCCGCAGGCGGGGTCGTACACCTTGGTGCGAACGGCTCCCTGCCGGACGCGGTCGCCGTCGACGGCGAGGCAGAGGTCGACGGCGACGAAGGTGGCGACGACGCGGTCGAGGAGCGCGAGCGAGGCGTCGGCCGCGGCGATGCGCTCGATGTGGGCCTTGAGGTTGAACTGGTCGAAGAGCCCGCGGACGTTGGAGTAGAATGCCCGGAGGTACTTCAGGAGGTTGTCCTTGACGTTGCCCCGGCGGCAGGCGGCGAGGTCGAGGGTGGAGACGTTGAAGAAGGGGAGGTCGCTGCAGTCGTCGAGGGTGTCGCGCTCGGCCTGCAGGTCGGCGTTGCCCTTCCCCTTGTGCGCCGCGAGGTGTTCATCGTGGACGACGCGCACGCGGTCTTTGTGGGGCGCGAGGACGCAGTCGAGGCGGCGGAGCACCGTCATCGGGATGAAGACGTGGCGGTACTCCGAGGGCTGGTACGGGCCCCGCAGCAGGTCGGCCACGCGGAAGATGAAGGCCGACAGCTCGCTGAACGACTGGAAGCGCCGCGGGGCCTCAGGGACGGACGTGGCGGGTGCGTCGGAGGCGGCGGTGCGTGGGCGGGGGGGGCATCGCGGCGGACGCTACCGCGCGGCCCCGCGGGGCGTCAGCAGCATCCGTAGGCTGGGCGTCATCGGGCGGTGCGATGACGTCGGTGAAACCCGCTGGCGGGGGCTGTGGTAGCGTCCGCGCGATGCTCCGGTCGTTCGTGATCCAAGGGTTTCGGACCTTCGAGCACCTCTCCCTCACGGAGCTCGGCGCGGTCAACCTCGTGACGGGTCGCAACAACGTCGGCAAGACGATGCTGCTCGAAGCGCTTCGGCTCTTCGCCGCGGAGGGTGACGCCCGGATCGTCGAGGCGCAGCTCCGCGCGCGTGACGAGTTCGACGTCCAGCGAGAGCCGGCTCGCTTGGGCCACGCTCCGGCGGTGGACATCACGGCGCTGTTTCACGGGCGTCCCACGCTCAACGGCACGCCGCTCTCGCTCACGCTCGGTCCGGCGGACGCCGCCCGGGGGCGCCCTGACGCTCCGCGCCGGGATCACACGCTGGTCGCGAGGCGCGGAGAGCAACTCCTTTCTCGCGTCGATCGCGGGCGTTCCCCGCGAAGAGCTCGCCGTCGGGCTCGGGGTTCGCTGGGGCGACGAGCCCGAGAGGGTGAGCCGGATCACTGAGCGCGTTCCCCTCTATTCGACGGCCGACGCCGAGTTCGGGCCGCTGGTGCCGCTGCGCCCGGTGAGCGATGCGCCCGCGATCGTCTCGGCGGGGGGCCTGTCGCGCGAGACCGCGGCGCGCTGGTGGGACTCGATCTCGCTCACCGACGCCGAGGAGCGGGTCATCGAGTGCCTGCGGATCGTCGCGCGCGTCGAGAAGATCGCGCTGGTTCGCTCCGGGGACACGCTCCATGGCCGGAGCTTCGTGTTCAAGCTCGCCGGGGAGGGCGACTGCATCCCGATGCGCGCGCTCGGAGACGGCGTCGGGCGCATGTTCTGGATGGCGCTCGCGCTCGAAATCGCCCGCGACGGGCGGCTCCTCCTCATCGACGAGATCGAGCACGGCATCCACAACAGCGTCCTGCCCGACCTCTGGCGCTTCATCCTGCGCGCCGCGGCCGTGCAGGGCGTCCAGGTGTTCGCGACGACGCACTCCTGGGACTGCATCGAGGCCTTCCAGGTCGCGGTCAACGAGCTGGAGGCCGACGGCGCCTTGGTCCGCCTCGCAAGGTGCGGCGGCGCGATCGCGCCGACGGTGTTCGATCGGGCGGAGCTCGCGGTCGCCACACGCGGCGAGATCGAGCTGCGATGAAGCACTCCGCCGCGGTGCTCCTCGTCGAAGGGCGCGACGACGAGCACGTCCTCTACGCGCTCGCCGTCGCGCACGAGCTCCCGCAGAGCTTCAACGTCGTCGCGCTCGACGGGAAGGACCCGCTGCTCGCCGACCTCGCGGTGCGGCTGAAGGCGCGCAACGAGCGTCGGCTGGGGGTCCTCTTCGACGCGGATGAAGACCTCGGCGCGCGGTGGCGCGCGGTGCGGGACGTGGTCGAGGCGAAGTATCCGGGAGCGATGCCGGCGGTGCCCGATCGCGACGGCGTCGCCGTGGAGCTGGACGACTCGCTCACCTTCGGCGTGTGGCTCATGCCGGACAACGTTCTCCCCGGAGTGCTCGAGTCGTTCCTCGCGTCCCTCGTCCCACCGGGAGATGTCTTGCTGCCTCGCGTCGACGCGATGCTCGGCGCGCTCGGCCCGGCGCAGCGCTTCCCCGCGGTGCGCCTGCCGAAGGCTCGTGTCCACGCGTGGCTCGCGCTCCCGGAGGAACCCGGCAAGCCGCTCGGCCAGGCCATCACCGCGCGCTACCTCGACCCGCAACTCGACGCGGCGAAGCGCTTCACCGCGTGGCTTCGTCGGATGTTCCCGACGTCGTAGCCCGGTAGCGCCGACGCCGGCCCATCCCGCGCCCGTTGCACTCCGCCGCCCCACGCTGCTACGTCCTCGCGCGGCCATGACGATCACCCTCGCCGCCATCGACGCCCTCCTCGCGCTCCTCCGCAAGCGCACGCCCGCCCCCCGCTGGGCCACCGGCGCGGCCCTCACGCGGGCCGTCGAGGTCACCGTCGTCCGCCACGTCGACGAGGGCGCCGTCCTCTCGGTCCCTGTCGAGGACTGGCCCACCCCGGCCACCATCGAGCTCTACCCCGACAGCGAGGAGTGGGCCTGCGACTGCGGCGGCGCCGACCCCTGCGCCCATGTCATCGCCGCGGCCCTCGCCGTCGCCAACGCGCTCCGCACCAACGCTCCCCTGCGCGACGCCTCCGCCGCGCGCTCCGCCATCCGCTACCGCCTCTCCGGCGCGCCCGGTCTGCTCCGCTGTGCGCGCGAGCTCGTCGCCCCCGACGGCGCCGTCAGCGCGCTCACCATGCCCCTCATGGAGTGCGGCGCCCAGCTCGACGCGCGCGACGTCGACCTCGCGCTCGATCGCATCCCCGCCGTCCGCAGCGGCGACCCCATCGCGCCCGATCGCCTCGCCGCCGTCCTCGCCTCCCTCGCGGAGTGCGCGGACGTGCGCGTCGGCGACGACCCCGTCCGCGTGGTCACCGACCCCGTCTTCCCGCGCGCGGTGCTCGACGGGCACCCGAAGGGCTTCGCGCTCCGGCTCCTGCGCGACCCGGCGGTGACCGCCCCCGTCGCGCGCGGTGTGGTGCGCTGCGGCAACGTGGTGCGCCCCGTCGGCCTCGCGTCGGTGCTCGGCGTCGCGTGGGACGACCTCCCCCACACGCGCGTCATCGCCGCCGCCGACGTGATCGAGCTCGCGGTGGAGACCATCCCCGCGCTCCAGGAGAAGATCGCCGTGGACGTGCGCGGCCCGCTGCCCCCCGTGGCGAAGTCCTTCCGGCCGCGCGTGGAGATGGGCGCGACGCTCCTCCCGCACCTGCTCACCGTGATGCCCGTGGTGGTCTACGGATCGCCGCCCTGCGCGCGGGTCACGAGCGACCGGCTCGTCCACCTCGGCGGCCCGGTCCCCGTACGTTCGAAGCCCGCGGAGGTGGCGCTCGTCCACCGGCTCCGCGACGAGCTCGGGCTCATCCCCGGCGTGCGAACCGACTTCCGCGGCGACGACGTCCCGCGCTTCATCGCGCGGCTGCGGGCCTGGGAGGAGGGAGCCGCCGGCAGCACCACGTCGCTCTTCGAAGCGGAGACGCTCGTCCCCCGCTTCGAAGTCCGCGACGAGGGCTTCGACCTCGACTTCGAACTCCCCCGCGACGGCGCTTCTCCCGACGCGCCGACGCGTCGCGCCGAGGGCGCCGCGGTGCTCACCGCGTGGCGCGACGGCCTCGACCTCGTCCCCCTCACCGACGGCACCTGGGCCCCGCTCCCTGCGAAATGGCTCCGCGAGAACGGCCACCGCGTCGCCGACCTCCTCGCCGCCCGCCGCGACGACGGCACCGTCCCCCGCGCCGCTCTCCCCGCGCTCGGTCAGCTCTGCGATGCCCTGGAGCGCCCGCGGCCCGCGCGCCTCGACGGCCTCCGCGCCCTCGCCGTGGGCTTCACCGACCTCCCCACGGCGACGCTCCCGAGCGACCTCCGCGCGACGCTGCGTGTGTACCAGCAGCGCGGCGTCGACTGGCTGTGCTTCCTCCGCGACGCCGAGCTCGGCGCCGTCCTCGCGGACGACATGGGCCTCGGCAAGACGCTCCAGACGCTCTGCGCGCTGCGCGGGAGGGCCCTCGTGGTGGCGCCGCGGAGCGTGATGGACAACTGGGCCGCCGAGCTCGCGCGCTTCCGCCCCGCGCTGCGCGTGTCGACGTACCACGGCGCCGAGCGCGCCCTCGACCCGCGGGCCGACGTGACGCTCACCACCTACGCGGTGCTCCGCCTCGACGCCGATGGCCTCGCGAAGGTCGTCTGGGACGTCGCCGTCCTCGACGAGGCGCAGGCCATCAAGAACCCCGATTCACAGACGGCCCGCGCCGCCTACGACCTCCGCGCCACGTGGCGCCTCGCGCTCTCCGGCACGCCGGTCGAGAACCGCCTCGACGAGCTCTGGAGCCTCTTCCATTTCACCAACCCCGGGCTGTTGGGGGGCCGCGGCGACTTCGACGATCGCTACGGCAAGCCCATGTCCCAGGGGGATGGCGTCGCGGCGAAGCGGCTCCGCGAGCGGACTTCTACCTTCGTGCTGCGGCGTCTCAAGCGCGACGTGGCCCCGGAGCTCCCGCCGCGGACGGAGGTGGTGCTCCGCTGCGAGCTCGACGCGAAGGAGCGGGCTGTGTACGACGCGGTGCGGGCGGCGGCGCAGCGCGACGTGGTGGAGGCACTGGGGGAGGGGAAGGCGACGCTCGCCGTGCTGGAGGCGCTGCTTCGGTTGCGTCAGGCGTCGTGCCACGCAGGGCTCATCCCGGGGCAGACGGCCGACGGGTCGTCGAAGGTGACGACGCTGGTCGACGCGCTGGAGACGGCGGCGGCGGAGGGGCACCGGGCGCTGGTGTTCTCGCAGTGGACGGGGCTGCTCGACCGGGTGGAGCCGCACCTCACCGCGCGCGACATCGCCTTCACGCGGCTCGACGGCTCGACGCGCGACCGGGCCGGGGTGGTGGCGGAGTTCCAGTCGGAGAAGGGGCCGCCGGTGATGCTGGTGTCGCTGAAGGCGGGCGGGACAGGGCTCAACCTCACCGCCGCCGACCACGTCTTCCTCCTCGACCCGTGGTGGAACCCCGCCGTCGAAGACCAGGCCGCCGACCGGGCCCACCGCATCGGCCAGCAGCGCCCCGTGACCGTCTACCGCCTCGTGGCGCGCGACACCGTGGAGGAGCGCATCCTCGCGCTCCAGGAGAAGAAGCGCTCCCTCGCGGTGGCCGCGCTCGACGGGGGCGACCCCGCGGCGACCCTCACCCGCGACGACCTCCTCGCGCTCTTCGCCTGACGGCGTTCGCCGTTTCGGGGCGTTGTTGCGTCGTAACGCGCTCCGCAACGCCCTCCTGGCGAGGCCCCGAACGGGCCTCCACCCACCAGGAGCGCTCATCGTCATGAAGACCTCACTCACCCCCACTCACTGCTTCGCCACCCTGCTCGCCTTCACCGCCTGCGGCCCCGCGGACAACGCCGGCGCGCCGCGCGCGGGCGCAGAGGCCGCCTCCACCGCGCAGGCCGTCGCCGGGGGGGCGCAGACCACGTACCTCCGCTCGGTGGTCGGCCTCGGCCAGGTCGGCGTCGGCCCGCGCGGCACCGGCGTCGTCGTCGGCCCCCGGCACGTCCTCACCGCGCGCCACTGCGCGTCGCACCTCCCGCTCAACGACGTCGACCCGGCCAACCCGTCGCCCACGCCCGAGGTGATCGCCAACATCTCCATCACCCACTTCGACCCCACCCTCAACGGCGTGGTCACGCTCGGCCGCGTCGCCAACGCCCACTGGAGCTTCGAGACCGACGCCGCGATGCTGGTCACCACGCAGGACCTCGGCATCGAGCCCATGCGCGTCAACACCGCCCCCCTCGACGGCTGGGTCGGCCGGAGCGTCTTCGCCGTAGGCTTCGGGGCCGGGCACACGGACACCCGCTCGTGGGGCGCGTGGCTCAACATCCAGTCGGTGACCCCGTGGTCCTACCAGGCCATCGGCGCCAACGGCGAGACCGTCTGCGGCGGCGACTCCGGGGGCCCCGACCTCGCCTGGATGAACGGCGAGTGGTTCGTCGTCGGCGTCCACTCGACGGGCTCCAGCAACTGCGCCCTCGGCTCGATCCCCGAGTCCGCGCTCCGCGCCGACCGCATCGGCGCGTGGGCGCGCTCCCGCCGCCAACCGCTGGACCCTCGGCCGGGCCGAGAGCGCCCTCGCGGACGTCGACCGCGACGGCCGCGCCGACCTCATCACCCTCGACCTCTACGGGCTCCGCGTCTCCTTCGCCACGGGGAACCGCGCCGCCCCCTTCGACCTCACCCGCCCGGCGTTCGCGCTCACGGCGGCCAACTTCAACCTCCGCCTCGGCGCGTTGAACGTGTACGTCGGCGACTACAACGGCGACGGCGCGGCCGACCTCGTGGTGCAGGAGTTCAGCGAGGCCCACCTCTGGCGCTACAACCTCACCACGCGCGTCTTCGACGACCTGGGCAACATCCTCCCCGGCGCCGTCACCGGCCTCAGCGACACGGCCCTCACCGTCGCGGATTTCACCGGCGACGGGGCCACCGACGTCATCGTGCAGGACAACACCGTGGCCACCCGCGTGCGCGGCGGCGCGGCGCTCACGACGGGCGCGCGCATGACCGAGTTCCCGCGGAGCGTGTCGCTCACCCCCTGGCGCCTCGGCGACCCGCTGGTGACCACCCGCGCCTTCGGGCTCATCGCGCAGTACACCGACGGCGCGCGCTTTGAAGCGCCCACCCTCGCCCGCGCGTACCCCTTCCAGGAGCTCGGCTTCCGGCGCGCCGACCTCCCGGCGGGCCGCGCGCAGCTCTTCGTCGACGACTTCAACAACGACGCGCGCGGTGACCAGCACCGTCACGCTCTACGCGGGCACAGAGCTCCCCGCCAGCCCCCTCGGCGCCAGCCGCCTGCGCAGCGACCTCAGCGTCTTCACGGTCGACCTCTCGAGCGCCGATGTCAACGGCGACCGCGCGCCCGACCTCTGGCTCTCGGGGCCGCAGTCCGCCGAAGGGTACGACGGGCGCGCGCTCCGGTCCCTCACGAACACCCGGCTCTGGATCCGCGGCGACCTCAGGCTCCAGACATCGTCAACCGCTGACTCGCGGACGAGGAGGCGCGCATCGCGCCGAAGATCGACGCGCGGATGGCCGAGTGGGAGGCGATCGAGCGTGAGCTGGCGGAGGGCTGAACGCGGGTGCGTTGTCCGCCGCGCAACCGTCTGTGGTACCGTCGGCTGCGTGAGCTGGTCGTCCCATGCGCTACCCATCGTGTACGATGCCGTCCCTGACTGGTCCCGGTGGGAGCTCCCGGAGATCCCCCTGATGCCCCGCGGCGCGTGGCACGGGGAGGTGCAGAAGTGCATGTCGTCGACGATGGAGGCCACCGTCACCCGCGAAGGCCGTGACGCGCAGGTGCTGGAGGAGGTCGCCGTCCGCTGGATGGAGGAGCGCCCCAAGGTGGGCGTCGACCCGGATGTGTGCTGGGTGGAGCCTTGCCCTCCGGAGGGCAAGCGCCTCAGGAGCCTGCTCACATGGAAGAAGGGCCATGTGGTTCCGCTGGTGGCGCTCGAGGTGGTGAGCCCGTCGAACCCGACGAAGGACTACGAGATCGCGCCCGAGCGCTACGGAAACCTCGGCGTGAAGGAGCTGTGGATCTTCGACCCCGACCTGGAGGGTCCGCGCGCCTTCGGGGGACCCTACCGCCTCCAGGTGTGGCGCAGGGAGGCCGAAGGATTCCATCGCGTCCACGCGGGGGATGGTCCGTTCAAGAGCACCGCGTTCGGGGCGTGGCTCGTGCTCACGCAGGAGCGACGGATGCTCCGGCTGGCCGACGATCCCTTCGGACAGAAGCTCTGGCCCACGGTGGCGGAGCACGAGCGCGCGGAGAAAGAGCGCGAGCGCGCGGAGAAAGAGCGCGCCACGAACGGCGCCGCCCGTGTGCTGCTGCGCGGCCTCGCGCGCCGCCTCGCTCGGGCGCTCGATGAGCCGGAGCAGCGAGCCGTGCTGCGCGCGCTGGAGACGACCTCGGCCGACGCGCTCGACGAGGCGCTCGACGCGCTCGACGACGGGGCGCTCGCGGCGTGGTTCGAAGTACGCCGCGGAGCCTGAGCGCGCGACGCTTGACACGCCGCCCGGGGCCGGGCACACGGACACCCGCTCGTGGGGGCGTGGCTCAACATCCAGTCGGCGACCCCGTGGTCCTACCAGGCCATCGGCGCCAACGGCGAGCCGTCACGAACACCCGGCTCTGGATCCGCGGCGACCTCAGGCTCCAGACATCGTCAACCGCTGACCCCACGGGGCGCGCCACCACCCCCACTCGATCGCGACGGAGATGCCAAAATCCTCCGCGCCGGGGGAGGGGTTGGTGAGCGACGACCCCGCCGCCCCCACGCCCGCGGACTCCCCGCGGAAGAGGGACACACCATCGCGCAGGAAGATGCGCCGCCCGACCGCCCCCACGACGAGGTCGTCGAAGCCGTCGCGGTTGACGTCCCCCGCCCCCGCCGCGCTCCAGCCGAACAGCCCCACCGCGCTCGCCCCCGCGAGCACGGCGACCGCGGCGGACGAGGTCCCCACGCTCCCGCCGAGGTACACCGACGCGCGGCCCGCCCTGAGCCCGCCGCTCTCCGGCGCGCCCACCACCACGTCCGCGAAGCCGTCGCCGTTGAGGTCGCCCGCACCCGCCGCGCTCGCGCCGAAGCTGAACCCCGCCGCGGCGCCGCTGATGAGGGTGACGCGCGCGGCGACCGAGACGCCCGTCGCGCCGCCGAGGTGGACAAACGCGCGCCCGACGCCGCCGCTCTCCGGCGACGCGGCGCCCAGCACGACGTCGGCGCGGCGGTCGCCGTCCACGTCCCCCGCGCTCGCCGCCACTACGTGGAGGCTTCGAACGCCGAGTCCGTTGGAGAGCGTCACGGTGGGGCGCGCCGGGAGCCCGCTGGAGCCACCCGGAAACACCCAGGCCCAGGCCGTCCCGTCCGCGTTGCGGTTGCCGAGCAGGAGGTCGGCGTAGCCGTCGCCGTCGAAGTCGTCGCCCGCGATCGACTCGCCGACCTGGCCGCCGAAGGTCGCCCCGACGAAGGTGACCAGCGCCGCCGCGTCTGTGCCCGTCGCCGCTCCCCGGTAGACGTGGACGCGCGAGCCGACGATGGCGTTCCTGGCGCCCACCGCGACCTCGGCGTAGCCGTCGCCGTCGACGTCCCCGAGGCCCGCGACGGTCGCGCTGAACTCGCTGCCGAACCCGTCCCGGCTGGGGAGGACGATCACCGCCTCGTCGCGGAGACCGGCGGCGCTCCCGAGGAAGACGTAGGCGCGCCCGTGGGTCTCCTCGAAGTTGCGCGCCCCCACGGCGAGGTCGGGGAAGCCGTCGCCGTTCACGTCGCCCGCGCAGGCCACGGCGGCGCCGAACTGCCCCTCGGAGCCGCTGTCCACGGCGCCGTCCAGCTGCACCCCCGACGGTCCGGCGAGGTCGGCGGTCGGCGCGCTCGCGGGCCCTCCCGCCGCGCCAGGATAGACGTAGACGTGCCCCCGCGTGGACGACCCGACGGGGGCGCCGACCGCCACGTCCGCGAAGCCGTCGCC
>Ga0105048_10019960_pt1 | contig 10248 bp, 9 predicted proteins | sample MAT05_FD_78382 | JGI IMG/M metagenome (GOLD analysis project Ga0105048, IMG submission 78382) | Freshwater microbial communities from Lake Fryxell liftoff mats and glacier meltwater in Antarctica - MAT-05 | ecosystem: Environmental > Aquatic > Freshwater > Ice > Liftoff microbial mat | place...
AACCCCACCCGTGAACAGCTTCGGCTGGAAGGATTTGATTTGATCGATGAGCGCCTGCAATACCTGCTCGGCTGCTTGGAAGAAGCTTTGAAAAGCACGGGTGAAACTGAGCTTTTGTCCTATCTTCCTTGGTCCGGTCGCGAGCCTCAGGGCGATACAGCGCCGGAGGGATTGCCCCAACTTTACTCAATCGGTTTCCAACTCCTCAACATGGTGGAGGAGCGGGTGGCGGCGGAAATCCGGCGTGAGCGGGAAAAAGCGTTCGGCGCGGCTTCCATCCGGGGCCTTTGGCCACAAGCGCTGCGGGATTTGCAGGCGATGGAGCTGACGCCCGAACAAATTCTGGACGTTCTCAAGGATGTGATCGTGGAGCCGGTGCTCACCGCCCACCCCACGGAGGCGAAGCGCACCAGCATCGGCGAGCGCCACCGGGTGCTGTATGATGAAATGGTCCGCAATGAGTATCCCAAATACACGGAGCGCGAGCGCCGCCGCATCCGCGAGCGGGTGGTGACCACCTTGGAAACGCTTTGGCGCACCGCAGAAATCCATCTGGTGCGGCCGGACATCACCAGCGAGCTGCGGAATGCGGCGACTTATCTGCGGGATCTTTTTCCCGCCGCCATCAATCGCCTGGACACCCACTTCACCGAAGCATGGCGTGAGGCTGGGATGCCGCTGGAGATCCTGCGCTCCGCTGGCAATATCCCCCACCTGAGATTCGGCACCTGGATCGGTGGCGACCGCGATGGCCACCCGCTCGTCACTCCTGAAGTGACTGAAATCACGCTCAACACTCTGCGCAACTACGCGTTTGATCTGCTGGAAAGCGAACTCAAAGCGCTGGCCGCCCAACTCACGCTCTCACGCTATCTCACGCCCGTGCCGCCGGAGTTGGACGAGCGGATCGCCGAACTCGTCATCCTCGTCAATGCGGACGAAAAGGTGGCCCAAATCATGAACCGCCACATCGAAGAACCGTGGCGGCAAATGGCGAAATTGATGGCTCTCTGCCTGAGCGAACAAAAGGACGGGAAACCCGGCTATGCCACTCCCGCATGTTTGAAGAAAGACCTGGATCTTCTTTCCACCACTCTCACCGCAGCGGGTTGCAAACTGCTCGACGAAGGCGCTTTCCGCCCCTTGAGGCATAAATTGGAGATTTTCGGATTCCATTTAGCGACTTTGGATGTCCGCCAGAATTCCGAGTTTCATGACAAGGCGATCAGCCAACTGCTGCACGCGGCCGGAATCCCGGAAGGCGAAAACTATGGTGCATGGCCGGAGGAAAAACGCTTGGAATTTCTCAATGCCGAGCTGCAATCGACGCGGCCATTCCTGCATGACGATCTTCGCGTCGGCCCGGAGGCGGATCTGGTGTTGGACAGCTATCGGGTGCTCGTGCGCCATCGCCGCGCTTGGGGCACACCGGGACTCGGATCTTTGATCGTCTCGATGACGCGGCAGCTCTCGGATTTGCTCGGGGTCTATCTGCTTGCTCGTGAGGCGGGGCTGATGGAACTCACCGCCGCCGGCCTCGTTTGCCCGCTGCCGGTGGTTCCGTTGTTTGAAACCATGGATGACTTGGACCGCTCACCGGGAATTTTGAAAAGCTTCCTTCTCCATCCGCTGACGAAGCACTCGCATGCCTCCAGTGTGGGAGTGGCTACACAACAAGTGATGCTGGGCTACTCGGATTCCAACAAGGATTGTGGAATTCTCGCCGCCCAGTTCGCCCTTCACCGGGCGCAGAACGCACTGACCGCAATCGGTGAGGAGCAGGCGGTGAAACTTTGCTTTTTCCATGGCCGCGGCGGCACGATTTCGCGCGGTGCCGGGCCGACCCACTGGTTCATGGCCGCCTTGCCGCAAGGCGCGATGAGCGGTGGCTTCCGGATGACGGAACAGGGCGAAACCATCGCCCAGAAATACGCCAACCTTGCCAATGCCACTTTCAATCTCGAACTTCTGTTAGCCGGTGCGGCGGTCACCACCGCCCGCCACCGCCACCTCAAGGCGGAAGTGGATCCGTGCGAGGCATTCATGGACCAACTTGGTGCAACCAGCCAACAGATCTATCAGAAATTTCTCAAGACCGAGGGTTTCATCGAGTTTTACCGCCAAGCCACGCCGATTGATGCGTTGGAGAATTCACGGATTGGCTCACGCCCGGCGCGGCGCACGGGCAAGAAGGGATTTTCGATTGGTGATCTGCGGGCGATTCCCTGGGTTTTCTCATGGACCCAGGCGCGTTTCTATCTTCCCGGTTGGTTCGGCGTGGGATCTGGCTTGGCAGAATTGAAAGAAACCGATCCCGCAGGCTTCGCCAAATTCAAACAAGCTTTGCCCAAGTCCACCTTCTTCAGCTACGTGCTGACGAATGTGGAAACGAATCTCGCCTCAGCCAACCTGGGCCTGATGTCTGCCTATGCCGGACTGGTGGAGGACCCGATATTAAGAGAGGAATTCCTGAGCTGGATCGTAGAGGAATTCGAGCGCACCAGATCTCTCCTCGCCGAGCTTTTTGATGGTGAAATGCAACACCGCCGCCCACGCATGGCGAAGACCCTCGAAATCCGCGAAGCCCCGCTCAAAGTTCTGCACCACCAGCAAATCAATCTCCTGCGCGAGTGGCGCGGCCACCTTGCGGGGAAGCGGACGGAGGAGGCGGATGCCTTGCTGCCCAAGCTCCTTCTCTCGATCAACGCCATCGCCTCGGGACTGCGCACGACAGGCTGATTCATTGGTTTTCAAGGTCTTACGAAGGCTTTTCCGGGGGAATTCACTTTTTCCTCTTGGGGCCTTGACGTGGCGATTCAAGAAGTGCAGCTTTGCAGAACTTTAAAAGGAACAACTCATGGAAATACACGGCACAGTTTACGATATCCTGCACAACAAGAGCGGCACGATTTGGACCACCACGCCCGCTGATTCGGTCTATCAGGCGATTCATCTGATGGGCGAAAAAAACATCGGAGCCTTGGTCGCGATCGAGAATGGTGAAGTCATCGGCGTTCTATCGGAGCGTGACTACAGCCGCAAAGTGGTCCTCCAAGGCCGCACTTCTCGTGATACGCTGGTGGGTGATATTCTCTCTCGCCCGGCAATCACGGTGAGCAGCAGGGATGGCATCCAAAAATGCATGCAACTGATGACCGGCAATCGCATCCGCCACCTGCCCGTGGTGGATGAGGGATCTCTCGTGGGCCTCATTTCCATCGGAGATCTCGTGAGCTGGGTGATGCAATCCCAGCAACACACCATCCAGCAACTCCAAGGCTATATTTCTGGCGATTATCCAGGATAGGATCTTGGAAAACTATCACTTGATCGCGGCTCACTCACCCGATGCGGTAGAGGAAAAATCTGCCTGGATTCCCCGTGATGGATGAGCGATCTCCTCTGGAAAACAGATCGCCCGCTTATCCCCGATCATCATCGGACCCCACTTGTTATGAAATCTCCTCTCCTTGTGTTTCTTCCCCTCCTTTCACTCCACGCCTGCTCCCCTGTGGCCGGGAAACCCAAGCTCGATCCAATAAGCGTCGAGCGAAAGATGCTCAACCTTCAGAAAAATTTCAACATCATCGATTCCAACAAGAACCACAGCCTTTCCCCCGAAGAAGTGAAACAAGGGTTGATCCGCTCGGGCTCCACGAATGTGTCCGATGAGCGTGTCCAAAAGGTGGTGCACTTCTACGATTTCAATCAGGATGGCAAAATTGACCTTCGCGAAGCCCAATCAGGCGCCGTTTCCGGGCCGCAGGAATTGATCAAAGAACTTGAATAGTTTACGCCGCTTGATTGGGAGCTGAAGGGGGATTTCTAAAAATCTTTGATAAAACCTTCCTGAGATCCCGTATTGTCCTTGCCACATTGACTCTGCCGCAGTGGTAAGACTTCCCTGTGAGCACCCCGACTTGGAGCTTGACAGACCACCTTTTCGCTGGTTGCCTGCGGCAGCTGGCCGCTGGTTCTGAACCCCTCGCCAGTCCAACAACAACGGCAGACCACCTCCCACGAGACACCGCCGCGCATCCCACCTCACCACCGACTCTCTCACACAATGGACTGGACTTCGCCACTTTGGTATGCCTCCTATATTCTCGTTCTCATCGGGCTCGCTGGCTACGGCTCTCATCGCCTCACCATCGTTTTCCTTTACCTGAAGCATATTCGTCACAGCCCGAAGCCCAAGAAGTTGTTCAAAGATGTGCCGCTGGTGACCATCCAGCTCCCGGTTTTCAATGAAATGCATGTGGTGGATCGGCTTTTGGATTCCGTCTCCGCCCTGGACTACCCGATTGATAAGATGCAGATCCAGCTTCTGGACGACTCCACCGATGAGACCGTGGAAATCTGCCGGGCCGGCATCGCCCGCTTGAAGGCCCGCGGATTCGATGCGGAGCACATTCACCGCACCGATCGCACTGGCTACAAAGCAGGGGCTCTGGAAAATGGCACACGCTTCGCCAAAGGGGATTTCCTGCTGATTTTGGACGCGGACTTCGTGCCCAACCCAGATCTTCTGGAGAAGACGATCCACTACTTCACCGATGATAAAATCGGGATGATTCAAACCCGTTGGGGTCATTTGAACCGCACCTACAACGTTCTTACCCGTATTCAAGCGATGTTCCTTGATGGGCACCTTGAGCTTGAGCAAACCGCCCGCAATCGCTCCGGACGCTTCTTCACCTTCAATGGCACCGGCGGAATCTGGAGGAAATCCTGCATCGAAGATGCCGGCGGCTGGGAGCACGACACCCTCACCGAGGACATGGACCTCAGCTACCGTGCCCAGCTCAAGGGCTGGCGTTTCATCTTCCTCAATGATGTGGAGACCCCCGCCGAGCTGCCTGTGGACATGGACGGCTTCAAAAGCCAGCAACACCGCTGGACCAAAGGCTCCATCCAAGTCTGCAAAAAAGTCCTCCCCGCCATCTGGCGCTCCGATGTGCCTCTTTTCGTCAAGATGGAGGCCACCGCCCACCTCACCTCGAATTTCGCCTACCTGCTCCTCATCCTGCTTTGTTTCCTGATTTATCCGAACCAACAATGGCAACCGGATTTCGGGAAATTTACCTATTACATCATCAACGTTCCGATCTTCTTCTTTTCGTCCGTCTCGGTGATTGTTTTTTACATGGTCTCCCAAAAGGCCCTTCGTCCAGACTCTTGGTGGAAGGAACTTCCTTATCTCCCTCTCCTCCTCGCCCTTGGCATCGGAATGTCCATCAGCAATGCCAAAGCTGTCATCGAGGCCATCTTCAACCACCAGACCGCCTTCGTCCGCACACCCAAATACGGCATCAATCAAGCCAACCACCACGATTGGAAAAAGAGCAGCTACAAAGCCATCAAATCGCTCACTCCCATCGTCGAATTGCTTTTCGGATTCTTCTTTCTCTTCATCGTGCTTGAGGCCGCCATGGAAGCTCGTTGGGCATCCGCGATTCTTTTGCTTCCCTTTCCTGTCGGATTCTTTTACACATCCTTATCTTCTCTGGTGCGACTCTTACCATCTGCCTCGCCGGCACGCTCCATCCAGATCGTGAATACCAAAGCTCCTTGACCTCGCCATGACCGGACTATCCTTACCGAGAATCCTTCTTCACTCCAGTATCGCCCTCGTTTCGGCACTCCTGCTCAACAGCTGCGGCTCCGGCTCCCTCGGCTACGGCAAAGATACCAGAAATAAAATCATCGTCAGCGTCAGCGACCAACGGATGGTTCTAGTTCGCGACGGTACGCCGATAAAAACTTACAAAGTCTCCACGTCCAAATTCGGGGTCGGAGATCGCCCGAACAGCAACCGCACGCCACTCGGCCACCTCCAGGTCGCCAAGAAAATCGGCGACCGTGCGCCCGCCGGAGCGGTTTTCAAAAGCCGCCGCCTCACCGGAGAAGTCCTCGCCCCGAATTCACCTGGCCGTGACCCCATCGTCACCCGCATTCTCTGGCTTACCGGCAGCGAAGACCGCAATCAAAACACCTTCCGTCGCACCATTTACATCCACGGCACTCCCGAAGAGAACCGCCTCGGCACCCCCGCCTCCTATGGCTGTATCCGAATGGGCAGCAGAGACGTCGTCGATCTCTACAACCGCATTGGCACAGGTGCGGATGTCTTTGTCATCCGCGGTTCCATTCAGTCCAGACGCACCACTTCCGGCGGCACGACCGCTGGCAAAAATCGCGGTTTTTCAGGAAACTCCTAACTTCCTAAAACAGGAGCTTGACACCGCTTTCCGAATTCCTATCTTCCCCCGCCCGCCTCCAGGCATCTGATTTCTTCCTAAACTACCAACATGGCCAATCATAAATCTTCTATCAAGCGCGCTCGTCAAACCGTCGTCCGCACGGAACGCAATCGTGCTGAAAAAAGCCGCATGAAAACCCTTCGTAAAAAGGTTCTCGTTGCAATCGCCGCTGGCGACAAGCCCGCCGCCGTCGCTGCCAGCTCGGCTTTTTCTTCCGTTGCGGATAAAGCTGCAAAGCGCAGCTTGATTCATCCGAACAAAGCTGCTAACTTGAAGAGCAAGACAGCGAAGGCAATCGCCGCCATCGCTTGATTGGCCGGTCAGCCAGTTTCCTCAATCTCAAAGAAACAAGCGGACCGGTTCACCCGGTACCGCTTTTTTCATGACCGCCATGCCAGAATCACCACCTACAGAACGCGCCGCAGCCGCAGCCAAAATCGCCAGAAACCCGACGAATTACAAAGTTTGTGAAGGCTGCGATTCCATCGTCGGTATCGCGACCGCCCTCTGCCCGAATTGCCACAGCTTTCGCTTTGATAGCACTTCGCAGCGTGTGGTCCAGCAGGCGCGAATTCTTGGAGCACGCGAGCAAACCTCTGTCACCGCTGAGGATCTAGGTTAAGCATCCCATCTCCTCACCACCCAATGGAGGCAATCGGCTTCAAAGAATGGCAGATCGTCTGTGATGCTCTCGCCAGCGGACGCCAAGCCATCATCCTCCGCAAAGGTGGCATCCATGAAGGCCGCCAAGGGTTCTCCTTCGCCCACGAATCATTCTTCCTCTTTCCCACCCGTTTCCATACGCAAAGCCAGCATGTGAGAGAGGGTGAAACCTGCCCCATGCCCGAATGGCTGCCCGGAGATCGCGTGATCATTACCCACCACGCCCAAGCCCTCCGCGCAGTGACTCTCACCGACTGGAGCGAAGTCTCAGCCCTTTTTCCCTTCCATATCTACTCGGAGCAAACCGTCCACGAGCGCTTCGATTGGGTGGCAAAAGGCATCGCCGCCAGCAGCATCCACGTCGCCCTCGTCCGCGTCATGAAACTCCCGCAACCCTGGGAATTCATCTACCGCAAATCCCACGGCGGCTGCCGTAGCTGGGTAAACATACCCGCACCTCCCGCCGCTTGGCTGGAAAACTCCACCCCGGTTCTGGACGAAGCCATCTTCAACAAGCTTACCGCGAGTCTCCCCCGCTGATGCGCCCGTCTCGTCCTGAAAGCTCGGCTGCTTGCTCGCCGGAATCGATGGGGTCCGCCAGAGTGCGCAAAACCAAACCCTCGACCTTCCGAACGGCCTCATCGGCAACCTCACAATAGACCTAATCAGTGATTGGAATGATTCTTTGTGGAAGGGGCGAGAAGGGTCTGGGGAAAGGGACAATAAGATACCCTCTCCTCAATCTCCAAATCAGACAGAAAGAATCTTCTTTAACGAATCGGTTGCCAGCGAACGGGAAGCCAGTATGATCGATGCCCCGGCAAGAAATGCCGGACTTCTGAAAATGGATCATCCTCATGTAGCGATTGTTGGTGCGACGGGTGCCGTCGGTGTCGAAATGCTCCTTTGTCTCGAACAAAGGAATTTCCCACTCGGCAAACTCAAGCTTCTTGCTTCAGCTCGTTCCGCCGGGAAAACTATGAAGTTCCGCGGCGAGGACATCGTGGTGGAAGAACTCACCCACGATTCATTTTCCGATGTGGACATCGCGCTGTTCAGTGCGGGTGGTGGGATTTCGCTTGAGTTCGCGCCATCGGCTGCGGCGGCGGGTGCGGTGGTGATTGATAATTCCTCGGCGTTCCGGATGGAAGCCGATGTGCCCTTGGTGGTGCCGGAAATCAACCCTGAGGCGGCAAAAAATCATCCACGTAACATCATCGCCAATCCCAATTGCACGACGATCATCTCGCTGATGGCGCTTGCTCCGCTGCACCAAGCCTTTGGCCTGCGCTCGGTCATCGCCTCGACCTATCAGGCAGTGTCCGGCTCGGGTGCACAAGGCATCGTGGAGCTGGAGGAACAGATGCAGGCGATCACTACCGGCCAGCCGTTCACCCCTAAAGTTTATCCGCGCCAGATCGCCTTCAATGTGATTCCGCAAGTGGATGCGTTCACTGAAAATGGCTACACCAAGGAGGAACTCAAGATGGGCAACGAGGGCCGGAAAATCATGAGCCTGCCCGAGCTCCGCGTCTCCTGCACCTGCGTACGGGTGCCGGTCTATCGGTCTCACTCGGTATCGATCACCGCCCAATTTGAGCGCCCGGTGGATGCTTCCGCCGCCCGCGCCGCGTTTTTGAACAAGCCGGGAGTGCAAGTGGTGGACGATATCGCAAACAAGGTTTTCCCGGTGCCGCTGGACACCACCGGCAAGGACGATTGTCTGGTGGGCCGCATCCGTAAGAACCTGGTTTTTGAAAACGCGCTCGATCTCTGGGTGGTGGGCGATCAGGTGCGCAAGGGTGCCGCGCTCAATGCCGTGCAGATCGCGGAGATTCTTTGAAATGATCTGATTCCCCACCCCATGGATCTCAAAACCTACCTCACCACTCGCGCCGCAGAAGTGGATGCGGCGCTGGACATTTTTCTACCCAAGGCGAAGGAACGTCCGGCGACGATTCACTCGGCGATGCGCTACTGCGTTTTCTCAGGCGGGAAACGCTTGCGGCCTGTGCTGTGTCTGGCCGCAGCGGAAGCCTGTGGCGGTGATGTCGAAAATGCTCTTGCTCCGGCTTGTGCTGTGGAGCTGATGCATACCTATTCACTGGTCCACGATGATCTGCCGGCGATGGACGATGATGATCTGCGCCGCGGCAGGGCCACTTGCCACATCGTTTACGGCGAGGGCATGGCGGTGCTTTGCGGCGATGCCTTGCTCACGGAAGCCTTCGCAGTGCTCGCGCAGACTCCGGTTACGGAACTCTACGCGGCACGTGATTTCATCAGCGAGCTCGCTCTAACGGGCGGAAGTCGCAAGCTTATCGGCTGACAGGTGATGGACCTCGAAGGGGAAGGAAAAACCCTCAGCAAGCGCGATCTTGTTAGAATCCATGAAACAAAAACCGCAGCCCTGCTCATCACCTCCCTACGCCTTGGAGCGATGACGGCCAATGCGACAAGTGCGAAACTCGAAGCACTCACCACCTTTGGCTACAATCTCGGCCTCGCCTTCCAAGTCATCGACGACATCCTCGACGTGACCCAAAGCACCGAAGTGTTAGGCAAAACCGCTGGCAAAGATCAGGCGGTGGAAAAATCGACTTACCCCGCGTTGCTTGGCTTGGATGGCTCCCGCAAGGAAGCGGCCAAACTGACGCGCAAGGCCATGGCGGCACTGAAGCCGCTTGGCACCCGAGGCGTGCGACTTGAGGAAATCGCCAGCAGTTTGCTTGAACGCGAGTATTAAATCAAACTCACCCAGCGCACCATCATTTTCCTGACAGATACGCCAACAAATCTTTGAGTTCGTCCGCGTTGAGGCGGTTGATCAGGCAAGGCGGCGGCGGCGAGGAGACGGGAAAAAGTTTGCTGCCTTAAATCTCGTTTCTCGCGATCTCGGTGGTCTGGCTGAGATCAAAAGGTCTGGTGGCAATGACCTCAGTTCCGTCACCTACTCAGGAGTTGGTGCAACCAGCACCCCGAATGTCAGCTACTCACTCTACGACAACTTCGGGCGCCCCCGCACGGTCACAGAAACGCAAGGAACCACCGTCAATGCCCAGACGCTCACCTACCAGCCTTACAGCGGCGCGGTTTCCACCACATACAACGCCACCCACAAGTGGCTTCCATCAGTCTCCGTTGTCCAGTCCGCTGACGATCTAGGCCGTCCCAAAGGTTTCGCGACGAAAGTTTCAACCACAACCCTCGCCACCCAAGCCTATCAATACGATGCTCTCAGCCGCCTTGAAAAAGTTTCTTCCGCCGATCTCACCGCAGAGATCGGCTACCTCGATGGCACCGGCACGCTGCGCCAGCAAAC
>Ga0105048_10019963_pt1 | contig 10247 bp, 9 predicted proteins | sample MAT05_FD_78382 | JGI IMG/M metagenome (GOLD analysis project Ga0105048, IMG submission 78382) | Freshwater microbial communities from Lake Fryxell liftoff mats and glacier meltwater in Antarctica - MAT-05 | ecosystem: Environmental > Aquatic > Freshwater > Ice > Liftoff microbial mat | place...
GCGACCTCGGCCGCCGCGCTGACGCCACAGTCCACGGTTACCACCAGCGACGCCGCCTGTGCCGACAACGCTTCCAGGACGGCCGTGTTGAGGCCGTAGCCGTCGCGGTCGCGGTGCGGGATGAAGACTTCGACGTTGGCCCCGATGGCAAGCAGCGCCCGCTGCAACACCGTCGAGCCGCTCAGGCCATCCACGTCGTAGTCGCCGTACACGACGATCTTCTCGCCAGCGTCCACTGCTCGCTCGATGCGGTGGAGCGCCGCCGGCAGTCCCACTAACTCCGTCAGGGCCGGCGCAACCGGACGCGCCGGGGCCAGGATGGCGGCCGCCTCGTCTGCTGACATGATGCCCCGGTTGAACAGGAGTTGGGCGAGGATCGGGGCAGCGACGGCGAGGGCGGCCAACTGGTCAGGGGTGGCCCGTCGGCGACGAGTCCACGGGCGGAGCAGGCTGGCAGGTGTGCTCATTGCCCCTCGGATGCTCCCGTTTCGGCCGCTGTCGTTCCTTGACACCAGCCTGCCTGCGTCATACGCTCATCGGGCGACAAACGCCAGGGGACACCACGCACCCGCCATGTTCGATCCATTGTTGGCGCTCTTTCCGCCCTGGCTGCTCATCACGCCGCTACTTGGCGTGATCCACGGCTCGCTGTTCTTCATCATTGTGGGCCGGCGGCCGAGCAGTCTGCCCGTCTATCTGGTGCTGGGCATTGCGGCGGCGTCGCTCTTTCAGACGCTTCAACTGGTGTCGCCCGGCGCACCCCCGTTCTCGCTCGGCGAAGTGCAGTTAGTCGTCACGTCCGTGGCGACCTGGGGGCTGCTGATGCTGAGCCGGATCGCCGGCCTGTAGCGGCACGGGGGAAGTTCTGCACGTCTCGTCGCGTGTCGTGGAGTGACCTCCACGCCAACCATCATGGCGCCGCGCTGCCCACGTGGCGCTTCGTTTTCGCAGAGCGACACCTGATTGTGTCTCCGGACTGCAGGTCATGCTGCAACGTGCTGGCCGAGAAAGTGTTGAACGACAGCCTCTGGTAGCGCGCTCCTCGCATCCGCCTCAGCCGATTATGCCGCGCCCGCCGATTTCACGCGCCGGCTTCGCCGTCCCAGGCCGGCGCTGCCCCGTCGCGCACTGCGACCACCACGGCCACGGCGTACTCTCGGCCGTGCGACAGACTCAGCGACAGCTCGCGCACACCGAGCGACCGCGCGATCTCGGCGGCGCGCCCCCACAGGCGTAGGGTCGGCTGACTGCGCTCTGGCCGCACCACCTCAATATCGAGCAGCGCCGGCTCCTTCGATCCCAGCGCCTTGATGAGCGCCTCTTTGGCCGCGAATCGCGCCGCCAGGGACTCGACCCGGCCGCCGGCGTCAAGCCACTCGCGGTCAGTGTAGACGCGCCGCCGAAAGCGGTCCCCGTGACGCGCGAGCAGCCCCGCGACGCGCTCGATCTCCACGATATCGACGCCAGTCGCGATCACCGAACGGCCTCCCCGGCCAGCCCGGTGGCCCCGAGCATCGCGAGAGTATAGCAACGCCACCGAAGGCGGCCGCCTCGTCCCGCAGTCATGACTGACAGTCAATAGCTTGAGCGGGTTGACAGAGTTATCCCAACGTGACCCCTGTCTATTGACGCGCTGTCAATGGATGATGGACAATTGGTCATGGTCACCGACATGACGCACCCATTTGGCGCGCTCCTGCGCTCGCTGCGGGTCCGGAGTGGCCTGTCGCAGAATCAGTTGGCCCGGCGGGCTGGCGTCGATCCGGCCTACGTCAATCGCCTGGAACGCGCGTCGCCTACGTCAAGTAGCCTGCCGAGCCGTAAGGTGGTGCTGGCCCTGGCTGACACACTGGATGCGGGGCCGGTCGATGTCGAGCGCCTGCTCGTAGCAGCCGGCCTCTGTCCTGAGGCGATCGTGCGGCTGGGCGGCTGGGACGCCAGCTTGGGCGATATTGCCGACGTGCTGGCCGATAGCCGGCTGACCCACGACGACCGCGCCGAGCTTCGCGAGCTGTTGCGGATCGTGGCTGGCCGCTGGCGGTCTGGGCCGGCCAGCGCCACCGCCTGAGCGCGGGTGTCGGACGTCAGGTGTTAGGTTTAGAGGATCAAGGACGCGAGATCATGACTCCCATCGCCTGTCTCCCGCGCCGGGTCGCGACCGCCGGTCCTCATTCTTCGTTGTCAGAAGCGGCCGCGTGCCGTGGCGCGAAGGTTGCTCAACGCGGAGCACCGCCACAGGCGATACTAGAACGTAGGCAATGCGACCAGCGGCACGCGTGGACGGAGAGGCGGCGGCAGGGCTCCAGTGGTCGACTTTCTGAGACAGGTCGAAGGCTTCCTTGAACGTGTAGTCGAGGGCGGCAGCCGCGCGCTCTTTCGCCAGCGCCTCCAGCCGATTGAGTTGGCGAAGGCCGCCGCCCGGGCGATGCAGCGGCAGCGAGTCGTGGGACCAGAAGGCGTCGAGGTACCCAACGCGTTTGTCGTCGCCCTTCACCCCGACGACGCCGTGCCGCATCTGCCGTCTCGCGCCAGCCTTGAGGCACGGATCAGCCGCTATCTATCCACCTTCGCCGAGGAGCGCGGATTCGTGCCGGTCGGCGACATCAGCGTGGTGCTGGTCGAAGACCCGACCGTCCAGCGGTGGTCTGTGCGGATCGACGCGCAGATGGCCGATGCCCACGTCGGCCCGGCCACGCGCCCCGTTCAGCCCATCGACCGCACGGCTCACCTACCGCGTATCGAGCGACGTGCGGTCCCGCAGCAATCGGCTGGCCAGGGACCATTGCTGGTGCTTGAGGACGGCCGGCACCTGCACGTCTCGGATGGGCCGATCACCTTTGGCCGCGCGCTCGACAACGACGTGGTCATCGGTGACTCGCGGGTCTCTCGTTACCACGCCCGCCTGGAGCCGACACGGCACGGGTTTGTCGTTCGGGATCTCGGCAGCACTAATGGCACTGCCGTAGACGGCCGGCCGACCAGTGAAGGCCGCGTCCAGCCAGGCGGCGTACTATCGCTCGGGGGCTACCGCGTCGAGATTCGAGCGGGGGAGCCAGACGGATCGGCGGCTCCGGCCGGATGGCGGTAACACGGCAGCCGTTCGTCGGGCCGGCTGGTGACGCCTGATGCTTGAACTCACCGGCGACGCCATGATTTTGCTGATGCGGGTCGCACTGGTCGGCCTGCTCTACCTGTTTCTAGGTTCGGTGGCGCTGGCCGCTGCCCGTGATCTCCGGCGGCTGACCGGCTCTGTCCCGTCCTTTCGCCCGCCGGCCGCCTCCGCGCAACTGATCGTCGTGGTGCCGGGGACGACGAGTTATACGCCCGGCGACGCGCTGCCACTCCGCCCGATCACGCGGCTGGGGCGCTCGGCAGACAGCACCATCACCCTTGACGACACCTTCATCTCTGGTGAACACGCCGTCATCGTGCTGCGTGACGGCAACTGGTGGATCGCGGACCAGGGCAGCACGAACGGCACCGCCGTCAACGACCGGGCCGTCCAGGGAGAGGCCGAACTGCGGCCCGGCGACATCGTGGCGATTGGCGACGTGCGCCTGCGGCTGGTACTGTGAAGGCGGCCTGGGGGGTGCTTCGGCAGGCGCGCCCGCGCTGGACCGAGTTGCTGTTGCTCGTCTTCCCGATCATGCTGTTGGCGTCCGGCCTGACGCTGATCGCCCTGGCACGCGGCGACGCCCCGAGCGACGACGACCGCCTACTCGTCGTCACCCTGGCGACCGCTTTGTTCCTGATGCACATCTGGCTGACCATCCGGCATCACCGGGCCGATCAGGTGGTGCTGCCAACCGCCGCAATGTTGGCTTCCCTGAGTATGGTGATGGTGGTCCGCCTTGAGCCAGACCTCGCGATGCGACAGGCCCTCTGGGTCAGCGTCGGCTCGCTGGCGCTTGTCCTCACGCTGGCCGTTGTGCCGAGCATCGGCTGGCTGCGGCAGTACCGCTACACCTGGGCGGCGCTCGGCCTGCTGCTGGTGCTCTCCACGTTCCTATTCGGCATCGACCCGAACGGCAGCGGCGCGCGGCTCTGGCTCGGATTCGGCGGCGTCTATTTCCAGCCGTCCGAGATCCTCAAGGTGCTGCTGGTGATCTTCTTTGCGGCGTATCTGGACGACTACCGCGAGCTCCTGACGCTCTCCGGGCCACGCCTCGGGCCGATCACGCTGCCGCCGCTGCCGTACCTTGCGCCGCTGCTGCTGATGCTGGCCGTTGCCCTCGGCATCGTCGTCTTGCAGCGCGACCTCGGGGCAGCACTGCTGCTGTTTGGCCTCTTTCTGTCCATGCTGTTCGTAGCGACGGGCCGGATCACCTACGTCCTGGGCAGCCTCGCCGTTTTCGCCCTGGGGGCAGATATCCTGTACCGATTCTTCAGCGTCGTGAAGGTGCGCGTCGAGACCTGGCTCGACCCGTGGGCCACGGCCAGCACGACCGGCTACCAGTTGGTGCAGGGGCTGACGGCGCTGGCGGCCGGCGGCCTGTTTGGGGTTGGCCTGACCTACGGGTACCCTGGTTACGTGCCGGCCGTCCACACCGACTTCATGATCGCGGCCATTGGCGAGGAGTTGGGGCTGGCTGGGACGCTGGCCGTCGTCGGGCTGTACGTGGTGCTGGTGCATCGCGGGCTGCGCGTGGCGATGCTGACAGCCGATTCGTTCGCGGCGCTCCTGGCTGCCGGCCTGACCTCGGTCCTGGGGATTCAAGCACTGGTGATCCTGGGTGGTACGCTCAAACTGTTCCCGCTGACCGGCGTGACGCTGCCGCTGCTCAGTTACGGCGGCAGTTCGGTCCTGGCGAACTTCGTGCTGCTGGGGCTGCTGCTGGCCGTCTCAGCCGAGCCGCAGCGGAGGCCACATGCAGCGTAACCTCGCTCGCCTGCAACTGGTTCTGCTCTCGGGCTTCATGGTCGTCGCGCTGACGCTCGGCTACTGGCAGTTCTTCCGCCAGGATGAGTTGCTGGCCCGGGCGACCAATCCGCGCACGGCAGAGGAGGCCCGTCGCGTCGTGCGGGGGCGTATCCTCGACCGAACCGGCAAGACGCTGGCGGAGAACGTGCCGACCGATGACGGTGGCAGCAAGCGGAGCTACCCGGTTGACGGCGTCGCGACGGTCGTCGGCTACCACTCGGAGCGCTTCGGCAACAGTGGCCTTGAAGACCGTTATGACGAGTACCTGCGCGGCACCCGCTCGGCCAACCCGTTCGATACCCTTTGGTCGTCGCTGCTGCATCAGCCAACGGTCGGGTCGGAGCTGACGCTGACTCTGGACTCCCGCGTCCAGCAGGCGGCGAACGAGGCGCTGGGGGGCAAGCCGGGGGCCATCGTCGTCCTGGACCCGAAGACCGGCGCGGTGCTGGCGATGGCGAGCGCCCCGACGTTCGACTCAGGCTCAATCGACGCCGACTGGGAAGCGTTGCTGGCCGATCCGGCCCGCCCACTGGTGAACCGGGCCACTCAGTCGGTGTACACGCCCGGCTCGACCTTCAAGTTGGTGACGGCAGCGGCGGCGCTCGACCTCGGCATCGTCGATCCGCGCGCACGGTTCCGGTGCGTGGACCCGATCCAGATCGACGGCCTGACGGTGGACTGCCGCAACCACGCCCACCTCGCGGAGGTTGATTTCCGCGAGGCGTTCGCCTGGTCGTGTAATCGGACGTTTGCGCTGACGGCCCTGGAGCTTGGCACGCCGAAGCTGGCATTGGCAGACAGCATGAAGGCCCCATTCCCGTGGCAGACCAGCGTCGGCACTGCGGCCCAGCGCTTCGACGACTACGCAAAGCGATTCTGGATCGGTCGCGCGGTGCCGTTCGAGTTGGGAACGGAGGCCGGACAACTGAAGGGCGGCGGCGAGTGGTATCCGTCGTTGCTGGCCCAGACCGGCTTCGGGCAGGGCGAACTCGCCACAACGCCCATGCAGATGGCGCTTGTCGCGGCCACGGTGGCGAACGGCGGCGCGGTGCCGGCCCCATTCGTCGCGCAGGAGACCCGGGCACCGGGCGGTGCGATCTCTACGCTGAACCGCCCAGGCGGCACGCTCGGACAGGCGATGTCGTCGCGAGCAGCCGGCACCTTGAGCGAGATGATGGTGCTGAGCGTGGACACGGCCTACGCAAAGCCAGCCGCCATTAGCGGCGTTAAGGTTGGCGGCAAGACCGGCACCGCCGAGTCGGGCGAGCCGGGCAGCGTGCCGCACTCCTGGTTTGTCGGCTACGCGCCTGCCGAAGATCCGCGCGTCGCCATCGCGGTCATCATGGAGCATCGTGGCTCTGGCACCGACTTTGCGACGCCGGCCGCACGCGCGGTGCTCCAGCGCGCGCTTGATGTCTACAAGCGCTGACACCCACGGCACGCGCCTTGCTTCTGGTGGCTCACACGTACGATTTTTGCCCTCGGAGCTTGCATTATGGCCGCCAACATCACCCCTCTGCCCCAGAGCCGCGACTTCGACTACCTGCCCGGAGCCGTCAATGTTGAGGGCACTCCTGCCGACCAGCGCACAGCAACCATCGAGGATGCGCGGATCGCCGCCGACGACGACGCCCAGGCGATGCGCGACCTCGCGCCGTCGCCTTCGCGCGCCATGCTGATCGGCGGCGGCATCGCGGCGGCCCTGCTCGGGGGAGCCATCGGTTTCTGGCTCGGGGGCCGGCGCGTGTCCCGCGCACCAGCGAAGGTACGCCACGCGGCCTCAACGGCCGATTCCCTGATCGAACTGGCACCGGTGGCAATGCACCTGTTGAGCAACCCGTTGATTCGCACCCTGGCCGTGCGGATGCTCGTGCGGCAGGTCACGAGCCGCCTGCCCGGTTGACCCGCGTCCAACAAGCAGCAGGTGATGCGGCACGACGGCGGCCGAGGTGCCTCGGCCGCCGAGCCGCGACTTCGTACGAGGCTGGGTGCTCGCGCGTGGTACGATCCCGTCCGTTAGCCGCGATTCTGGACTGCCGGACTGCCCGTGATCGACCTCCCCCTCGTTTCCCTCGACCTTGAGATCCTTGACAGCGAAAACGGCTCCGAGATCATCGAAGTTGGAGCGGTCAAGTTCCGGGGCACCGAGACGCTCGATACCTTCAGCGCACTGGTGCGTCCGAAGGGCACCTTGTCGTTCCGCGTCGGGAACCTGACCGGCCTGACGGCGCGTGATCTCGCGAAGGGCGAGCCGCTGCGCGATGTCCTGGCCCGCCTGTCAACGTTCATCGGCGGCGCGACCATCGTCGGCCAGTCCATCGGCCTCGACCTGGAACACCTGAAGAAGGCCGGGCTTGACTTTGCCAATCGGCGCTTCGACACGTTTGAGCTGGCGGTGCTGCTGCGGCCGGGCCTGAAGGCGTACGATCTCGGGTCCATTGCCCGCGAGATGGGCGTCGGCGGTGACATTCCCCACCGCGCTCTGGCAGACGCCGAACTGGCGCGCGCCGCCTTCGTGGCGCTGGTTGAGGCGGCCGGCAGCCTGCCGCTCGAGACGCTGTCACAGATCGTGCGGCTCGCGTCGCCGCTTGACTGGCCGCTCCGCACCATCTTCGAACTGTTGATGACCCAGCGCGTGCAGGAGATGATGCGGACCGGGCAGGTCGAAGGGGCGGGTGCCAGCCCGCTCGACGGCTTGCGCCCTCCGGACTCCGCCGAATCGCTGGAGCCAGAAGGTCGCTTCGTGCGGCTGGACGCAAAGGCACTTACAAGCTCCATCGCGCCCGGTGGCCCAGTCGCGCGGTCGCTGCCGGGCTATGAAGATCGCCCGGCTCAACGCAAGATGCTGACGGCCGTGGCGAAGGCGCTCAACGACGGCGACACACTCTTGGTCGAGGCGGGAACGGGCACTGGTAAGTCGATGGCGTACCTGCTGCCGTCGCTGAAGTTTGCCGTCGAGAACGGCATGCGAGTCGTCGTGTCAACCAACACCATCAACCTGCAAGATCAGTTGCTCGACAAGGACGTGCCTGACCTGTTGCGGGCGACCGGGTTGCCAGCGCAGGTGACGGTACTGAAGGGCCGATCCAACTACCTCTGCTTACGACGCTGGCTCACCCTGTTCAAGGCCGACGACTTGAGCGCCGGCGAGCGGATGCTGCTGATCCGCACGCTGCTGTGGCTGGGCAGGACGGCGACCGGCGACCGCGCAGAGTTGCGCCTGACGCCCGAGGAAGACGAGGCCTGGGGCAGCAAAGTGGCTGCCACCGCCGAGGTCTGCTCGCCGCTCCGCTGCTCGTTCCACCGCGAGGGCACCTGCTTTGTGGCGCGCGCACGGCGGGCGGCCGACAGCGCACACGTGGTGATCGTGAATCATTCGCTGCTGCTCTCCGACGTGGTGACGGGCAATCAGGTGCTGCCTGAGTACAAGCATCTGGTCATCGACGAGGCCCACCACCTGGAGGATGAGGCGACCGCACAGCTCAGTCGGCGGGTGACGGCGCGCGAGGTCAGTCGCCGGCTGGCGGAGTTGGCCGAGACGAGTGCAGCCGGCGGCAAGGGGCTCCTGGCCGAAGGCACCGGCACGCTGGTGCATGCCGCCACGGACGCCGAGAAACAGGAAGGCCACCACCGGCGGCTGGAGCGCGGCCAGGAGCAGGTGGTACGGGTCCGCAGCGGCCTGGATCGGCTGTTCATGATGCTGGGCACGCTGACCCGCGAACAGGCTCGGCGCGGCGACAGCGGCCCAGTCACCGTGCGGGTGACGGCCGGGTTGCGCGCGCAGCCGCTCTGGTCAGATGTTGATGCGCTGTGGGGCGATGTTGGGCGGGATTTGCTAGATCTGCAGCGCACGATTCTCGACGTGAACGCCGGCCTGGAAGCGATCCAGGGCCGAAACGACATTCAAGATGCTATTTTGGGCGAATTGTCGGCGCAGGCCACCGCCTGGAACGAGACGCACCAGCATTTTTCGCGCGTCATTGCTGAGAACGACGCCGATACCATCGCCTGGCTGACCATCGGCCAGCATGAGGAGCTTGGTGTCAGCGCCGCGCCGCTCGATGTCGGTCCGACCATCCGTGACCAGTTGATCGGGCCACTGGCGGCGGCCATCCTGACCTCGGCTACCCTCACGAGTGAAGGCAGTTTCCGGTACGTGCGCGACCGGCTGTCGCTGCACGACGCCGACGAATTGACGGTCGGGTCGCCGTTCAACTACGCGGCGTCAACGCTTGTCTACCTGCCGACCGACGCCCCGGAGCCGAACCAGGCTGGCTATCAGCGCGCGGTCGAGCGGGTCATTCTGGACGTGGCGACCGAGTTGAAGGGCCGCACAATGGTCCTGTTCACCTCGCACAGCCAGTTGCGCGCGACGTACATGGGCCTGCGCGACGTGCTGGATGCCCGCAAGATCATCCTGCTAGGGCAGCGAGTGGACGGCAGCAGTCGCGCCCGCCTGCTTGAGACCTTCAAGAGCGGGAAGCCGTGCGTGCTGCTCGGGACCAGCAGCTTCTGGGAGGGCGTGGATGTGGTGGGCGAGGCGCTCAGTTGCCTCATCATTGCCCGGCTGCCGTTCGCCCCACCGAGTGACCCGATTGTTGAGGCCCGCAGCGAGCAGTTCGACGATCCGTTCAATCAGTACTCGCTGCCGCACGCGATCTTGCGATTCCGGCAGGGCTTCGGCCGCCTGATTCGCAGCAAGTCGGATCGCGGCATCATGATTACGCTGGACAGCCGTTTGCGGACGCGCCGCTACGGCCGGTCGTTCCTCGACTCTCTGCCCACCTGCGAGATGCGCGCCGGGCCCGCAAACGACGCTGGCCGGGTGGCCGGTGCCTGGTTGCGCGGCGAACGCAATCAACTTGGCATGGCGATCTCGCTCAGGAGATAACCCAGATGGAACAGTCTACTGACCTGCAAGACGTACGGGTCGTCCACTTCGGCCTGGGGCTGCTCGGCGCGGCGATGGCACACGACGTGGCAAACCGTGATGGATTGGTCAGCGTTGCTGCGATTGACGCCTCCCCCGCCCGCGAGGGCCACGACTTGGGCGAGGTACTCGGGCTGGCGCTGACCACCGGCGTCGTCGTTGACGGATCCTCGGCCCGGCTGCGCGACATTGAGGCTGATGTGGTCCTGTTCGCACCGGACGGCGACCGAGAAACGGCCATCACCGACCTGGAACTGTTGCTTGAACTTGGGCTGAACGTCGTGACGATCATGCCGGAACTGGCCTACCCGCCGGACGACAGCGACGACGATCTGGCCGTTTCCATCGACACGCTGGCCCGCGAGGCCGAAGTGACCGTGCTGGCGCTCGACTTCA
>Ga0105048_10019964_pt1 | contig 10247 bp, 7 predicted proteins | sample MAT05_FD_78382 | JGI IMG/M metagenome (GOLD analysis project Ga0105048, IMG submission 78382) | Freshwater microbial communities from Lake Fryxell liftoff mats and glacier meltwater in Antarctica - MAT-05 | ecosystem: Environmental > Aquatic > Freshwater > Ice > Liftoff microbial mat | place...
CAGGGCTCGGGCAGGAGCGGATCGATCGCCGTGGCGATGCGATTCTGCGGCGGTGGATCGCTCGCGGCCGTCTCGATCGCGACGAACACATCGTGCAGCGCGGTTCCGTAGTGCTGCCACCACGTCGCGAACGCGTCGCGATGAGCGCCGGACAGGTGCGCGAGCAGTGCGGCGCTCGCCCGACCGACGTGCGGTGCGATGACGTCGTGGCGCAGGCGCTGCCACGCATCGGCCGTGCCGCCGTCGCCGACGAAGCGCTCGATCGCGCGACTCCAGCGGAACAGATCCGCGGCATCACCGTCGCCCGTGCGGATGCGGGCGCCGAGATCGGTGGCCCACGCCGCCTCGAGCTTGCGGACGATCGCGAGCAAATCGGTGATGCGGCGGTCGGCAGGTGGATCGACGAGCGCGATGCGGCGGCCATCCGGCGTGCGTACCTCGAGACAGCGTGTCGCGATCACGGGGCGGCCCGCCGCGATCGCGGCATCGATGGATCGCAGCGCGGTGGCGAGGCGTGTCGGATCGAGCTCGACGAGCGTGTCGGCCTCGATGAGCACGTCGATGGCGAGGTCGAGCGTTTGGGCGGCCGCGCCCAGCTCGGCGACGGTCGCGACGACGATGCCTTCGCGCTCGTCCGGCGTGATCAGGCGCGCGAGGAGCCCGAGCGCCTCGGGCTCTACCGCGGGCACGAGCAGCAGGTTGACGCCGCTGTCGATCGCGGCCCGGATCGCACGCGCATGCAGCACGTCACCCGCACGGACGTCCTGCACCGCGCACCCCAGCGGCGTGACGACCAACCCGGCGAGCTCGCGCGCACGGAATCCGCTGCGGGCTGCCGCGCGCGCAGTCGCCTCGGCGGTAGCGCGCCTCATCAAGGATGCGTCACCGCGACGACCGTGTGGATCCCACCGCGGACCAAGAAGTCGCCCTCGACGACGAGCCGCCTCGGCGCGAGCGCGGCGATCAGGTCATCGGCGATCAGGTTGGTGACCGCTTCGTGGAACGCACCGGTGTTGCGATACGACCACAGGTAGAGCTTGAGGCTCTTGAGCTCGACGCAGAGCGCATCGGGAACGTAGCGGATCCGAATCGTCGCGAAGTCCGGCTGGCCGGTCTTCGGGCACACGCACGTGAACTCCGGACACTCGAAGCGGACCTCGTAGTCGCGACCCGGGGCCGGATTCGCGAAGGTCTCGAGCGTGTGTTGCGGCGACGTGGACAAGGCGCTCGCACGCTGCCACAGCGACGCGCGCTGCGATAGGCCGCGCGACCACTCGCCGTTGGGGCCGGTGGAGGTCGATCCGTCGGTCTCGGTACCCGTACCCGTACCGGTGTCCGTGCCCGTATCGGTTCCGGTCTCCGTCCCGGTATCGGTGCCCGTGCCGGTGTCGTCGGTCGCGCCCGTGCCGGTGGATCCGGTCTCGGTCTCGCCAGCCCCAGTGCCGCTCGACGCCTCACCCGACGTGTCCGGCGGGCCCGTCGGATCCGTCGGATCCGTCGAGTCCGTCGCGGTCGCACCCTCCGTCGTGGTGAGCGAATCTTGTGTGCTCATCGAGTTGGACTCCTCGTTGCTACTGCCCGGCTCCACCGTGCCCGCGCCGCCGGAGGTCGGCTGCTGGCCCGTGCTGACATCGGTCCCCTCGATGCCGAGACACGCGGACGACGTCATCGCCACGAGAATGCACCCCAGCCGCGACCAACCAACAGCAACCACACGAGCAGCATAGCGCGCGGACCCGGACACCGCCAGTACGGATCACCCTTGGCTGGTAGGATCGTCCGCGGTTGTCCGGCGCGCCGACATCGACCCCCGCAGAGACATCGCCCGGTGTGCAGTCGGGTCGCGCGGAGCCGCGGGGCGCGCCCCACGATCGGGCACCGGACTTCCGTCTGCGCGGCGACGTCGTCGGTCGCTACGTCGTCATCGACAAGATCGGGTCGGGCGGCATGGGCATCGTCTACGCCGCGTACGATCCGGAGCTCGATCGCAAGATTGCACTGAAGCTCCTGCGCCCCGGTGCGAGTCGTGGGCGTGCCGAGGTCGCGCGCGCGCGCCTGCTCCGCGAAGCGCAAGCACTCGCACGGCTGAACCATCCCGGCGTGATCGCGGTGCACGACGTCGGAACCTTCGAGGACCAGGTCTTCATCGCGATGGAATTCGTCGATGGGATCGACGCCGCGCAGTGGGCCAAGGTCGCGCCACGCAGCTGGCGCGACGTGCTGCCGATCTGGCGGCAAGCCGGTGAAGGCATCGCTGCCGCGCATGCGGCCGGCGTCGTGCACAGGGATCTCAAACCCGAGAACGTGCTCATCGGCAACGATGGTCGGGTGCGCGTGCTCGACTTCGGGCTCGCGCGCACCGAAGCGCCGGACCCGACGATCGATCGCAGTCACGACGGCGAGCCGATCGAGCGGGTTGGCAGCTCGTCGATCGGGGGCCCGTCGATCGGTGCTGGAACATCGGTCCGACTGACGCAAGCGGGCGCGGTGATGGGCACGCCCGCGTACATGGCTCCAGAGCAGCACACCGGCGGCACGCTCGATGCGCGCACCGATCAGTTCTCGTTCTGCGTCGCGCTGTACGAGGCGCTGTGGGGCGAGCGCCCGTTCGCGGGCGAGCGCCCGCCGGAGATCGCATTCAACGTCGTGCGCGGCAAGATCCGCGAGCCGCCGCGCGAAGGACCCGCGATTCCGGCGTGGCTGCGCAAGGTGATCCTGCGCGGGATCGCGACGGCGCCGGACGAGCGCTGGCCGGACATGCGTGCGCTGCTCGCCGCGCTCGCAGCCGATCCTGCCGCACGTCAGCGTCGCTTTGCGCTCGCGGGTCTCGGACTCAGTGCGCTCGCGGCCGCCGGCCTGTTGCTCTCGACGCTGCGCCCGGACGAAGAGGTGTGTCGCGGCGCCGAGCGCAAGCTCGACGGCATCTGGGATCCGGATGTGCGCGAGCAGATCCGCACCGCGTTCACGAGCAGCTCGCGGCCGTACGCCGCCGACGCGCTGACCTCGACCTTGCAGATGCTCGACGCGCACACGGGGACATTCGTGCGCCTGCATCGCGACGCGTGCGAGGCCACCGCGATCCGCAAGGAGCAGTCGCAAGAGATGCTCGATCGTCAGGTCGCGTGCCTCGAGCGCCGACTCAAGGACGTCCGCGCATTGACGCGCCTGCTCGCGGCCGCCGACGACGACACCGTCACGCAGGCCGTCACCGCGACGGCGGCGCTGCCGTCGTTCGAGCCGTGTGCCGATCGACAGGCGCTCATGGCGTCGCCCGGCGATCCGCCGACGGGTGCGCTCGCGGAGCAACTCGCGGTTGTCCAGGATCAGCTCGCGGCGGGGCGTCAGCAGGTGCGCCTCGCTCGCTACGAGGAGGCGCTCGTCAGCGCGACCGGGGCGCTCGCGCTCGCACGCGAGTCGGGTCATCTCGCGACGATCGCCGAGTCCCTCGTCGTGTTCGGCACCGCACAGGTGCACATGGGCGATCGGACGACGGCGGAGCGAACGCTGCGCGATGCTGCGTGGACGGCCGACGAGGCGGGCGACGACATCACGCGCGCCGAGGCGAGCGGGCATCTCATCTGGGTGCTCGGCGCGACGCCGGAGCGCGCGCCCGAGGTCGCAGATCTGGCCGAAGGCGCGACGCGAATGCTGCGCCGCGCCGGCGGCGATCCGCTGATCGAAGCGGCCCTGCACAACAACGTCGGCGTCGCGGCGCGGCGGCGTGGCGACGCGGCGCACGCCGTTACCGAGCACGAGCACGCGCTCGCGTTGCGCCGCCAACACCTCGCGACCGACGATCCCGCGATCGCCGACAGCTTGCTGAACCTCGGCAGCTCGCTCGCCGACGCCGATCGATTCGATGCCGCCGAGAAGGCGCTCGCGGAAGCGGAGCAGATCGTTCGCGCACGCTACGGCGATCGACATCCGCGGGTCGCGACGGCCCTGCACACGCACGGCATCGTGTCGTATCGCCGCGGCGACTACGGCTCCGCTGCGGACCTGTTGACCGCGGCGACGAAGATCCGCGAAGCCGCGCTGCCCAAGGGCAACCCCGATCTCGCCGGCTCGCGCCACGATCTCGGCGAGGCGCTGCTCGCCGCTGGTCGGCACGAGGCCGCGCTCGCCGAGTTCACGATCGCGGTCACGATGCGCGAGGCCGCCGGCGCGAACAAGTCGACACTCGCGAACTCGCTCGGCGGACAGGGCCGCACCGAGCTCGAGCTCGGCCGTCCCGACGCCGCGCGCGTCTCGCTCGCCCGCGCGGTCGACCTGTTGCGCGACAGCCCGGACCCGATCGCCCGGGCCGAGCTAGAGTTCGCCTACGCGAAGGCATTGCTCGACGCCGAGCCGGCGCGCGCACTCGCACTCGCCCGCGGTGCCCGCGACGCCTACGCGGCCGCGAAGAACACGAGCAAGCGCGAGGTCATCGATCTCTGGCTCGCCGCCAGTCGTGTCGATGGTCGAGGCGCCCCGTCCGGTGCCCACTGACAACACCGGACCGGGTCGTTTGCGCCCCGTGGGCCGGGCGTGCTACAGGTTTCGCCCCAACGCGGCGGGCATAGCTCAGTTGGTTAGAGCGCTGGATTGTGATTCCAGAGGTCGCGGGTTCGATTCCCGCTGCTCGCCCCGCCCGCGTGGCAGTGCTCGACGTCGCGAAAGGGTCAGCCGCCACGCGCCGCGCCGCGAGAGGTCCGGCGGTAGTGCTCGACGAGCGCGGCCGCGATGCCCTCGGCGACCTCGCGCCGCTGCTCGGCATCGACGAGCACGCCCTTGTCGCTGGTGTGGTCGAGGAAGCCCGCCTCGAACAGCACCGCCGGCATGCGCACGCCGAGCAGGACATCGAAGCTCGCCTGTCGCACGCCGCGATCCGCTCGCGTCGGGAACCGCGTCGACTGCTCGCGCTGGATCGCCTGCGCGAGCGCGATCGCAGCGGAGCGATGGGCCGACGCGCGGAGCTGCTCGATCATCGACTTTGCCTGCGGCGTCGCACCGCCGGTGGGCGGGCTCGTGCCCTCGGCCGCATTCTCGCGGCGCGCGGTCAGTGCCGCCTCGACGCTGCTCGCCTCGGCATCGAGAACGAACGTCTCGAAGCCGGTCTGGTCGTGCCGCGGTGATGCATTCGCGTGAAGGCTGACGAACACGTCGGCACCGCCGCCGTTCGCGGACGCCACGCGATCCGCGAGCGCGAGCGTGCGATCGTCCGATCGGGTCATCACCACCTCGGCGTGGGGTAGTCGCTCGCCCAGCGCGCGGGCGACATCTTGCGCGAGCACGAGCGCGATGTCCTTCTCGTGGATCGAGCCGTCCTCGGTGTGGCAGCCCGAGCTCGTGCCGCCGTGCCCGGCGTCGAGGACCACGCGAAATGGCTGCTGCAGGACGGGCTTCGGTCCGGGGGTCGACGCCGCCGAGAGGAGGCCGACGAGGAGCATGGCGCCGATCATCGCCTACATGTAGGTCACCGGTCGCCAAGCGCCAAGAAAACTGCACCAGCGGGGCACCGCGTGCCGCCGTGCTACACCAACCTCTCGCTCGGACACGAAGGTGGAACCCCGTCAGGCCGCAGCCACCCTCGCCGCCTTCGCCCTCATCGGCGGGCTGCTGCAGATCTTCGCGAGTGTCGTCCTGGGCACCGCATCGCTCGACGCGCTGACGGTCGCGGCGCAGGAAGGTCCGCTCTTCTACGTCGTCGCGACGCTCGCGGTCGCGGTCGGCATCGTCGTCGTCTGGGTGCTGCGCCGCCGGCCACTGCTCGCCGCCGTCGCGTTCGTCGCGTGGCAGGGCGGCATCTTGTGGCCGCTGTCGCGACGCATGAGCATGCTCGGCCTCGCGCTACACGGCGAGTTCATCCTGCACCACTTCGTCGCGCTGACCTCGGCGCTCGCGTGTCTGAGTCTCGCGTGGGCGTTCGTGCGTGGCGGCAAGGCGCGCGCGTCGGCGTGGCTCATCGCGCTCGCGACCGTCACGGCGGTGCTCGCCGGCCTCACGGGTCACGCCGCCGCCGCGATGCACACGAACAGGGCCGTGCCGATCGCCCACGCTGTCACCACGACCGCGGCGATGCTCGCACTCGTCGTGTGCACCCTCGTCGAGCTGCGACGCGCGCCGCGCTCGCCCGCGCGGTGGGCCGCCGTCGCGCTGGTGCTGCCGCTGGTCGTCCGCTACGCGACGGTCGGGCCGCTTGCGCTCGGCCACGCGCCGGTGCCGTTCCCCCTGCGCGGCGCCTTCGTCGGGCTGCTCGTCGCCGCCGCGCTCGCGCTGACGGTGCTGCTGCGCCCGAAGCCGCCGCGCGCGTCTGCGATCATCATGACGAGCCTCGCGGCGCTCACCACCGCGACGCTCTACTTCGTCTACCGCACGCGGTTCGGCGAGGTCGAGGACGGCCTCGCCCCGCTCGCACAGTCGATGCTCGGGTTCGCCCCGCCCTACCCCGAGTACCTGTCGAACGCGGCGATCGTCGTCGTGATGCTCGGTGGCTTCCTCGCGGTGCAGACGGCGGGCGGATCGATGACGTCGACCGACGCCCGCGATCGCGGCATCGGCCTGTCGCTCGTGCTCGTCGCCGGCGTCGGTTGGTCGAACCCGCAGCTCGTGATGATGTCGATGGCCGGGGCGCTGCTGTTCCTCAGCGACCTCGACGATCTGCCGAGCGTCGCGTTGCCGCCTCCGCGACCGATCGCGGAGATCCTCGCGGAGGTCGCGACGCGTCTCGATCTGCGCGCGTCCGAGGTCGTCGCCGCGAAAGCTGGCGTCGTGCTGCATGCGCTGCGCGGTGAGGTCCGCGGTGTGACCGTCGACGTGCGTGCCCAGGTCGGCAGCGGTGCGCCACGGGTCGGCGCGCGCATCGGCATGGTCGCGCGCTCGCGTCCCGAAGTCGGGCTGCATCCCGTCACCACCGGCGAGCCGCCGCTGCATCCGATCGCCCGCACGCATCGCGTGTTCGGCAATCCCCGCAAGCTCGAGGCGCACGGCGACGGGTTGCTCGACGCGGCGCTGCCGTTCGCGACGCTGCGACTCGGCATGTGGCCGGCCGGCGCGGAGCTCGATCTCGGCAATGATCTATCGCAGCTCGACGCCGCCGCGTTCGAGCGCCTGGTCGTGACGCTCGCAAACGGCTTCGGCGATTGATTACGACCGCGAGAACATGCGACGCAGCGCCTCGAGGAATCCCGGCTGACCCGCGAGTTCCTCGAGCTCGCCGTCGTCGAGGTACACGCCGCCGCATGCGAAGCACTTGTCGACCCGCACGCCGCGGAACGTGATCTCCTCGAGCTTGAGGCCGCACTTCGGACAGTGCATGAGGTGGAGCTTGCGCAGCGCAGCGCGCTCGTCCGGCTCGAGCTCGGCGAAGCGTCGCTGATGGGCCTCGCGGCGCGCGTGCATCTCGTCCCAGCTCAGTTGGTCGTCGTCGTCGGTCGCCATCTGGTCCCCCTCAGCCGTTGTCGGTTTCGTCACCCGGTGCGTCGTTCTTGTGCGCATCGACGAACGTGCGGGCCTGCGCATGCGACGGGTCGTGCTCGAGCAATCGCTCGTAGAACTTCATCGCCTTGCTCGTGCGTCCGAGCTTCGCCGCCGCTTTGCCGGCCCCCTGCAGTGCCGACATCATCTGCGGCGCGCGACCGAGCGCGCGCTCGTAGTGCTTGAGCGCAACGTCCCACGCACCGATCTTGCTGTTCGCGTCACCCATGCACAGCAGCGCATCCGTGTCGTTCGGTCGTTTCTCGAGCGCCTTCTTCAGCAGCGCGACCGCAGCCTCGCCGTCGCCCGACTCGGCCTTGCGGCAGCCGCGATCGATGAGCGAGCTCGCCGACTCGGTCGGCACCGCGGGCTCCACCGGCGTCGTGCCTACGGTGTCCCCGACATCGGCGACGACGATCGGCTCTTCGCCGCCGCCCGTCGTCGGCGGCGTGTCGCCCGGCCCTGCGACCGCGCGACCGAGCGCACGTGCGACCGGCTGTCCCGGTGACTCCGCGAGCACGCCGTCGATCACCTTGCGCGCCGCCGTTGCATCCGCCGCGCGCACGTGACCGAGCGCGAGCACGACACGTGCGAGCACGGACGGTGTCGCGAGCTCGGCCAGACGCGAGCGCACCGCTTCGGGCAGCTTCCCCGTCGGAGCGCGGAGCAGCGGCGCGACCGCGACGATCAACGCGGTCTCCTCGTCGACCGCGAGGCCGGTCGCATCGCCGCGGCCCTGCACGACGCGGAGCAGCGCATTCGCACGGGCGATCGAAGACGCTGACGAAGGCTCCTTCGTATCGAGCTCGGCGAGCAGCGCCGACGCGCGGGCCGCGTCCTCCTGCGCCCAGAACCTCGCATCGCTGCGCATCGCGGGCTCGACCGCGCCCCACAGCTCGTGCATGACCGCGCGCGTCGCCAGCACCTCGGCCGCGGTGACCCGCAGCGCGGCCGTCTGTGCCGGATCCCGCGTCGCAGCCGCAGCGACGAGGCTCGCTTCGGCGCGCGCGAGCGCCTGCGGATCGCCGCTCGCGAGCGCGGCCCTGGCATCGTCGAGCAGCTTGGTGTCGTCGCTCGGCTTCGGCGTCGTCGTCTCGGCGACGACCGTCGGCGCCGCCGGAGCCCCGAGCACGCGCTCACGGATCTGCGGGATGCCGAACACGACCGCGCCACCGGCGAGGATGCCGAGCCCGGCCCACAGCTTCCAACCGCTGCGCGTCGGCGCCACCTCGGCGATCACGACCGGGCCGGTCGTCGTCGGCGGCATCATCTCGCGCGCCGCCTCGCGTGCCGCAGCGATCGGTGCGGAGTCGGCCTCGCGCGAGCTCTCGATCGCTGGCGCCGCGATCGGTCGCACGTGGTGCGTCACCACGTCGAGCATCGACATCGGTCGGCTGCTGCTGCTGCTGCGATCCTCGGGCATGTGCGACGGCACGCCACGCGCGTCGCCGGCCGCACGTGGTGGCGGCGGTGACGTCGGCGCACGCGTGCGTGGCAGCATCGAGCCGGGCACCGGCGTCGGATGACGCGCCGGCGGACGCGGTGGCCCAGGCGGCTTTCCGGCCGGCATCGGCCCGCCCGAGGCGTGGGGACGTGCGACGACGGCATCCTCGGCGCCACGCCCGAACGACGACGCGCTCGCGCTGAGATCGACGGCGCGCTCGAGCATCGCCGAGTGCTCCACGCCCGTCGGCTCCGGCACGCCCGCGAGCGCTGCGCTGTCGTCGTCCTCACCCGCGTGGGTGCCGAACGCGGGCGGCGGGCCGAGCACGTCGAGCGCTGATTGCTCGCTCTTGCCCCGCTCGGGGTCGGTCTCGAGCACACCGGGCAGCCCGACGAACCCCGCGAACGCCTCCGCGAACTCCGGCATCTCACCGAGCTTCACGAAGTGGCGACCCGATCGTGACACGCAGTCGTCGGGGTGCAGCCGGCCCTCCGTCACCCAGCTGTGCAGCGTCGCGAGATCAGGCGCGGTGAACAGCAGATCGTCGATCGTCCGCACCTGCCACGGCGGCGGCAGAGCGCCGTCGGGCGCAGCGGCTCGGAACACGTGACCGCACAGCGAGCAACGCACCGATGCGCCATCGGGACCGACCTGAGCGTCGTCCAATGCGAACTCGGTCTGGCAACTCGCGCAACGGACGATCAAGGTGCCTGCTCGTCAGGGAAGGTAACATGGCCCGCATAGCCGCGGCAGATCACGGCGAAAGCCGGACCACGTCGGATTCGGCGATGCGGGCGACCCTCACGAGCCGCCGAGCAAGCCGAACGCACCACCGGCCACGCTCGCGAGTAACACTGCACCCAGCAGCAGGCCGAACAGCTTCATCGACGTCGGCACGGCGTGCTGGGGCTCGAGCCCGGCCTCCGCCTTGCACTTCGGGCACGCGTGCGGAGGCGCTGCGGCCTCGAACGCGGTGTGGCACGCGCTGCAGTGATACTCCACGGCTGCCAAGGACCTAGCCTGGAACGCGCGCATTCGTCAAGCCGCGTGCGCCTGCGCTAAAGCAGCGCCGCACATGCGGCCGCCCGCAACGAAGCATTCACGATCGGTTCGCGGTCCCATGACGGCGGTGGCGCGCGCATTTGGCATAGTGATCTCCGTGCGGGTCCTGCTGATCGAAGACGACGTGAAGCTCGCGGAGCGGACCGCGGAGTACCTGCGCGATCATGGTGCGGTCGTGGAGATCGTCGCCGACGGCGACGGCGGCCTGGTCCGCGCCCAGGCGGGCGATCACGACATCGTGCTGCTCGATCTCATGCTGCCGGGCATCGACGGCCTCGCCGTGTGC
>Ga0105048_10019968_pt1 | contig 10246 bp, 8 predicted proteins | sample MAT05_FD_78382 | JGI IMG/M metagenome (GOLD analysis project Ga0105048, IMG submission 78382) | Freshwater microbial communities from Lake Fryxell liftoff mats and glacier meltwater in Antarctica - MAT-05 | ecosystem: Environmental > Aquatic > Freshwater > Ice > Liftoff microbial mat | place...
TTACAACCTGATATTAACAAAAGGCTGAAGGTATTTTTTTAGTTCCGGTATTTCTATTTCTTTATAATGAAAGATACTGGCTGCCAAAGCCGCATCAGCATTGGCTATTTCAAAAACCTCCTTAAAATGTTCAGAGCTGCCTGCCCCTCCACTTGCAATGACGGGCACGGGCAATGAGTTGGATAAGCTGGCAGTAATATCCAAAGCAAATCCGTTTTTTGTTCCATCATTGTTCATGCTGGTTAATAAGATTTCTCCTGCACCTAAAGCCACTGCCTGCCTGGCCCAATCCATCGTTTTTGTGTCGGTTTTAGTTCTTCCTCCATTTAGATAAACATACCATTCTCCGTCCTCCTCTTTTTTGGTATCAATCGCCAGCACCACACATTGCGAACCAAATGCATTGCTCAACTCACTGAGAAGCGATGGATTTTTAAATGCCGCTGTATTTACAGAAATTTTATCTGCACCATTTTGTAATAATAAAGCCACGTCTTCTACCGAACTGATGCCACCGCCAACTGTAAATGGAATATTGATATTGGCTGCAATTCTTTTAACCAGTTCTACCAGGGTTTTTCTTTTTTCTACTGTTGCAGTAATATCCAAAAAAACCAATTCATCTGCCCCCTGTTCAGAATAAATAATAGCCAGCTCTACCGGGTCGCCTGCATCCCGAATACTTTCAAAATTGATTCCTTTTACGGTTCTTCCATCTTTTATATCAAGGCATGGAATGATGCGTTTGCACAGGCCACGCCTTTGAGCACCCGAATGAGATTTTTGTAACCGATCCATATTTACAGATGCTTCTTTCATTGTTAATCCCCGCTCGTTGACTATTATTAGTTAAAATATTTATACTCCTCCAAATTGCTTTTCATAGGATTTAATGGGATTAATCCTTCATAAAATGCTTTGCCGATAATCACCCCTTTGCAACCAATTTCATTTAACTGCAACACATCATCAATATTACTAACGCCTCCACTTGCTATCAGATTAATTTCAGGATAAGTGGTTATGATTTTTTTATACAGCTTTACGGATGGCCCCTGCATTACCCCATCTTTTGAAATATCCGTACAAAAAATATTATTAACCCCCAATGCCATCATTTTTGATATGAAGTCGAAAATATTGATACCTCCATCTTCCAGCCAGCCACTGATCATTATTTTTTCTTCCAGCACATCGGCGCCAATTAAAAATTTATCGGCTCCAAACTCCATTAACCATTCTTCCAGTAATGCGGGATGTTTTACTGCCAGGCTTCCAATAGTAACCATGGCTGCTCCTGCATCAAAAATATTTCCTACATCCGTTATGTTTTTAACTCCACCACCAAAATCGATGGTTAAAGAAGTGGCTGAAGCAATATCTTCCAGCACTTTCAGATTAATTATTTCGCCTGCTTTAGCGCCATCCAGGTCCACTATATGCAATCGCTGCAACCCCGCATCAGCAAACTGTTTAGCCACTTCTACAGGATTTTCGTTATACACTTTTTGTTGTGCATAATCACCTTTGGTAAGGCGTACGCACTTTCCGTTTATTATGTCAATGGCTGGGATAATGATCATATTATTTCAATAAAGTTTTTTAAAATAGTCTCACCAATCTTACCGGATTTTTCGGGGTGAAACTGCACTGCATAAAAATTATTCTTTTGTAAGGCTGCACTGTAAGGAACGATATAATCTGTTTTTGCAATGCTGTTTATACTTACTGCTGCGTAATAACTGTGCACAGTATAAACAAATGCGTTTTCTGCCAATCCATTAAACAATACAGACTGATAATCATAAATATTATTCCAGCCAATTTGCGGAATTTTAAAATGATCCGATTTAAAAAGTTTTACTTCGGTATCAAATATACCCAAACATTCAGTATTGCCTTCTTCAGAATGATTACACAACAATTGCATGCCCAGGCAAATGCCCAGTACCGGTTGTTGCAAAGAGGTAATCACTTTATCCAGTTCCCTTTGCCGTAAATATTCCATAGCAGCATTGGCATGCCCCACCCCGGGGAAAATTACTTTTGCCGCATTACGAATCTCATCAGCATCATCTGTTACAACGGAGTCTGCTCCTATCCGTTGCAAAGCATACTGCACGCTTTGCACATTACCTGCGTTGTATTTTATAATGGCAATCACAATATCCCTTTTGTAGTGGGTAAATTATTATTATTGATATCTCTTTTAACCGCCATTTTTATGGCTTTTGCAAATGCCTTAAAAATGGATTCAATTTTATGGTGTTCATTTTTGCCCTTTGCCTTAATGTTAAGATTACAACGGGCTGCATCTGTAAAAGATTTAAAAAAATGTTCGAACATTTCTGTGGGCACATCCCCAATCCGGTTGCGATCAAACTTCACTTTCCATACCAGCCACGACCTGCCACCAAAATCGAGCGCCACCTGTGCCAGGCAATCATCCATGGGTAATAAGAATCCATAACGGTCAATCCCTCTTTTATTGCCCAATGCCTTAGCAAAAGCTTCTCCCAATGCAATGGCTGTATCTTCTATGGTATGATGCTCGTCTATCTGCAAATCGCCTTCGCAGGTTAATCCAAGATCAATGCCACTATGTTTGGCCAGTTGATCCAGCATATGATCAAAAAAATTTAACCCCGTTTTTATGTTGGAAACACCCATACCATCCAGGTTAAGGTGGATATGTATTTTTGTTTCGTTGGTATTTCTTTCATGCAAAATAATACGTTTGGGAAGTTTTAAAAATTCATACACATCTTTCCAATCCGGGGTTGACAAGATGATCGTATCATTTTTTAATTCAGCTACAGAATTATTTATTTCGGCTGCCCCGAGGTTCTCATCCAGGTTAAGCCAAATACCTTTGCAACCAAGGTTTTTGGCCAGTTGCATATCGGTGATACGATCTCCAATTACAAAAGAATTGGCTATGTCATAATCCGGATTATTTAAATACTCCAGCAACATACCGGTACCTGGTTTTCGGGTAGGAGCATTTTCATGAGGATAGGATTTATCTATAAACACTTTTGAAAAAACTACTTTTTCATTTTCAAAACTCTTCATTACAAATTGTTGTAAAGGCCAGAAGTTGTTTTCCGGAAATGATTCAGAACCCAGTCCATCCTGGTTGGTTACCAATACCAGTTCATAATTAAGTTCTGTCGCAATTTTGGTCATGTACTCAAATGCACCGGGATAAAAACTTAGTTTATCAAATGAATCAAGTTGATAGGTAGGTGGCGCTTCATGAATGAGTGTGCCATCCCGGTCTATAAACAAAACCCTTTTACCTGTTGAAACAATATCTGTAAGTTTATTCTTATCCACTGCCATCTTAAAATTGATTTAATAAATTGATCAAAGTTTTGTTTTCTTCCGGTGTGCCCACCGTTATGCGCAAACAACCTTCGCAAAGCGGTTCTTTACTCCTGTTGCGCACTACTACTTCGTGTGCTGCAAGGTATTGATATAATTTATTGGCATCCGCCACTTTAACCAACAAAAAATTGGCATCGCTTTGAAATACTTTTTCTACAAAAGAAAATTTATACAATTCCTTTTCTAAAGCCATTCTCTCACTTACGGTAATTCTTATCCAATCATTTACCTGCGTAGTATGTTGCAATGCCTGCAAACCCAGCTCCTGCGATGCAGCATTAATATTATACGGTGGTTTTACTTTATTAAACAGGTTGATAATATCCATAGAGGCAAAACAAAGGCCCAATCGCAAAGCCGCAAGGCCCCAGGCTTTAGACAATGTTTGCATTACAACCAGGTTAGGATATTCTGTAAGCTCCTGTATAAATGTTTTTTGATTGGAGTAGTTGATATAGGCTTCATCAATGATTACAATGCCGGGGAAATTATTGAGCAAAAATTCCATATCAGCCCTGTTCATATTATTACCAGTAGGATTATTGGGCGAACAGATGAACAGCAGTTTTGTATTGGCATCCATCGCATTTAAAATAGCCTCCACATCCAGTTGAAAACCGGGTGTGAGCGATACTTTTCTTATTGCTACATCATTAATATTGCCACTCACTTCATACATTCCATAAGTGGGCGGGCAAACGATCACATTATCTTTGCCCGGGTTACAGAAGATGCGGTAGGCAAGGTCAATTACTTCATCGCTGCCATTACCAATAAAAATATTTTCGGCAGGCACCCCTTTAATTCTGGTGAGTTGAAATTTTAATTGCCATTGCAATGGATCGGGATACCGGTTAAATGCTTCTGGCAGGGATGATCCAAAAGGATTTTCATTGGCATCTAAAAACACAGAGGCCTGTCCTTCAAATTCATGTCGGGCAGATGAATATGGTTGTAGACTTTTAATATTATCTCTTACCAAAGAAGGTATATCAGTTTTAATCATAGCTGCTTAATTCTTATTGTGATTGCATTTTTATGCGCCTGTAGCCCTTCTGCCTCAGCCATCAGTTCTACAGCAGGGCCAATATTTATTATTCCCTGTTTTGACAATTGCTGAAATGTAATTTTCTTTACAAAACTATCCACCGATACGCCGCTATACGCTTTTGCGTAACCGTTAGTAGGCAATGTATGATTGGTGCCAGAGGCATAATCTCCCGCACTTTCCGGTGAGTAATTACCTAAAAAAATACTACCAGCGTTAATAACTTTTTCGCTTAACTCCAAAGCATTTTCAGAAGCAATGATTAAATGCTCTGCAGCATATTCATTTAAAAAATTAAAAGCATCCGTTGAATTTTCCATTACGATGAACCTGCTATGCTTTAATGCTGCTGCTGCAATTTCTTTTCGTGGCAATTCATTTAGCTGAATATTGATTTGTTCTTTTACCGCATCAATGATAGCCATGGAGGATGCAACTAAAAGAACCTGGCTATCTGTGCCATGTTCAGCCTGGCTTAATAAATCTGCTGCAACATAAGCTGGTATAGCCGTTTCATCTGCATACACACCCAATTCGCTGGGGCCTGCAGGCATGTCGATGGCTACCCCTTCTCTGTTTACCAATTGCTTGGCAGCCGTTACATACTGGTTACCGGGCCCAAATATTTTGCTTACTGCCACTATACTTTCAGTGCCATGAGCCATAGCGGCAATGGCCTGCACACCACCAATTTTATAAATATTTTTAATACCCAGCAGTTGTGCGGTGTATAATATTACCGGGTTCACCTGTCCATCGCTGTTGCTTGGAGTGCACATAATAATATTGTTGCAACCCGCTATCTGTGCAGGAATACCTAACATGAGCAATGTAGAAAATAATGGCGCCGTGCCACCGGGAATATATAATCCTACGTTTTGAATAGCCACCGATTTTCTCCAGCAAATCACTCCATCTGTAGTACTGATTTTTTGAATAACTTCTTTTTGCGATTCATGAAAAAGCTGGATATTATTTTTAGCCAGTTGAATTGCTTTTTTTAAATCATCGTGTACTAAGGATGCTGCTTCATTTATTGCTGCTTCCGATACCAGGAGTTCTGTTAAAACAACTTTATCAAATTGTGCTGCATATTTTTTTACTGCCTCATCTCCATTTGCTTTTACATCTGCCAAAACAGGCAACACTATCCCTTCCAATGCAGCATAATCAAAAGCAGGCCTTTTGCATAATGCAATCCATTGTTCTTTGCCGGGGTTAACAAAAACATTTTCCATAATTTATTATTCAATGCCCTGCCGGGCTGAGTTTAAACAATCATTTTTTCTATTGGCACTACTAATATCCCTTCTGCTTCCAGTTCTTTTAATTTTTCAATTACTTCCCAAAAATCATTTTCGTTTACCACGCTTTGTACACTGCTCCAGCCTTCTTCTGCCAACGGAACAATGGTGGGGCTTTTACTGCCCGGCAACACTGCTACAATATTTTCCAACTGATGATTGGGTGCATTCAACAAAATATATTTATTATTTTTTGCAGTTTTTACTGCATTGATGCGCATGAGCAATTTTTTTAGAATCAGCTTCTTTTCATCATCCATTTTTTTATCGCCTATCAATACAGCTTCTGATCTCAGAATTACTTCTACTTCTTTAAGATTATTGGTAAATAAAGTACTGCCGCTGCTCACCAGGTCGCAGATGGCATCTGCCAGGCCAATACCCGGGGCTATTTCTACAGAACCACTAATCTCATGTATCTCTGCATTTACGCCTTTCTTTTTTAAAAATTCCTGTGTGAGATAAGAATAAGTGGTGGCAATTTTAAGCCCATCTATATCTTTCAAACTTTGATATTTCATGGCATTGGGAACGGCAATGCTTAAACGGCATTTACCAAACCCGAGCTTGTAAATGAGGTCAATCTCTTTGTTTTTTTCCAGCAACACATTTTCTCCCACAATGCCAATATCTGCTACACTGTCATAAACATATTGCGGTATATCATCGTCCCTTAAAAAGAAAACTTCCAGGGGGAAATTCTCTGCCGTTGTTTTCAACTGCTTGTTGCCGTTGTTTAGTTGAATGCCACATTCCTTGAGCAACTTCACAGATTCTTCATAGAGCCTTCCCGATTTTTGAATAGCTATTTTTAGCATAAATCATTTTTTTATTACAAAGAACAGCAAGCTTATCTGAAAGTTCATTTATATAGCTTTACTATTTTGTTCCCTGATTTGATTAAAAAGAAAAAGGCTTACATTTCTGTAAGCCTTTTATTAAAATATGTGATATACACACAAATCAACACAGCTTACCCTGAGGTAAAGTATGATGATGATGTATGTTGTTGATTTGTTTCATTTGTTATGCAAAGTAAGGCATGAATATTTTTGCCGCCAAATCTTTTTTTGAATAAATGATCAATTACTGTTAATAATTTAAAAACCCGGAAATTCAATCCCTAAACCATATCCCTTGTTGTAAATGATTTTGCCAAAATCAAAAGATACACCGCTTGCAATATCCTCTGCCAACAACAGCGGGCCATCCATATCTACATAATCCAGCATAGGAGCCAGTTGTGCAATAGCTGCTGTGCCTATCGAGCTTTCATTCATACAACCTACCATTACCTTCATGTCCAGTTTTTTCGCTTCTTTTATCATGTTGCGTGCAGGCGTTAAACCGCTGCATTTGGTCAATTTAATATTAATACCATGAAAATGAAACTGGCATTTTTTTACGTCTGCCTCAAATACACAGGCTTCATCAGCTATTAATGGCAAAGCTGATTTTTCATACAATACTTTCATGCCATCCCAATCGTCTTTAGCAAGCGGTTGTTCTACCAATTCAACGCCCAGTTCCTGTAGCAATGGAATTTTAAGAAGTGCCTGTTCCAGCGTCCAGCCTGCATTAGCGTCTACTCTAAAAACAGCATCGGTATGTTTACGTAATGCTGTTACCGTTTCGATATCGTTTTCTGTACCCACTTTAATTTTATAAATGGGCCATGGTTTTTCTTTCATCTTTAGAACCATGGTTTCAATAGTATCAATACCAATGGTAAAATCGGTGATGGGCGCTTTGGAAATATCCAAGCCCCAGAGTTCGTGTAATTGTTTTCTTTTTAGTTTGCCAAAAATATCCCAGCCTGCCATATCCAACGCACACACCAAAAAAGAATTTTTTGGAAATAAATGATGCAGGTAATGCCAGTAACGTTCCGGATCGGTAAAAGTGAATTTTTCCAGGAAACCTCTTTTTTCTTCAAGGTCGGCTATCATTTTTTCTATCGGAATATTATAATAACTGATGGCAGGTGCTTCTCCATAACCTTTTATGCCAAAGTGATCCAACTCCACTACCAGCGTAGGCTGATGTGTTTTGGTGCCTTTGGAAATAGTAAAAGGGTGCCTGAAAGGCAGGTTATATGTTTTGTAGGAAACTTTCATGGCCCTGTCCGCCGAAGGGGAACTTGATTTAAAGTGTAAAAATATTTTGATAATTTCTTAAAACCCGAATGAAAAAATTATCTTCCGCTATCCTGTATCATGGTTTTAAGTGTTACAATAAATCCTGCCTCTTCCAGCAAATGTTCCAGATTGATATGCATGCGGTAGTTCCAGTAATGATCGGGATTTGCAGGATTATTGATCCGCTCTTCTTTTGGATTTTCTATCCTGAGCCGTTCGTCCATAGCAAGCAGGTCCTGCATTAAAAATACAGCCCACATCGCCTGCGAATTAAGGTGCTGATGAAGCACATCCTTGCATACCCATGGTTCTGCATAAAAAGGAGCCTCGCCATAATGGCCCAACTGATGGTTGTAAAACTGCTGGATCATTTCTTTATCTTCTTCCCACCATTCTCTAATGCTGGCCATATCGTGTGTAGAAGGTGTGACTACACTCAGGTAGGGAGCGTTATAAGGATTAGAAAATTGCTCATTAATTTTCTTTGGCATGCGCTGTACTTCCAGGGCCAGCATTTGCATATCGGCTAATACGCCTTCTACCATTTCCGGTACCATACCAAGGTCTTCAGCACAAATGAGCATATTGGTGCTGCGCTTTAATGCTGCCAGTTTCTTAATACCATCTTCCTTCCACAAAGCATTTTGTTTGTTAAAAAAGTATTCGTCAAACAAACGGTTAAGCGCTTGTTGTTCATTATAAGGTAAAGCCTTGTAAGAATCGGTAGCATGCATACCTATGCGGAAGTGATAATTATAAGGTAGCGCTTCGTCCCTTATGCAGATGATATTGCTTAATAAATCAAACAATCCCTGTTGCAGGAAATCATGCTCCGGATTATTTTTAAAGTAAGCTGCAATTTTTCTTTGAGAATTTAAGTCTTCTTTAAAACGGTAGTTGTTTAAAAAAGTTTCTTTTACAAGACCAGCATTTTCTCCAAACCAATTGTTCAGCAATTGTTCTGTTATATATGGATTGCAAAAACGCTCTTCATTAAAGTGTATACCGGTATTTGTAAATTCATCATGACTAAGCGGCCATGCCGGAAAAAATTTTCCCAGGATGCCTTCTATAGCATGCAAAGGAATACTCCAGATACGAAAGAAACCCAGTACATGATCTATGCGGATGGCATCAAAATAATTGCTCATGTGCTCCATACGCTGGCGCCACCATGCATAATCATCGGCTGCCATTTTATCCCAGTTGTAAGTAGGGAAACTCCAGTTCTGCCCCTTGGTGGCAAATGCATCCGGCGGTGCGCCAGCCTGCATGTCCATATGAAAAAGCGATCGGTACATCCATGCATCAGCACTATGCCTGCCCACACCTATTGGCAGATCGCCCTTGATGATGATACCCGATTTGTGTGCATAATCCACTGCATCTTTTAATTGCAAATGCAAGTGATATTGGGTGAAATAGTGAATGGCTATTTCGTCATAAAAATCATTTTCCGGACTTACCAATTCCTGCACAGCATCTTCCCGGAAGGATTCATACTCGCCCCAGGTATTGTAATCTGCTGTGTTATTTTTATCTCTCAGGTAGCAATAAGCAGCATAAGGAACCAGCCAATGCCTATTGAGATCAAAAAAGGTAAACCAATCAAAATCATCTTTAAAAGAATCTTTATCTTTTTGATATAATAACCTGATGGCCTCACTCTTGATGGCCAGCACATCCTGGTAATGCAGAGAATCTTTGGCATTTAATTCCTTTACCTGCTCCAGCATTTCTTCTGTAAAATTTACAGATAATGCCGTTGCCAGTTTTTGCACATTCAGAAAAATTGGATGCAAAGCAAAAGCAGACACGGCAGAGTAAGGATAAGAATCTTTATTGGTATGGGTAGCAGTAGTATCGTTTATTGGAAGCAATTGTATCAGCCTTATACCGGTTGCTTTAGAGATATCTGTTAGCAGGTTAAGGTCTGTAAAATCTCCTACGCCCCAGCTATGCTCAGATTTTAAAGCAGATACCGGTATGTTTACCCCTGCCCCTTTCCAGCGGTTGTTTGCTGTATTGATAGTATGATGCAGAATGGTAAGTGTATCTTTATCTGATGAAACCGGAAGCACCCTGTTATTGCCCGGTTCAAAGTCCATTTTCTGCAGGCGAAGATCATAGATACCCAACTTATATTCAATAGGAAATGCTTCTTTAGAAAGGTTTACTTTTAATTGCCAATGCATCTTTTTTTGCTCCATCAGCAAGGGCTTTTCTGTATCCCAGTCCTGTAGTTTTTTATTGGCACCTATAATACAAACTACTTTGCCCATGGCCAAAGCCGGCGCATTTACTTTAAAGATATGGGTAGCATTTTTTGTATCGGTTACTTTTACTTTTTCTTTAAACTGGTTAAA
>Ga0105048_10019971_pt1 | contig 10244 bp, 11 predicted proteins | sample MAT05_FD_78382 | JGI IMG/M metagenome (GOLD analysis project Ga0105048, IMG submission 78382) | Freshwater microbial communities from Lake Fryxell liftoff mats and glacier meltwater in Antarctica - MAT-05 | ecosystem: Environmental > Aquatic > Freshwater > Ice > Liftoff microbial mat | place...
CCATTTTCACCCACTGCGGACATTGAGCGCTGCCTCAATGTCCACGCATGACCGATGAGCGATACGACTGACTGAGTCTTGGTGACCGGTGGGGCTGTGGGGTATCGGCTTTTCTAGGTAGCGCAGCCTTCATGTTTCTCTTGGCCCTTGATGCGTTTGGAGATTGTGGGCCTGACACGGGCTGCACCAAGGGCTTTTCGACCATGTTTTGCTGCCATCCCTAGCGACCACCGCGATAGCCTACTTCGCAGTGCGATGGGGCGTGAACGCATACGCGAACAGGGCTGACAGGTAGCCGAAATGTCCGCTTTCCACCCATAACGGACATTAGGACGAACGGCCGCTAGAGCCCACGAGGCTCTCCAACGCAACATTCTTGCAAAAGGCTTCGCGCCTTCGCGCCTTCGCGTGAACCCATCCTTTTTCTGCCTTCCTTCGTGCCTTCGTGTGCATAAATCGAACACCGGCATGTCGCCCACGGTCACAATCTAGCTCGGGCATCCTGTGCGCAGCGGCAGCGGAAAGATTGACCACACGAAGGCACGAAGGCCCGATACCAGCAAGGTTCACGCGAAGCCGCGAAGACGCGAAGGCAGATGCCCACGGTGACAGCGAAAGGGGGCAGGCCGCGCGCATCCCGGCGGCGACACGCCCGACTGCTCCATTGTAGTTCAGCCGGAATAGCCTATTTTAGGGGCCGCATCATTTGAAAGAGCGTGTCACCATGGACGAGAAGAAGCCGACCAACCCGTGGACCAAGTCGTTGTTCATCTGGATGGGGATCCTGCTGGTGCTGGTGCTGTTCGTCCAGTCGGTCGGCGGCAGCCGCGAGGCGCCGGGCAAGGCGATGACCTATTCCGAATTCGTCTCCCAGGTGAACGAAGGCAATGTTCGAAGCATCGCGATCGCCTCCACGCCGAGCGGCAATTCGACGATTACCGGCATCCTGTCCGATGAAAAGACTTTCCGCACGGTCGCGCCCAAGGACGCCAATCTCTCCGAGCGGGCGATCGCCAAGGGCGTCGCGGTCCAGGTCAAGGCCGAGGAGCAGTCGAGCATCTGGCTGATCCTGCTCTATCAGTCGCTGCCGTTCCTGCTGATGATCGGGATCGCTTTCTTCATCATGCGCCAGATGCAGAAGAGCTCGACCGGCGGGGCGATGGGCTTCGGCAAGAGCCGCGCCAAGATGCTCACCGAAAAATCGGGCAAGGTGACCTTTGCCGATGTCGCCGGGATCGACGAAGCCCGCGAGGAGCTGCAGGAGATCGTCGAATTCCTGCGCGATCCGGGCAAGTTCTCGCGCCTCGGCGGCAAGATTCCCAAGGGTGCGCTGCTGGTCGGCGCGCCGGGCACCGGCAAGACCCTGCTGGCCCGCGCCATCGCCGGGGAAGCGGGCGTGCCGTTCTTCACCATCTCGGGCTCGGACTTCGTCGAAATGTTCGTCGGCGTCGGCGCCAGCCGCGTCCGCGACATGTTCGCCGAGGCCAAGAAGTCGGCGCCGTGCATCGTCTTCATCGACGAGATCGACGCCGTCGGTCGCCATCGCGGCGCCGGGCTCGGCAATGGCAATGACGAGCGCGAGCAGACCTTGAACCAGTTATTGGTCGAGATGGACGGCTTCGATGCCAACGAAGGTATCATCATCATCGCCGCGACCAACCGTCCCGACGTGCTCGACCCGGCATTGCTCCGCCCGGGCCGCTTCGATCGCCGGGTGACGGTGCCGCTGCCCGATATCGAGGGCCGGATGAAGATTCTCGACGTGCATATGCGCAAGGTGCCGCTGGCGCCCGACGTCGATGCCCGCACCATTGCGCGCGGGACGCCGGGCATGTCGGGTGCCGATCTCGCCAACCTCGTCAACGAGGCGGCGCTGGCGGCCGCGCGGCTTGGCAAGAGATTGGTGGCGATGGCCCAGTTCGAGCTCGCCAAGGATCGCGTCATCATGGGCACCGAGTGGAAGTCGCTGGTGATGACCCCCGAAGAGAAAAAGATGACCGCCTATCATGAGGCCGGCCATGCCCTGGTCCGGGTCCATGAGAAAGCCTCGGATCCGATCCACAAGGCGACCATCATCCCGCGCGGCGGTGCGCTCGGCATGGTGGTGTCGATGCCCGAACGCGACAATTACAGCTATCACCGCGACAAGATGTACGCCGATCTGGCATCGGTGATGGGCGGCCGGGTCGCGGAGGAAGTCATCTTCGGTCACGACAAGGTGTCGTCGGGCGCGTCGAGCGACATCCAGCAGGCGACCAAGCTGGCCCGGGCGATGGTCATGCAATGGGGCATGTCCGACAAGCTTGGGCCCTTGCAATATGAGGAAGCCCAGGGCGAAACCTTCCTCGGCTACTCGCAGACCCAGCGCCACAACATGTCAAACGAGACCGCTTTGCTGATCGACGCCGAAATCCGCCGGCTGGTCGATGGCGGCCATAAGCGGGCGACCGAGATCATCTCGACCAACGTCGATCAATTGCATGCGGTGGCCGGAGCCTTGCTCGAGCTCGAAACGCTGACCGGCGACGAGATCAAGACGATCATATCCGGCGGCAAGATCGACCGCGCGGCCGACATTCCGGCGGTGCTCCCGACCGCTGGCTCGTCGATCCCCAAGGCCAAGCGCCCCAAGCCGGGCATCGGCGGCGCCGCCCCAGCCGGCGCTTGATCGAGCGCCGGTCGGTGCAGTTGCGAATGTTGGTCATGGCCGCGGCCCTGCTGGTTCCGACGGCGGCTTCGGCCCAGTCGATGAGTGCCGAGGCGTTTTTCCAGAAAGCCCAGGCGCTCCAGCGCAAGGGCATGATGGCGATGTTCTCGAGCGACGTGAAGAAGTTGATGAAGGAAGCCAAGGCGGCGGGCGAGACTGCCCGGGCGGAGCGGCTGGCGGCGCTCAAGGCCAAGCTGCCACCGCGCTACTGTCCGCCGACGGGGGCGCAGCGAATCGGCACGGACGAATTCATGGAGCGACTCGGCGCCTTGTCCCGCGCCGATCGCCTGCGGATCGACATGACCGAAGCGATGATCCGCATCATGGCGATCAAATTCCCCTGCCGCTGAGCGCTTCGTTGTGCCAAGATCGGGGATTGAGGAGGAAGATAGGATGCGGTTGAAGTTTGTGATGGCGGTGGCTTTGCTGTGCTTGCCGGGGGTGGCCTTGGCCCAGTCGATGAACGCCGAACAATTCCTCAAGCGCGCCAACGCGCTCAAGAAAAAGGGGCCGCTGGCGGTGTTTTCGGGCGGCGAGATCAAGGCGCTGATGACCGAGGGACAGGCGGCCGGCAAGTTCGCTCGCGAAGGGCGACAGGCCGATTTGAAGGCGGGCCGAAAGCCGCGTTTCTGTCCCGAGGGCGGCGTCAAGTTGAACTCGGATGAATTCATGACCCGGCTCGCCGCAATCCCGGCGGCCGAGCGTGCGAAGATCAACATGGGTGAAGCCTCGATCCGGATCCTCGCCGCCAAGGTCCCCTGCCGCTGAGCGCCTCGTCCTAGAGGATCCCGATCGCGAAGATGGCGACGAAGAACAGGGTCGACGCGACGAAGGCAAAGCTCACCAGGGCCACGGTCCGCAGCAGCGCATTCAGCCGGGACAGACCATAAGTACCCCGCAGCTGCCGGTACATGTGGATCGGCGGAACGAAGAACAGCAAGGAGGCCAGGCTCGGCACGCCGATCGACACCAGTAGCCCCCCGGCGACCACCAGCATCATCATGAACGACAGGGAATAGGTCACGAACACGGTGTGATCGTAGAGGTGGAAGCGGCGGTTGAACGGGAATAGCAGCCACAGGAACGGCACCGACAGCGGGATCAGCAACCAGCTGAATTTCGACGCCGCATCCTGCACCTTGCCGATGAACGCCTCCGGATCGCTCTGGATCCGGGCGGCCGCTTCGCGCAGCCAGCGCGGCGAATTATCCTCCTCCTTGCCGTCGAATGTTATTAGTTCGCCCCGCCGTATTTGGTCGATCTGCGCCAGATCCTCTTTCTTGCCGGCGATTCGGCGGTCGATCGCGGCGACTTCGGAGCGGCGGGCGAGCGCCGTCCGCCGCTCCGCCTCCAGCCGGGTAAGCTCGGACCGGTCCTCGGCCGCCGCCTGTCCCAGATTAGCCTGCATCGATCCCGGGTCCGCGCTCATTCCGGTCAAGTTGAGCACCGCGAACATCAGGAACACGGTGAACAGATACAACGCCACCGGCGACACGAACCGCGCCCGCTGCCCGTCGATGTAGCGGCGGGTCATCTCGCCCGGCCGCCAGACGAGCATCGGTAGGGTGCGCCAGATTTTGCCCTCGAAATTGAACAGCCCCTGGATCATGTCGCTGAGGAAGGTCGCAAGCGAGCGATGGACCCGCGCTTTCTGCCCGCAGGCGGGGCAATAGGGACCGGTCAGCGTCGATCCGCAATTGAGGCAGGCGCCATCGTGAATGCCGCCGTCATCGCCCGCGCCAGGTTCGACCGCGCCGGCAATCAGCCCGCCCGTCACAATCTCGCCGACGCTTTTGACTTCGCCATGCCCCACCCCTTGCCCAACTGATTAGCCACGGCGGTGGCGCCGGTCGAGGGGGGATGCTAGCCAGCGGGCCAATGGCGCGGCGCATCGGTCTTCTCGGGGGAAGCTTCAACCCGGCCCATCGCGGCCATCGCGCCACGAGCCTCGCCGCGATCGATGCGCTCGGGCTCGATGAGATCTGGTGGCTGGTGTCGCCGGGCAATCCGCTCAAGCCGAGCAAGGGAATGGCGCCGTATGACGCGCGGCTTCGCTTCGCCCGCCAGATTGCCCGGCGAAGCCGAATCAAGGTCAGCAATTTCGAGGCCGAGGTCGGCACGATCTACACCGTCGATACCGTCGCCGCCTTGCTCGGCCATTGGCCAAGACATGATTTCATCTGGCTGATGGGCGAAGACACTGTGGCCCAATTTCACCAGTGGAAGGACTGGCGTCGACTGGCCGGCATGGTGCCGATTGCGGTGCTATCGCGCCCGGGGTATGATGGCGCTGCCCGCGCGGCCCGCGCGATGGGCTGGTTGAGGCGTTTTGTCCGTCCCTCGGCCACGGCACGCAACTGGACCAAGTGGAGTGCTCCGGCGATCACCTTTCTTTGCCTGCCGCCCGATCCGACCTCCGCCACCCGCCTGCGCGTGCTCGACCCCCTTTGGTATCGCCGACCCCCTGGCCTCACCGCCCGGCGATCCACCCTGTCATAGGAGCCATCTTGGCCGACCCCCGTTCGAAGTCCGAAAATGCCCCCAAGCCTGGCCCCGGCGCCGCCGATGTCGACGCGCTTCACGCTCTCATCACCAAGTCGCTCGACGACGACCAGGCGGTCGAGATGATCTCGATCCCGCTGGCCGGCAAATCGTCGATCGCCGATCATATGGTGATCGCCAGCGGTCGCTCGTCGCGACAGGTTGCGTCGATGGCGGCGAAGCTGGCCGAACGGATCAAGGCCGAATTCGGAAAGCCGGTGCGGATCGAGGGCTTGCCCACCGCCGACTGGGTGCTGATCGACGCCGACGATGTCATCGTCCATTTATTCCGCCCCGAAGTCCGCAGTTTCTACAATCTGGAGCGGATGTGGGCGTTCGGCGACGAATCGCCGGCCGCCACCGCCGCCGCGCCCGGCGCCTGATCGCATGATCCGGCGCGCGGGCTGGCTTGCGCTCGCCGCCATTGCGCTCGCCAGTTCGTCCATCGCCGGGGCGCAGGCGTTTGCCGCACCAATTGCCGTCCAACCGGCGTCGCTCCACCAGCAGCTGGAAGCGATCGCCGCCGTCCCCACCGGCCATGTCGGGATTGCCGCGATCGACCTTGCCACTGGCCGCGAGGTCGCGGTTCACGGCGACGAGGCCTTCCCGATGGCAAGCGTGGTCAAGATCGCGGTCGCGGCGGCCTATCTGTCGGAAGTCGATGCCGGGCGCCGCTCGCTGGCGAAGACCATCACCCTCGACGAATCGATCCGCAGCGGGTCCGACGGAATCGGCAAATTGATGCCGCATCCCGGGGTGACGCTGTCGGCCGCCAACCTCATCGAGCTGATGCTGGCGGTGAGCGACAATACAGCGACCGACATGCTGATCGCCGATCTCGGCGGAACGCGCGCAGTTGAGGGCTGGCTCGACCGGAATCGCGTCGTCGGGGTCCGCATCGACCGCGAAATTGCCCGGCTGGTGCTCGACAATCTCGGGCTGCCGATGCTCCCGGGCAAGACCGCCGCGCAGACCCTGTGGGCGTCCGACCCGCTGGCGCTCGAAGCGCGCGCCGTCGCGGTGGCGTTGTTCGACAAGGATCTGCGCGACACCGCGTCGCCGCTGGCGATCGCGCGCTTCCTCGCCCGGCTCGACAAGGGCGAGATGCTGGCGCCCGCCAGCCGCACCTTCCTGTTCGACGTCATGGCGCGTTGCCGCACCGGCGCCGACCGGATTCCAGCGGGCGTTCCGGCGGGCACCCCGGTGGCGCACAAGACCGGCACGCTGGCCGGGATCAGCAACGACGTCGGGATCGTCACCTTGCCCGACAAGCGCCGCTTTGCGATCGCGGTTTTCACCCGCGGCATTGCCGAGGGTCCGGCGCGGGCGAAGATCATTGCCGACGCCAGCCGCGCCGTGTTCGACGCCTTTTCGCCGCGCTGAGCCGATGCTGCTCCACCTCATCGCCCGTGGGAAGATCGGCCGGTCGCCCGAAGCCGAACTGGTCGAGCGTTATCTCAAGCGGATCGCGTGGCCCACGAAAATCACCGAATTGCCCGAACGCGGGGGCCCGCTGCCCGCCGCGCCGCCGGCCAGCGTCACCATCCTGCTCGACGAGCGCGGGACTGTGCTGTCATCCACCGACTTCGCCAAAAAACTCGAAGGGTGGCGCGATGGCGGCAAGCGCGAGGCGCGCTTCCTGATCGGCGCCGCCGACGGCCATGACGCGGCGCTCCGGAGCTCGGCCGATCTGATCCTGTCGTTCGGTCCCGCCACCTGGCCGCACATGCTGGTGCGGGCGATGCTCGCCGAACAATTGTTTCGAGCGACATCGATCCTTGCGAACCACCCTTATCATCGCGAAGGATGAGCGGGTGAAGCGCGCGCTGATCATGACGCTGGTTCTGGCGCCGTTGGTGGTGGCATCGTCGAGCCTTGCCCAATCGTCGCCCGAAGCCGCGATTGCCAGCGTTCGAGTCGAAGCGGTGCAGGCCGAGGCCGAGGCCGCCCGCCTCTCGACCGCCGCCGGACAGGCCCGCGGAGAAGCCGCCCGACTCGCCGCCGACCGGTTGGCCGCCGCCGCCGCGATCGCCGCCGCCGAGGCGCGGATCAGCGAGATGGACATCAGCCTGGCAGCGCGCGAGGCACTGGTCCGTACCAATGCCGCGCGGCTCGCCGAACAGCAGGCGCCGGTCGCGTCGCTGGTCGCGGGCCTGGTCAACCTTGGCCGCCGCCCGCCCCTGGTCAGCCTGGCCGACGATCATGATTTGACCCAGATGGTGCGGATGCGCGCCTTGCTCGATGTCGCAGTGCCGCGGATCCGGGCCAACAGCGCCGCGCTGGCGGCCGAACTCGCCGCCAGTCGCCGCCACGCCGACGATGCCCGCCAGGCGCGGCGGGAAGTGGCGACGGCTCGCGCCAATTTGGCCAAGCGCCAACAGGCGTTCGCTGCGCTCGAGGCCCGCTCGCTCGAGCGCGCCGCGCGGCTCGACGCCGGTGCGCTCGGCGCCGACGACCGGATGCTGGCGGCGAGCGAGGGGGTCGCGACCCTCGGCAATCAATGGGAACGGGAGCGCGCCGCGCGGCGGCTGGCGGTCGATCTGGCGCGATTGCCGGGCGCCTTGCGGCGGCCGTTCGCGCCCGATTCGCGAGCCCCCGCGCCGCCGTTCGCGTTCATCCTGCCGGTCGAGGCGCCGGTGACCGACGGCTTGGGCCAGGTCAGCGCCAGCGGAATCCGATCGCGCGGCACCACCTTCGCCAGCCGCGCAGGATCGCCGGTGATCGTCCCCGCCGACGGCATAATGGTGTTTGCCGGCCCCTATCGCCGCCACGACGGGATTGCGATCATCGACCATGGCGGGGGCTGGATGAGCCTGCTGGTCGGGGTCCGCCCGACCGCCGCCAGGGGCACGCGAGTCGCCCGCGGTGCGTTGCTCGGCCGCGCGCTTGGGCCGGTGACGCTCGAATTGTCGATCAACGGGCGGCCCCAGTCGGCAGCCTTCATCGCGGCTTCATCTCAGTCACTGTCCATTAAGGCCAATGCGGGCTAAAGTCGGGCTAACCCAAGCGAGGAATAACTCCATGACGCGTCTCGCCAAGTTCCTCCAGCCGCTCGCGGTGGTCGGGGCGCTTACCATGATCCCGCTGACGACCAGTTCGCTGGCCGCCGCCGATGCCAACACCATGAAGGAGCTCGACACCTTCATGGACGTGTTCAACCAGGTACGCGCCAATTACGTCGACAAGGTCGACGACCATGTGCTGGTCAAGGGCGCGATCGACGGCATGCTGGCCGCGCTCGACCCGCATTCTTCCTATATGGAAGGGTCGGACTACACCTCATTGAAGACCACCACCGACGGTAATTACGGCGGGCTCGGCCTGTCGGTCACGATGGAGGATGGCGCGGTCAAGGTGATCACCCCGACCGAGGACACCCCGGCCGACAAGGCGGGGATGAAGGCCGGCGACTACATCACCCACATCGACGGGCAATTGCTCTACGGGCTCGAGCTCGACGAGGCGGTCGAGAAGATGCGCGGTGCGCCGGGTACCAAGATCACGCTGAGCGTGGTTCGCCGCGGCCGCGACAAGCCGTTCGATGTCACCATCACCCGCGCCAAGATCGAGCTTCGCGTGGTCAAGTGGGAGATTAAGGACGGCATCGGGATCATCAACATCAACAGTTTCGCGGGCAATACCGGCGCCGCGACCGAGGCCGCGCTGACCGCGATCGACAAGGCCACCGGCGGCAAGCCGACCGGCTACGTCATCGACCTTCGCTCCAATCCGGGCGGATTGCTCAACGAAGCGGTGCGGGTCAGCGATGCCTTTCTCGAGCGCGGCGAGATCGTGTCCGAGCGTGGCCGCGACAAGAGCGACTTCCAGAGCTGGAGCGCCAAGCCGGGCGATATGGCGCACGGGCTTCCGATCATCATTTTGATCGATGTCGGCAGCGCCTCGGCGGCCGAGATCGTCGCCGGCGCGCTGCAGGATCATCGCCGCGCGATCGTGATGGGCGAGCGCAGCTTCGGCAAGGGCTCGGTCCAGGGCGTGCAGGAGCTCAACGCCGGCAGGGCGCTGCGCTTGACCATCGCCCGCTACTACACCCCCTCGGGCCGCTCGGTGCAGGCCGGCGGGATCGACCCCGACATCAACGTCCCGCAGCTGTCGGACCCCGATTACAAGGACCGCCCGGCGATCCGCGAGGCCGACCTTCGCCGCCACCTGTTAAGCCAGGCGGGGGTCAAGGACGAGGTGCTGGAGAAGGACAGCGGCACTGATCCGCGGTTCAGCGCGACCGCCGAGGAGTTGAAGAAGAAGGGCGTCAAGGATTTCCAGCTCGACTATGCGATCCGCACCCTGAAGCGGCTGGCACCGGCGGCGCCCGCGGCGCCGACCCGCGTCCGCTAGGCGCCGATGGCGATTGACGCGATCAGCCCGGCGCGACCGGCGACGCCTGCAGCGCTCGCCCGGTTGCTCGCGCTTGGCGTCCCGGCGGCACTGCTCGCTGGCGCCTATCTTTCGCAATATGTCGGCGGGCTTTATCCGTGCGAGATGTGTTACTGGCAGCGCTGGCCGCATTTTGTCGCGGTGGCGGTCGCGGCGCTCGCCTTCCTGTTCGTCGCGGACAGCCGCAATGCGCGCTTGCTGACCGTCCTCGCCGCCGTCGCGATCGCCGCCTCGGGCGCAATCGGGGTGTTTCATGCCGGGGTTGAATATGGCTGGTGGCAGGGGCTGACCCGCTGCTCGAGCGGCGGCGCGATGACCCTCGACGAACTATTGAATGTCCCGCTGGTGCGCTGCGACCAGGTCCAATTCTCGTTCCTCTCGGTCAGCATGGCGGGGTGGAATGCGATCATCTCGCTCGGCTCGGCAGCGCTGATCGCGTTGCTGCTCGCTCGGAAAACCGCATGACCGGCGGCTGGCGCCCCGGCGATGCCAGGCCCGAGGTGGCGAGCATGCTGCGCGTCAACCAGGCTGGCGAATATGGCGCCACGAGGATTTATGCGGGCCAGCTGGCGGTGCTGTCCAAAGGCTGGCATGCGGCGCACCG
>Ga0105048_10019972_pt1 | contig 10244 bp, 9 predicted proteins | sample MAT05_FD_78382 | JGI IMG/M metagenome (GOLD analysis project Ga0105048, IMG submission 78382) | Freshwater microbial communities from Lake Fryxell liftoff mats and glacier meltwater in Antarctica - MAT-05 | ecosystem: Environmental > Aquatic > Freshwater > Ice > Liftoff microbial mat | place...
GAGGCAAACATGCGGGCTTTGCTGTATTCGTGAGGGGAAGATGACTAATATTGCCGCGTATCAGTTTGCCCGTTTGACGGATCTCAAGTCGCTCCGGACGGAGTTGCTCGATCTCTGCAAAGGCGCGGGGCTAAAAGGAACGATTCTACTGAGCACGGAAGGGGTCAATCTGTTTCTCGCCGGAGAAGACGCCTCCGTGCAACGTTTGCTTGTCCGTTTACGCGAAGTGCCGGGGCTGGAGAGGCTCGTGCCCAAAGTGAGCGAGAGTGGGGAGCAACCTTTCACGCGCATGTTGGTGCGGATCAAAAAAGAGATCATTTCCTTTGGCGTGGAAGGGATCGATCCGGCGACGCGGACTTCGCCGAAGCTTTCACCGGTGGAACTCAAAAAATGGCTGGATGAAGGACGGGCGGTGACGTTGCTCGATACGCGGAACGATTACGAGGTCAAGCTGGGCACTTTTACCGGGGCGACGGTGCTGGGGATCGATCATTTTCGGCAATTGCCCGAGGCGGTGCGGAAGTTGCCCGAGGAGACGAAACGAACGCCGGTGGTCATGTTTTGCACGGGCGGAATCCGCTGCGAAAAGGCGGGGCCGTATATGGAGCGCGAGGGATGGGAACAGATTTACCAGCTCGACGGAGGGATTTTAAAATATTTCGAGGAGGTGGGCGGTGCGCATTACGAAGGGGAATGCTTTGTGTTCGATCAAAGAGTGGGGGTGGATCCAGCATTGTCGGAGACGGAATCGGCTTTTTGTTTTGTGTGTCAGACCCCGTTGACTCCCGGGGAGTTGGCGGATGCGCGTTGGGTGGAGAATGTGAGCTGCCCGTATTGTTACCGGACGGATGCGGAGAAAATGGCGGAGATCCTGCGGGATCGGCAGGCGGTTTGGGCGCGGGTGACGTCTCCCCTGCCCGGCTCGATGCCGATGGTGAGTCGTCGTCCGCTGAACATTCCCCTGGCCTGCGATGGCTGGCGGTTGCTGGAATGTCTGGGCTTTGTTTTTCCCCATGCAACGGTCGAAGAATGGGAGGCGATCTTTGCCGCGGGCGGTTGGGAGGATGAAAAAGGCTGTCGCGTGGGAGCGGATCGCGTGGTGCGGGCCGGGGAACGAATGATGCGGGTAAAGCCGGGAACGGTGGAGCCGGAAGTGGCGACGGCGGTGCGTTTTTTATATGAGGACGAGGCGGTGGTCGTGCTGGAAAAACCAGCGCCGCTGCCGATGCATCCGGGGGGAAGATTCCAGAGAAACACGTTGCAGGCATGGTTGCAGCCCGTGTATGCGCCGCAAAAAATCCAGGCAGCGCATCGTCTGGATGCAAATACGACGGGGCTGGTGGTGTGTGCGCGGACGCGGCATTTTGCAAAATTGTTGCAGCCACAATTTGCCGATAATCGGGTGGAAAAAACCTATCTGGCGCGGGTCCAGGGGGTGCCGGGGGAGGATTTTTTTATCTGCGAAGCGCCGATTGGCACGGAGTCGGGGCCGGGAGGAAGTCGCGAGGTGGATGCGGTGGCAGGGCAAAGAGCGCGGACGGAGTTTAAAGTGCGCGAACGGATGCCAGATGGGACGACGCTGCTCGAAGTGGTGCCAAAAACGGGAAGGACGAATCAAATTCGCCTGCATCTGGCCTCTTTAGGCTGGCCGGTGCTGGGCGATGCGACTTATCTCGCCGGTGGCGAGGTGGGCACCGAGCAGACGTTGCCAGTGGGGGCGCCTCCGTTGTGTCTGCACGCGTGGAGGTTGGTGTTTTCGCATCCGCTCACGCAGCAACGACTGGAATTTGAGGCATCGTGGCCGGGTTGGGCCGGGGTGGCGAATGCAGACTGGGTTGGCCCGGTTTTAGCTTGATGAAGAGGGGTGAATCCCCGGATTTTTTTACGCTTTTTTGGCTTGTGCGCCTTGCTTTACGCCTGTGTGGGGTGTGCATCGATAGGCCAAGGGCCGCAGGCATCGTTGCGTTTTGGCCGGGCAAAGGCGCCGGAATCGGCTCCACCAGTGGTGCATGCAGCGGTGCGGGCTGCCAATGGAATTGCCGGTAAACCGTATAAATGGGGCGGCGGACACGGGAGCTTTAACGATACGGGCTACGATTGCTCGGGGGCGGTGAGTCATGTCTTGGGGAAGGCGGGATTATTGAAGGCGCCGACTACTTCACGGGGGTTTCGCGAGTATGGACGGCCCGGACGCGGACGTTGGATCACGGTGTATGCCAGAAATGGGCACACGTTTTTGGTCATTGCCGGTCTGCGTTTCGATACCACCGGGCGGGGCGGAGGGGAGGACGGTCCGGGCTGGCGGCGTTCGGGACGATCTTTGCGGGGTTATGTGGCAAGGCATCCGCCCGGGTTGTAAATTTTTCGGGAGGTCGGTAATGTATCGGTGTTTTTATGCCTCAATTGCCACTCCATTCCGCGCATCATTATCCGGGTCTCATGCGCCGCTGGAGGGCGGTGGCGAGGTTGCACGGGTTGATTTTACGCCGCTATTTTGTGGAAAATGGCTTCAACCATTATTGGTTGGAAACGAGGCGAAAAAAGGTGGGAGAGCCTTCATTTTATCTCTCTGCCGGCATCCATGGCGATGAGGCTGGAGCCACCGAGGGCGCAATTGCCTGGGCCGAGGAGAATGGGAGTTTGCTGGAGCAGGCCAACTGGACGATTTTCCCCTGCCTCAATCCTTTTGGTCTAACGAATAACCTGCGGGTAAATGCGGAGGGACGGGATTTGAACCGGGAATGTCATAACCCCGAGGTGCCCATGATTCGGGCCTGGCAAAGTTTGTTAACAGGGCGGAGATACGATCTGGCGATGTGTCTGCACGAGGATTACGACGCCCAGGGATTTTATATTTATGAACTGGCGGAGCGTCCCCTAAGCCTTAGCATGGAATTGCTGGCGGCGGCGCGGCGATTTCTACCGGCGGATGTTAGGAGAAAAATCGATGACCGGCCGTTTCGCGCACGAGGATTCATGCAGCGCCATTTCCTCGATCCCAGTCTGCCCGATGGACCGGAATCCATTTACCTGGGGAAAAATCATGCCTCGGTCTGCCTCACCCTGGAGACACCTTCGGAGTTCGATCTGGATCGTCGCATACGCACGCAGGTGCAATTGATTAGGAAATCCTGTGATTGGATTCGACGTAATAGTTAGGAGCAAAGTGAGGCTTCGATCCCTGGCACTGCGTTGGGCATTCGTCCTGGCATTGATCTGGCAGGCGGGTTGCGCAACGACGCGTCCAGGTGAGACCTCAAAAAACACCCTCTGGCGGGTGGAGGGTGCCAACTGTTCGGTCTGGCTCATGGGTTCCATCCATTTTCTGCCCAAATCGGCTTATCCTCTGGCTCCAGCCTTGCGCCGTGCCTTTGCCGAATCGGAACTCGTCGTATTCGAAATCGACCTGGGCAAAACCGGGCGAATCGACAATCGGATCGCCAGTTTAAAATCTGGATTTTATCCCAGGGGTCAAACCCTCAGTCGTGAATTGACTCCTCCCACGATGGCTTTATTACGAGCGAAACTACCCTCCTTTGGCCTTGCCATGGAAGAAGTCGGGACGATGCGGCCATGGTATCTCTCCGATCTTCTCATGAGTCGTTATTTGGAGAAAAAAGGCTATCGCGCCGAATGGGGGGTGGATCGCTATTTTTACCGTCTCGCACAAAGAAAAGGTAAAAGAATCGCGCAACTTGAATCGGTCTCCCAGCAAATCGCTCCTTTCAAAAACCTCACCGCTAACGAGTCCGACCGTTATTTGCGCGAGACACTGCTGTCCTTCGCCTTTGTCGATCTCTGGATGCAAGACTTAATCGAGGCCTGGCAAACTGGGAACCTTAAATCCCTGGAACGTTCTGTCGCAACAACATCCAACCACTCCAATCAATTTCATCACGCAGTTTTCGACCAACGCAACGAAGCCTGGCTGCCAATCATAAAAAACCATCTCCGAGGCCGCAAAAATGTGCTGATCATTGCCGGGAGCGGTCATTTTCTCGGGTCCGGGGGGATCGTTCGGCGCTTGGAACGCGAAGGATTTCGGGTGGACCAATGGTAGGTTTTTTACCGATTCTATTCACAAACGCTTGAGGGCCAAATATTTACACAAAGGTGTTGTCAGATCGCCGATGTAGGTTATCTGTTGCCTTGAGCATCCGCTCACCAACCAAATAAACCAACTAACTATGAAATCCATTAAATTGATCGCCATCGTCGCCATCGCAGCCGGCGCCCTCAGCCTCGGTGCATGTGCCAGCAAAGAAGAACCCGTCACCAGAACTAACACTGCTTCCACGTCGAGTTACTCGAAGTAATCCAGATAAATTACTTCCAATGACCGGGGTCACCTTTTCAAGAGGTGGCCCCGGTTTTTTTTGGCTTGACACTTACCCACGGGCTGGCTCGCTCTAAAAAACGCCAGGGTTTTTCTTTCGCACGCGAAATCCCGATGCGCACATCGGATTCCACCTCACCTTTTCCAAAAACCAACTCCACTCCGCCAGGCTGGCAGATATCTTTGCCGTGAAATTCCCGGCCAAAACCCATCGCCACTGTGAGTTTGCCAGGGCCGGAACATAAATTTTTTTCACCGTCCACTCCCCGTCGCCGACGCATTGTAACGATTCCCTCCAATGGTGCCAAAGCTCGCACCAAGACGAAACCATTGCCAGACGGTCCTTTCGTCAGAACATTGAAAAGCCAGTGAATGCCGTAGTTTTGATACACGTAAGCTGTTCCCGCAGAGTGGTTTGCAATGAATTGACGTGTCGATTCCCGCATAAATGTGTGACAGGCCTCATCGCCCAACTCTGCGTAAGCCTCCGTTTCCACAATTCTTCCCCGACATTCGCCCAGCACCATCTCGCAACCGATCAATTCCCGGGCACAAAGCAACACGTCTCGCTCAAAAAAATCTCGTCCCAGGCGCATCGGTCAGCTTCTATCTTTGCCAGTTACGGAAGATTATTTTTCAAGCTTGCCCGCGCCCATTGCAAGCTGCGCCAGGATTGACTGATCAGAAATACGGCGATCAACGCAACGAAATATTCTCCCTGCAGCAGCAAATATCCTCCTCCCGCCACCGAGAGCACGATCCCCGTGCTGGCCGCCACGATGACACTTTTTGCGTGACCGATGAAATACCAAAGAATGGACTGAAAAATCTGTCCCCCGTCCAACGGATAAATCGGTAAAATGTTAAATACCAGCAAAAGCAGATTGATCCATTCCAACATCTCCAAAAACCGAGCCGGATCGGAATATTCCGGCGCAAAACCCGACGCCGTTGCAAAAGTGCGGATGCCAAAAATCACCGGCACCAACAGCACATTCACCAGTGGCCCTGCCGCAATGCTCCACAGATTGGCCCCTGGGCGCGGTGGTGGCTGCACAAAAGCAATTCCGCCAAATGGCCATAAAATAATCGTGTCCGCCCTCCCGCCCACGGATCGGCAGGCCAGCGAATGTCCAAACTCATGGAGCAAAACGATTACAAACAGCGTCACGTATTCCCAGATCATCCAAATCGGTTTTTCGTATAAGTCCTTGCCAGTTTGAAAGCGGTAATACGCCAGAATAAACCATGTCCAATGCAAAAACACCTGGATCCCAAATAAACGAAATAAACGAAAGGAACCCTGGCTGGTTGGAAGCATATAACCTCATTATCGCAGCAAAAATTCGACCGGCACGGATAAAAATGCGAACCCGCCTGCCAATGCCCCGCATCTTCCCCCCGCACAATCCTTAAAAAAGTGGTTGCAAAGCGATGGAAAGGATTTATTCTTTCGACCTTTCTTATGGCAAAAACATCCTGGATCGAACGTAACAATCGCAAAAAAGCTACCGTGGCAAAATATGCCTCAATTCGTGCTGAACTCAAAGCCAAAGGCGATTACGTCGGTCTTTCCCAACTTCCCCGCGACGCAAGCCCCACCCGCGTTGTCAATCGCTGTGCCATCTCTGGTCGCCGTCGCGCTTTTCTCCGTCGCTTTAAAGTTTCCCGCATCACTTTCCGCGAATTAGCCTCTCATGGCCTTATTCCCGGAGTGACTAAATCCAGTTGGTAATGCACACGCCGGCTGGTTTACGAACCGGCCCGGTTCTCTCCACCCCGTGCCTATTCATGAATATGTGCTGGTCGAAGGAGATGATCATTTTTGCTGGAACCCGGTTCGCATTCCTCCACCGCGTTCACTCCCTAAAAGGATTGCTGCCGACATTTTTGAACGGCTCTAAACGCAGCCTTCACTCTTTTCTCGTCGGGAATTTTCTTTCCCGGCACACCTCATGATCGCCACGCTCTTTTTTGCGATAGCCTCCAGCCATGACGTGCGCACCGAGTGGTCGTCGGCCGGGGTGATTTTCTGGCAATTATTCGTCATTGTTTTCCTCGTTTTCCTAAACGGTTTCTTCGTGGCAGCCGAGTTTGCCCTCGTAAAAGTGCGCCCTTCCCAGCTCGATGCTGCCATCGACGAAGGCGTGCACGGGGCCAGGTTTGCCCGCCACATCACCTCCCACCTCGATGCTTACCTTTCTGCCACGCAACTCGGCATTACCCTCTCCTCGCTCGGCCTGGGTTGGGTCGGCGAACCTTACCTCGCCACCATCATCGAGCCAGCTTTGCTTCGCCTGGGCGTCACCACCCCGGCAGTCATCTCCTGGGTGGCTTTTGGCATCGCCTTTACCCTCATCACGTTTCTCCACATCGTCCTCGGCGAACTTACCCCAAAATCGCTCGCCATTCGCAAATCCCTGCCAGTCACATTGGCAATCGTGCGTCCACTGGCCTTTTTTCACCTCGTTTTTCGTCCCGCCATCTACGTGCTCAATGGGGCGGCCAATAAAATCCTCAAACACGTTTTTCGGGTGGATCCCTTGGGCGAAACCGAACTCGCCCACAGCGAGGAGGAACTCCGCGTCATTCTCACCGAAAGCGAAAAATCCGAGGACGTCAGCTCCCTCGGACGCGAAATCCTCATGAACGCTCTCGACATGCGGAAACGCGTCGTTCGCGACATCATGACCCCGCGCGGCGAAGTCGTTTCGCTCGACATCGACGAAAGTTTTTCCACCAATCTGACCAAGGCTCTCGAATGTGGCCACACCCGTTTCCCTCTCTGCCAGGAGCACCTCGATAATAGTGTCGGCCTCGTTCACATTAAAGATCTCATGGGCGTCATGCAATCGCCCAACCCCGATCTGCTCGCCCTTAAACGCGATCTTCTCCCCGTGCCGGAAATGATGCCGCTGGAAAAACTGCTCAAGCTTTTCCTCAGCAAACACGCCCATCTCGCCGCTGTGGTCGATGAATTTGGCGGCACCGTCGGGGTGGTTACCCTGGATGACGTGCTGGCCGAACTCGTCGGAGAAATCCAGGATGAATTCGATACCAACGAAAAGGAGTTCAAAGTGGTCACCGAGGATGAATTCACCGTCAAAGGCAGCCTCGGACTCTACGAATTGCAGGATCTCGTCGATCTCCACCTCGAAAGCTCCGAGGTCAGCACCATCGGCGGTCACGTAACGCATTTGATCGGTCATTTGCCCAAGACAGGCGAATCTGTGCAGATCGAAGATTACCTCGCCACGATTACTGCCACCGACGGACGTCGCGTTCTGGAGATTCACTTCAAACGAGCACCCCGCAGCGAGCCTGTCGTCGAAGCATGATCCCCGTTTTTTAATCTGCTGGTCGCGCCCGCCCTTGCTGATTTTCTGCATCCGTCGTAAAGGTCAGAGTGCCTTTCCAACTCGCATCCGACTATCAGCCGCAAGGCGATCAGGCCCAGGCAATCGCCAAGCTCACCCAATCCATCCTCTCGGGAAACCGGCACCAAACCCTGCTCGGAGTCACCGGCTCCGGCAAAACCTTCACCGCCGCCAACGTCATCCGCAACGTGGATCGCCCCACGCTCGTGATGTCGCATAACAAAACGCTCGCCGCGCAACTTTACTCCGAGTTCAAACAATTCTTCCCCGATAACGCCGTCGAATATTTCGTTTCCTACTTCGATTACTATCAACCCGAGGCCTACATCCCGCGCTCCGATACTTACATCGAAAAAGATTCCTCCATTAACGAGGAAATCGAACGTCTCCGCCTTTCCACCACCAGCTCTCTTCTAACTCGACGCGATGTCATCGTCGTGGCCAGCGTCTCCTGCATCTACGGCCTGGGTTCTCCCGAGGACTACGCCCAAATGCTTTCCCAACTCCACGTCGGACAACCCCTCTCCCGCGAACAATTACTAGCCAAACTCGTCGATATGCTCTACGAACGCAACGACATCGGATTTAGCCGCGGCAAATTTCGTGTCCGCGGCGATGTCGTCGAAGTCCACCCCGCCAACGTGGATGAAGACGCCTATCGCATCGAATTTTTTGGCGACGAAATCGACCGCATCTCCCGCTTCGATCCCCTCACCGGCACCGTCGCCGAAACACTAAAAAAACTCGTCATCTTTCCCGCCAAACAATTCGTCACCCCCTACGAAAAATTGCAGGCCGCCCAGCGCAGCATTCGCGCCGAACTCGACGAACGCATCCCCTGGTTTGAAAAACAAGGCAAACTTCTCGAAGCCCAACGCCTCAAAATGCGCACCGATTACGACTTGGAAATGATCCAGGAAATGGGCTTTTGCAGCGGTATCGAAAATTACTCACGCCACCTTGGCGGACGTCCTCCCGGTTCGCGTCCCGGCACGCTGCTCGATTTTTTTCCGCGCGATTTCTTGCTGGTCGTCGATGAAAGCCACGCCTCCATCCCCCAGATTGGCGGCATGTATGAAGGAGATCGCTCCCGTAAATCCGTCCTCGTCGATTATGGCTTCCGTCTCCCCAGCGCGATGGATAATCGCCCGCTAAAATTCCCCGAATTCATCGAGCGCACCGGCCAGATCCTCTACATCTCCGCCACCCCGGCGGAGTTTGAGATCGTAAACAGCGTCGTGGGAAACAAAGGTTACGTTCCCCATAAACGCGAACGCATCGGCACCGATGAAGACATCCCCTTCGTCATCGCCGGGGCGGCCCGCAAGGAATCCACCCAGGGAGCCAGCACCGAGCCGGAGGAAAAATTCGACTCCAACACCCCCGGCATGCCTCTCGTCGTGGAACAAATCATCCGCCCCACCGGCTTGTTAGATCCGCGTATTACCATTCGACCGCTCAAAACCCAGATCGACGAAACCCTGGAGCTTTGTCGCGGGCGCATCGAAAAAAACGAGCGCATATTAGTGACCACCCTCACCAAACGCACTGCCGAGGATCTTTCCGATTACTTCCGCGATCTAGGCATAAAAGTGCGCTATCTTCATAGCGATATCGACACCGTCGAACGCGTCGAAATTTTACGCGCCCTCCGCGCCGCCGAGTTCGATGTGTTAGTCGGCATCAACCTTCTCCGCGAGGGCCTCGATCTCCCCGAGGTATCGCTAGTCTGCATTCTCGATGCCGACAAGGAAGGCTATCTACGCTCGCAGACTTCCCTCATCCAGACCGCCGGACGCGCCGCCCGTCACATCAACGGCGAAGTGGTGCTTTTTGCCGATACCATCACCGGCTCCATGCAACGCCTCATCGACGTTACCGAATACCGGCGCACCCGGCAGATCGCTTACAATCAGGAGCACGGCATCACCCCAAAAAGCGTGCAGCGCGCCGTGCAGGAAAGTCTTCACCTTATTTTAAAAAGCAGGCCGACCGGTGATTCCGTCATTCGCGAGGCCGGTGCAGATTATAACGTCAGCGAAGTCTTGCACGAACTCGAGCAGGAAATGCAGGAGGCCTCCGCCAGCCTGGAATACGAAAAAGCCGCATTATTACGCGATCAAATCATCGAACTCAAAAACGGCACCGGCATCAGCAAAATCGAACCGAAACGCCGCCCCGTCACTTACGAAAAAGGCAAACGCCGCAAAAAAATTGGCTCGCGTTAAAAAACTGTTTTCCATAAAAACGAAACCTATTCACCCACCCACCATGCGATTCGCCCCTTTTTTGCTTCGTTCCACCGGCATTGTTCTCAGTCTTTGTTTTCTCGCCGGATGTCTCACAGTCGAGGAAAAAACCCAGCGCGATCAACTGCATGCCCAAGCCCAAAAAGATAAAGTCCGCCAGATTCAGGTCGCCTCTCTTCAATCGGCCAATGCCATCGATCACGCCAGCTTCCGCGAAACCAAACGCTGGAAACGCAAAATCTTTCGCGACAATAACGTGCTCGCCCTCGCCAGGTCGGGTCC
>Ga0105048_10019973_pt1 | contig 10244 bp, 12 predicted proteins | sample MAT05_FD_78382 | JGI IMG/M metagenome (GOLD analysis project Ga0105048, IMG submission 78382) | Freshwater microbial communities from Lake Fryxell liftoff mats and glacier meltwater in Antarctica - MAT-05 | ecosystem: Environmental > Aquatic > Freshwater > Ice > Liftoff microbial mat | place...
CCCTTACGGAGTCCCCGAGAGGGCGAAGTTCCTACCCCAATGATATTTATTAGAGAGCCGGGGCCTGAAGTAGAAGCACCAGTAACGCTCCTCTTTCCAACGCTATCTGAGGCAATTTCGCCAACCGCAACTGTAATATTTGTCGTCCCGATATCGAGACCGACGATAATGTTTGATCTGTTTGCCATGCTGCCTAAAAATTTATAGTGCTCGAAAATAACCGAGTTTCAAAATTAAAATCAATTGTTTTTCAACTCTTCTTTCGAGCCTTAGATTTTGGAGTGTGTTCAACCATCTCCGCGATGCCTAATCTATTGTAAGCAAGGTCAATTTTCTTGACTTCTTGGTACCTGCCTTCAAACTCAGAGAGAATTATTCGAAGTCGTTTCGCTTTTTCTCTTAATTCCTCCGCCGTGTCAGAAGCTAAGTCGTAGGTTACAGGAAATGGCAAAGTGGCATATTGCGTTTCAAGCTCGAGATTATCCTTCAGCGTAAGCAGCTCAATTGGCAATTCAGCTCCAATATCAAGTGCCTCGGAGGCAACCAACAAGCGCTTCACTCGGGCGTGAACTTCGTCGGAAGAGGACTTTGGTCCCCATAGCCCTCGAACAATAAGTAACTTCTTGCCTGCCGGCCCGAACGAATCTAATGCTCCGCGTCGAAACTGTTCATTCGTCAACGGAGCGATGAATCCGCCATCCTCTCCCACCACCCAAGCTTTACTCTCGTCACGCACAAGCGCAATAAGCGCCGGTGTTCTTTCTTTTACGATGATTTGATAACAATTTATTGAGAGGTACGAGCAGCTTACTAGTTCAACTGATTCGATAAGTGGGGATTTTAAGAGGGAACTTTTAAGCTCTGGTAAATGTCTTTTCCACCACAGATTATTTTTCTCATACGGGAGGAGATTCTGGATTGCTGACTCGCTGAGGAGGGAGTTGCCCTGAACTCTTAACTGTCGCTCCTCAAGCCACGTTTTTTGCCATTTTCCAAAAGTGGCTGAGAATCGACCTGCAATTTTTTCTAATCTCACCGGACTTTCAACAACATATGCTGTCGCGAGTGCACAAGACAAAAGAGCGCAAAGTATTGTCCTCATTCGCGAGACTTTACCACTCTCCAAAGTGGTGCGAAAGATTTAAACCAAATGTAAGCATTCACGACTATCCGATGAACTTTGCGAATATAGTCAAAGCACTTTGCGCTTTGTCCATTTCTGGCCGGCATATCATACTAAAATCATTTAACTTATTACGCACGTGAACGGTTACCGTTAAACCAAATTTAGAACAAGAAAGTAAATGCCTGGTAACTACGCTCTGAGTCGCTCAGGTTCCCCTCGAACACTCCAGGTAAGTCGTAAAATTTCTTCCGCCATCTCAGTGCACGAATGAAACCTATAATAGTCAAAACGAGAAATGGCCTTCATGACTAAGGCATCTAGCTCTTCTGGACAATCAGAGCGCAGCGTTCGTACTGGCGCTGGGTCGTGAAGCACGCGCGAAGTGAGGAGGTCCACGATTGAGTCACCTTCGAACGGAAAATGTCCCGTGAGCATGTAGTAGGCCATCACACCAATCGCGTAAATATCGGACGCCGGACTAAACTCTCCCGAGCGGATGTACTCAGGACTCATGTACCCAATAGTTCCGCTCATTCGATCTCTACTGACGTCGATTTCATCACCGCCTAACGACGCTATTCCGAAGTCAGCGATCTTCAACGATTGGTTTTCACCAACTAATACGTTCTCTGGTTTCAAATCTCGGTGCAGAATGCCTGCTGAGTGAATTGCTCCAAGCCCCGCACAAAGTTGCGTCAAATATTCCAGTACCTCGGAGAAAGAAAAGGCTCTTCGATAGCTGAGAAGTCCAGCGAGAGTTCCTCCCGGGCAATACTCCATGCAGAGCGCGATAAAATCACTGTCTTCAAAAACCATTTCACTACGAACCACATGTTTATGTCGCACGCGATATGAAAGCTGAAGCTCCTGAATTACGGCGTCTCGCAGCTGGTGAAAACGCAAATATTCGGCTGAGAATATTTTTAATACTACAAGCTTGTTCCGAGCATTAGCGTCTGCGCATAAATAAATGCCACTTTCATCGCTCGCGTGCAGACATTGAATCAATCTGAACCGATCAAAAAGGATGCTTCCAAGGAGGATATTTTCTAGAAACTGCTTATTCATGATAACCGTTACTAAAACCAGGGTTCCCGATACCCTTTTGATAACCTCACACCTTCACGTGCTTTGTTATGAATTACTCTGCAAGAAATGGCGCATTGATCCACGAAAAAAGCGCACTTATAACCGTTTATTCAAAGAACGTTACTTATGGAAGGCAAAACGGTTTGAAGTAAACAGAGGAATCTCGTAAGAAATTACCTCATGGTGAGATATCGGAAATCCCTACCTTGGTCTTAAAACAAATGTATTCACTCCTTCAAAATGATATGCGATGTACTGATGGCAATCAGCAGCTTTCACCATCTGATGAGTTCAGGATGAAGCACGATGCCGTTTTTTGATTGAACTTCACGCTGACAGAGCTCAATAAGTGAAATTACGTCAGTAAAACTCGCAGCCCTTTCTGGATTAACGATCCAGTTTCCGTGCATTGAAGAAATTTCAGCACCTCCACTCCGGGTTCCTCGTAATCCGGCCTCTTCAATTAAAGCTCCTGCCGATTTTATTTTACTTGGATTTCTAAAAATGGATCCCGCTGAAGGCACCGTGAGGGGTTGTCTCATTTTTCGTTCACTTAAGAAGTGGACTCGGCGTTCAGAGGTTTCAGCTTTGCTACTTTTTACGAGTGCAAGTTCCGCGTCAACTACCACAGTCGATTCAGGTAACCCGCTATTTCGATACTCAAAATTAATTTCGTTTCGACTTAGACGATGTACATCTCCATTCTTCAACACAATCTGGATATTGCGCACAATTGATTCCATCTCCCCACCGTGCGCGCCCGCATTCATCCATATTGCGCCGCCCAGTGACGCCGGTATTCCACCTGCGAATTCAATTCCAGAAAGCCCTTCCTCCGAGAGCTCGCGAGCCAGTGACATTAGGGACGTTGCGCCGCCGACAATAATCGAGTCAGGGCTTTTTACGTTAAGCGTTCTAAAACCCTTTCCGAGACGAATGGTCACTTCTGCCACGCCATCGTCCGGAATAAGAATATTACTTCCATTCCCTAAAATGCGAAAAGCAATCCCTTCGTTGTTTAAAAGTCGAAGAATCGTCAGAAGGTCTTCGAGCATTTGAGGCTCAATTAAAAAAAGCGGTCCTCCAATGCAAAACGTTGAAACTTTTGCACCTGACGTTTCTCGTGGGGTCGGGATGGCACTCCCCGAATTGAATTTCTGGAAAAACCTACGAAGTTCGGCAATGCTCATCTTTTGAGCCTACGCCGCTTTGGCAAGGGATGCTTTCCCTTCAATCGCCGCGATTAACTTTTCAGGAAGGCTTCCGATAGATCCCGCACCCAAACAAATAACGACATCTCCCGCTTCCAAACTTCTCAGTAGCTTATTTGGTACGGCAGATAGGTCATCAACGTAATTACAGGACGGATGATTAATGGCCTTTGCAAGCACTTCTCCACTGATACCTTCAATTGGTTCTTCGCCTGCCGAATAAATATCAGTAACAATTAAATTATCACATTCGACAAAAGCATCTAAGAATTGAGCAAAACAATCTTGCGTTCGGGTGTAGCGATGCGGCTGAAATATAACATGTAGCTTTCTAAGCGCGCCGCCCCATCCCGATCGCACCGCGCTTATGGTTGCTTTCACTTCAGTCGGATGATGTCCATAGTCGTTGATGACGACGATGCCTGAAGGTTCCCCAATTATCTCCAGCCTTCTGCCAACTCCACCAAAATTTGAAAGTGCACGGCAAATCTTTTGCACTGGAACTCCAAATTCAAGACCAACAGCAATCGCAGCGAGAGAATTAATCGCCATGTGCTTTCCCAGCATGGCAAGCTGCACAGAACAAAGAAACTCTCCAGCTCTAAAAACATCAAATTTCGAACCGTCTCTGGATGGTGTGATGTTTTCAGCTCTAATCATCGCATCGGGAGAAATTCCATACGTAACCTTGCGCCCATTGATGCGAGCAGCAATGTCTCTCACTTTTGGATCGTCGATGCAGAGCACCGAAAGTCCGTAAAATGGGACTGAGCAAACAAATTGTTCGAAGGACTGTTCCAGCTCTGTATAGGACGCGTAAGCGTTAAGATGCTCAGAGTCAATATTGGTAACAATAGCAACGGTCGGTCGTAGCAGCAGAAAGCTTCTATCACTTTCATCCGTTTCCGCTACAAGAACGTCGCCTCTGCCAAGTTTTCCGCCCGTGCCAATTGATTTAACTTTGCCCCCAATAATTACTGTTGGGTCAAGTCCGCCTTCTTCCAAAATTGCGGCAGTCATGCTCGTAGTGGTGGTCTTACCGTGTGAGCCTGCGACGCCGACGCCGTACTTAAGCCGCATCAGCTCGGCAAGAACTTCTGCGCGTCGAATTACAGGTATGCCGCGCTCTCGAGCAATTACCAACTCAGGATTCTGTTTCGAAACTGCGCTTGAGTAAACCACCATAGTTGCAGACTCTGGAACATTTTCCGCAACGTGAGAATAGCTGATAGATGCGCCCCGTTCTTCCAACCGCTTACAAGCCTCGTTACACTTTTGGTCGGACCCCGAAACTTTAAATCCAAGCGCCAAAAGAATTTCAGCGATGCCGGACATCCCGGTGCCGCCGATACCAGTGAAATGGAAGTGAAGATTTGGGTTATACATAGGGAACGAAGTATATCAGATAGGGGTTTTCTAGGATAGTTTCGATTAATTTTATAGGAATACAACTACTGGACGTAAACAAATGGTAACGATAAGCTTTCTCGATTTTCCATGCTTTTTAATATGCCAACATCCGAAAGTGCTCCGCAGGAGAGGTATCTCTTTAAGCCTTTTTTTGGATCCAGCCACCTCTTCGCGCTCACTCACGCTGAGCGATTATCCAAAGATGCAAAAGTCTTGGACATAGGAGCCGGTTCGGGCGCTATCGGCGCACAGCTTAAACAGGGCGGATTTACAAATCTTAACGCGGTTGAAATTGATGCAAGGGCGCGTGATCACATTCAACCGATTTACCATCGCGTTGAAGATTCCATTCAGCCATTTCAAAGAGAAAATGCGAAATTCGATTTGGTGCTTCTCTTAGATGTAATTGAGCACATGCCGAATCCTAAGGAGTTTTTGGAACAGGTGCGTGGTCTTGTAAAAGAAAACGGCATTGCGATTGTCTCTGTCCCAAATATCGCGCACTGGAGTGTCCGGGTACCATTACTATTTGGCATTTTTAATTATACTGAACGAGGACTGCTCGACAAAACCCATCTGCAGTTCTTCACTCGGCGGCGTCTCCACGACATGGTTGCCTCGGCAGGCTTTCATCTTCAAGTAGAAGGATGCTCCATACCGCCTGCTGAATTCGTTCTTCCAAAATCAGTTACCGAAACCGAGATTTTTAAAACCGTATCAAAAATAAGACATGCTGCAGCACAAATAGTGCCAGGGTTGTTTGGCTACCAGCACTTGGCGATACTGCGACCGAAAATGTAGTTAACTCGCGGTGATTCTGCCTTTATTGTCAATCATAATGTAATTAGATTTAGCCGTCGCTAAATATTGTTTGGCCGCTCGCATCCCCATAAGCATGGCGCTCGTTGTCCTTGAACCAGCGACTAAACACGAAGAAGAAAACACAGATACGGATTGCAACCCTTGTACCGGATGACCTGTTTTTGGATTAAGAATGTGGCAATAGCGCTTGCCGCTAATCTCAAAAAACCTTTCATAGTCGCCACTAGTAGCAAGCGCGCCATTGGTGAGTTCTACAGTCGCGACGACAGCATTTTTTACTCTTGGATGTACAATTCCAACTCGCCACGAAGTGCCATTAATAGTAGGACCTACCGCTCGCAAATCCCCAGCGAGATTTAGAAGTGCGTGCTTACACCCCGCCTCGAGCAATTTACCCACTGCTCTATCGACGCCGTACTCTTTACCGAATCCCCCAAAATCGATCTCCATACCAGCTTTACATAGCTTCATTTCGCCCTTCCTCAACTGGACTTTCTCCCATCCGATCAGTTGGAGGACTTCAGCGAGGGCACTTTCCGATGGAACCTTAGCTTCAGAAAACTTCCAAACCTTTCGTAAAACACCTGAGGTCACATCGAAAAGCCCACCAGTTGACCTATGAGCTGCATCGGCAAAATTGACGAGAACTTCCGTTTCGTTATCAATCGCTACAAATCGTTTTCCGGCCGAATCGTTAATTTTGGAGACAATACTGCTCACGTCGTACCGCGAATATTTACTTTGTATACGTTGGAGTTCACCGACTACCAGATGGTACCACTCATTGGCCTGACGCTCGGAATCGGCATAGAGCTGGAGCTCCCCGGGGCCACCCATTACACTGAAATTAAACTTGAAAAAATCCACGGTGCGTAGACTTATGATCTAAAGGTTGCCGCAAGCGTAAGACGACGCACGACTCAGTTCAACAATCTTACTTAAACTGCGAACCTATTTTTTAAGGGAAACGTTTTATCAGTTGCACTATGCCAAACGCCGCATTAAACGGTTTTATGTCCGTCGCCTCATGACCGAAGGCCGCGAGCCCCGAACGCTGATGCATGACGTCCGCACTAACGCTAACGCTTAGATCTTTCGCCATCGCGTATTCAAGCTTGATTCCAGCCGTGACGCTCCCAAAATCAGATAATCTCTGGTCTGCGGAAAAGCGCTTTTCACGATCCACGGGAGGAACTTCTGAATCAAAGAAAGATGCTTCTGATTGCGTGTAATACCGGATCGACGGGCGAATCACCCACGACTCGCCAATGTTTTGGTACCATGCGACAGACACATTGTGCGCCATAACATCCCAACTGTCGGCAAACAGGCGGTAATCAAGATGAAGAGCCGCATCATAATCTGAGAGAAAACGCCTGTATTGAGTGAGCCATGCCCACTCCTCTCGTGAGCGCGGTCTATTGTCGAGTGGCTTATAGGGATCGGAGTAATAGCCGTCCCCCGATGAAAAAGACACGTTTGATTGCACGAGGGACTTATCGTCAATAACTTGAGTGATACCCACCAACACCGAACCAGTTCTCCTATCTTCATCTACCCTGGCGTCTATCCTGGAAGATATATCGTCTCCGGTAAGACTTCCTGCGATCGTGAAGGTTGTGTTCTTATCGTCGGACCAAATACGAGATTCGCCGGAGATCGTTTTTGAAAGATAGTCATTTTCGGTGGATATTGCTCCACCCAGTCCGACTGAGAAACTATCGAGATAGTGAGTGTATTTTAAGTCCCCTGCTTTTCGCTGATCGTCGACTCCCATTCCGGACGCACCGCTTAGGGTACTAAGAAAATAGGGCGACGCTCCCGACATGCTGTCAAAAGTTAGACTGCCCTCTACTTCGCTTTTTCCAAAACCTGGCAGTCTAAACCACGCATGGGGGGTGTGAACGCGCATGCGATCGTCACTTTTTTGCGCGTCGCGATATTCCATGTACCCAATTCGCACTTCGGGGCTACTCGGGGCTGTCTGAGCGGATACGGAGCCAATGTAAAGTCCTGGGATGAGAAGTGCTGCACTTAAAAGTGCCTTTACTCGATTACGCTCATTTCTTCGGAGCTGTTTTTTCTTCATGTGCTCCTTTTAATTACAACCACAACCACCACCGCCGACGGAACGTCCGCCACGAGCAGCTTCTTTCGAGTCAAAAATATGATCGCGTAAATTTGACTCGAAAGGATCCGTCGTAATCGCCATATCACGACGCGCTAGGTTCCCTTTCTGCCAGGGCTTAACGGGGGTGCATGCAGTCGCGAGCACCAGTAAAATTAAAATGCAGACGTGTTTGTTCATGTTGCTTTAATCTCCACCTGTTTAACGAGATCTCGAATCAAAGCGGCGTCGCCATCTGAAAAACCTTTAAAAACTTTTACAACTTCACCGCTTCGCTTAATAAGGATACTAGTGGGCATGGAATCAACCGCGCACGCGTCAGGCAATTCACCGCGCGAATCAAATATGACGGGAAAGGAGTGACGATGTTCCTTCAAAAAGTCGAGTGCATCCTGTTTCTCACCGTCCACATTAACCCCAACAACCGATAATGTTGATTTCTCGGAGTCAGCAAGGGAATTAAGTGCCGGAAAAGCTTTAGCGCAGGCTCCGCACCAAGACGCCCAAAAATCTATCAAAATAAACGGGGTCTGAAACTTGGAGATGTTTAATTTGGCACCATGTTCGTCAGACAACTGAACGGAAGTTGGAAATTGGTCGCCAGGTTCCAGTGCGAATGCCCAAACGGGCACGACCGCCAATAGTGTCGCTAGTAAAACTCTCATTCTCTTCATCCTCTCCGATTAAGCACAAATCGTGCCGACTTGTCACCGTACGATATAACGGCAGGTTACGGAGAATAATTAACCATTAGCGGCCAAAAATTCGCGCAAGAAGGTAAGTGCCGAGGCTAAACGCAACACTTAAAATGAGCATAGATGTGATGGGCATATAAAACGACAACTTCGGGTTCTCGATTCGAATATCGCCGGGGAGCTTCCCAAACCAAGAAAAAACATGTGGGTTGTACATTATTACAGCACCAATAATGATGAGGAAAACACCACCGTAAAACAGTATGCGCGACAGAATGAGCATTTTGGTCTCTACCTTTACCATTTGGGCACCCTATATTACCATAAGTATCTATGTTTGGGATTAGTCTTCCAGAGCTCCTCATTATCTTTGCCATCGCTCTTGTGGTGTTTGGTCCCGAGAAGTTACCCGAGATAGCGCGAACGCTCGGCAAACTTGCTGCCGATTTAAGAAGAAACTCCGATAGCATTCGAAGGGAGTTTTACAACTCAGTTTATAAACCCGCTGATGATTCGAAAGATGGGTTCAATAGAGCAGCTCGTGATCTCATTTCGATCAAGAGAGATCTTCAAACGGATTTTCTACAAAATCCGCTTCTTTCTGCCCCGCCGCCGCAACCTCCGGCGTCCCCGCCTGGTACTCTTCCTCCAGCTGACCCACCACATGAAGACATCTCTGACACGAATTGCCCCGATGCACCTTTAACGCCTGCAGAGCTTCATGATGACAAGTCTACAAAATAAGATAGAAAGCGACCCTCCTCCACCCGAATCCGAGATGGGGTTATTGGAACACCTCCGCGAGCTCCGCAAAAGGCTTGTGTACTCGTTTCTTTTTATCGTCGTCGGGGCAGTTGCTGCCTACTCATACTCCAACCTTGTATTCGATATCTTGAACGAACCGTACCGATTCGCCTTTCCGCAAAACATTTTGATTGGTACCGGCCCTGCAGAAGCGTTCATGATTAGAATAAAGGTGGCGTTTTTTGTTGGTGCCATTTTATCGAGTCCACTCCTTTTCACTCAAGTGTGGCTCTTTGTAGCACCCGGACTTTATGAGCATGAAAAAAAAATGTTGATTCCATTTGTGGTTATCAGTTCGTTTCTTTTTCTTGCCGGCATTTCTCTTTGCTATTACTTCGTTCTCCCCCTTGCCTTTAAATTCTTCCACGAACAGTACCAAGCTATTGGAATAGTTCCCGAGATAAAAATTAGCGAACTTCTATCGGTGATGGTGAGTTCACTCTTAGGATTTGGCGTGGTCTTTGAGCTGCCTGTGCTTGCGTATTTTCTCGGCAGAGCCGGGATAATTAATCACCGCATGATGATTTCGAGCGCTCGATACGCTGTGTTCGCGATTTTTGTCGTTTCAGCAGTCCTCACACCGCCAGATGTTTTAAGTCAATTTCTGATGGCTACTCCGCTCACACTTTTGTATGCCGTGAGTATTCTCGTTGTAAAATGGGCCGAGCCGAAACAGGACCATTAGACAGGAGACGGGTGCCCGACCGTTTCGGGCTCACCCGCATTTTCCGTCACAATCATTTACGAATGACTAATGTCTCGGATATTGATTTTCAGGCTCCTCGCCAATAAGTGTGTGTAACGAAGTACGCAAAAACCTCCATAGCATAGCTGCTATGCTTTCCAGGCTGTCACTTAGAAATTCAGGGTTAGGGATACGCATAAGGCTAGGGGTAAGTTCGGGTACATGTGCACGGTTAAATCTATCCCATTTCACCCACACTTATTGGCGAAGAACC
>Ga0105048_10019976_pt1 | contig 10244 bp, 9 predicted proteins | sample MAT05_FD_78382 | JGI IMG/M metagenome (GOLD analysis project Ga0105048, IMG submission 78382) | Freshwater microbial communities from Lake Fryxell liftoff mats and glacier meltwater in Antarctica - MAT-05 | ecosystem: Environmental > Aquatic > Freshwater > Ice > Liftoff microbial mat | place...
GAGAGATGGGGAAATTTACCGACATCAACCGTCAGCACCGCAATGCCAACATCAAAGCCATTTTTGCGTACTCCGTTTTTTTTCCTATAGTAGAAGTGGTGCTGGCAGTAAGCATTGGCCTGCTGGTATGGTGGGTGGCGCATAAAAGTATTGATGTGGGCAAGCTGATAGCCTTTATCCTTTTTCTCAACCAGATTTTTAGGCCGCTGCGGGTGATAGCCGATAAATTTAATGTGATACAAATGGGGATGGTGAGCAGCGAACGGGTATTTAAAGTGTTGGATAATGCCGACGTAACTACCGATGATGGAACCATTGATAAACCAATGATTGGCAATCTTGAATTTAAAAATGTGTGGTTTGCTTACAACGAACCCAACTATGTACTACAGGATGTTTCGTTTAAAATACAACCCGGCGAAACCCTTGCCATTGTGGGGCATACCGGCAGCGGCAAAACGACTATTATTTCGTTGCTAAACCGTTTGTACCATATTCAAAAAGGCCAGATTTTAATAGATGGAACCAGCATAGATGATTATACCATTGCCGCCCTGCGCCGGCAAATTGGCGTGGTGCTGCAGGATGTTTTTTTGTTTAGCGGCAGCATATTGGAGAACGTTACGTTGCGCAACCCCAATATAAAAAGAGAACAGGCCATTGAAGCAGCAAAACTGATAGGTGTACACGATTTTATTATGAAATTGCCCGGCGGGTACGACTATAATGTAATGGAACGTGGTGCCACTTTGAGCGTAGGACAGCGGCAATTACTCAGTTTTATCCGCTGCCTGTTGTACAATCCCGCCATCCTTATTTTAGATGAAGCCACCAGTAGCATCGATACCGAAAGTGAACAACTGATACAGCATGCTATTGATAAACTCATTGTTGGGAGAACCGCCATTGTTATAGCCCATCGGCTAAGTACCATTCGTAAAGCAACCAAAATTTTAGTGCTTGATAAAGGCGAGGTAAAAGAAATGGGTAACCACGAGGAACTACTTGCACACGGCGGTTTTTACGCCAAACTTTATGAAATGCAGTATGAGAAAAAGACCAAATTCCAGAAGGTGTAAACGATGGTCAATAGCTGAGTGGCCATTCAAAAAAATCCATCCATAAATAAAGTATGCATTTTGTAACTCAATTTCTGACCCAAGGCTTAAGCATTGGGTATCTCCACACAGGTCAATTTGCTGTACGCAAATGGCATCCCAACCTTAAAACAGATACAAGCCGGTACTGAAGATGAGTTGCAGCCCAATGAAATTTATTCATTATGGAAGGCTTTTGAACAATTTAATGTTCGCTTTATTCTCGCAGGAGATTTGGCGGTCCATTTCTATACGTCATTAAATTTTACCAATGAATTTGAAATTTATATAGACGGCTCCATTAAAAACCGAACTCGGTTAGGTGAGGCAATGGAGTAATTGAATTCTTGCCAAAATGAAGTTTTTTTAACTGGAAAGTTTATTCCGGGTTGGTTGGATGTTTGCTGTAATGGCTTTGTTTTCAATTTTCAAGACTGTTTACCCGGTCTTGACAATCTAACTTTCGATGAATGTTACGAAAAATCCTCCACAGTCGGGATAGGAAGTGTAACCGTCAAATTTTTACACCTCAATCATTTAATCCAATCTAAGAGAGCGGCTAACAGGCCCAAGTACCAAATAGATGTTATGGCTTTGGAAGAAATTAAAAAGCTAAGGGAAGAAAGGGGCGAAATGTGACGGCCAGTCTTCGAAAAATTATCGGGCTATCCTTTTCTTATTTTACCAAACGCTTTTCCTTTTAAGCCCCTGCTCCTATATTTGCACAAAATTTAAAAACCGGTATGGGTAACAAGTTCGTAAAATCATTGCTGGTAGCGGCTTTCAGCCTTTTTTCCCTGCTTAATACGGTAGCGGTAAAAGCCCAACACGAAGAGCCCAAAACCGAAGAAACAGCAGAAACGCCCCATGAGGAAGGGAAGTTTAATCCCGGTAAGATTATCATGGAGCACATTAGCGACAGCCACGATTTCCACTTTTTCGATTATGGAGGAAAGCCCTATGCACTTCCACTGCCGGTGATACTTTATACCCCCGGAAAAGGATTGGATGTTTTTATGTCTTCCAAACTGGATCACGGACACACCGCTTACAACGGATACCAGTTGGTAAACGAGCATTACCTCGAAACACTTAAAGAAAAAGGCATTGATACCAAAGGCATAAGCGAAGGAAAAATTATAGCCGTGGATGCAGAAGGCAGGCCGGATGCCGCTATAAAAGTGTACGATTTCTCTATGACGAGGAACGTAGTACAAATGATCATAGCTGTAATACTGCTGATTGTTTTAATGACAGGTGTAGCTAAAAAATATAAAACCAATGGTGTAAAAAGTGCACCGAGTGGTTTTCAAAATGCTGTGGAGCCGGTAATAACTTTTATACGCGACGAAGTAGGCAAGCCAAACCTTGGCCATAAGTACGAATCGTTTATGCCATTGCTGCTCACTATTTTCTTTTTTATTCTTATCAATAACATTATTGGCCTTGTGCCGGGTACGGCCAATGTAACAGGTAACATCGCATTTACAGCCGTGTTAGCCATTGTTTCTTTTGTGGTGATGATGCTTAAAACCAACAAACATTTCTGGAGCCATATTTTTTGGCCACCCGTACCACATGCTATTAAATTTATTTTGGTACCGGTTGAGTTTTTAGGAATTTTCACCAAGCCATTTGCCCTCATGATTCGTTTGTTTGCAAACATGGTGGCGGGTCACATTGTTATCACCTGCTTTATTATGCTCATTTTCATTTTTGCAGGTATGAGCAAAGTCGCCGGCATTGGCTTTGCACCTTTAAGCGTTCTGTTTACGGTGTTTATTTACTTTATAGAAATACTGGTGGCATTTATACAGGCCTTCATTTTTACCAACCTTACTGCTGTATTTATTGGCCAAAGCATGGAAGGGGATCATGGCCACGAAGAGGCGAAGCATTAATTGGTTGATAGGGTAAATAGTTGATTGGTTTGCGTAGTTCGGTTGCAAGGAGGATAAACATCCGCAGGTTTTAAACACGTTTTTTTTCACTTTTAATACAAACAGTTATGTCTTTGATGAATGTTCTTTTAGATGTTAGCCAGGCTCACATGGGTGGAGCTATCGGTGCAGGTTTAGCAGCAATTGGTGCAGGTATTGGTATCGGCCAAATTGGTAAAGGTGCTGTAGAAAGCATTGCCCGCCAGCCTGAAGCTATCAACGACATTCGTGCAAACATGATCCTGACTGCGGCTTTTGTGGAGGGTGTAGCCCTTTTCGCCGTAATCGCCGGTATCCTGGCCGTACTTAAGTAATTTAAGTACCGCAGCACAAGTGTAATTCCACTGCATCTAAAGTACAGGACGGAGGATGCAGTGGTTAATTCTTTTTGTAAATGTTCCATCAGCAATTGGCCGTCAATTGGCACATTAGCATAGTAGCAAATTAACTCGTTCACTCTCAATTATAACTTATATGGAACTCTTATTACCTGGCTTAGGTCTTCTGGTTTGGACCTTTCTTGCCTTTCTCATCGTTTTCTTTATTCTGAAAAAATTTGCGTGGAAGCCCATCCTTTCTTCTTTAAAAGCCAGGGAAACCGGCATTGCCGATAGCCTTGCCATGGCCGATAATGTGAAGGCAGAAATGGCGCAACTTAAAAATGAAAACGAGCAACTGATGGCGCAGGCCCGTGAAGAACGTGCCGAAATGTTAAAGGAAGCCCGGGATACAAAAGATAAGATCATAAACGAAGCTAAAGACCAGGCAAAAGTGGAGGCGAACAAAATTATAACCGAGGCCGGCATCGCTATTCAGAACCAAAAAATGGCAGCCCTTACCGATGTAAAAAATCAGGTTGGTGTGTTGGTGATAGAGGTAGCCGAAAAAGTTTTGCGTCGGGAGTTGGCTAATAAAACCGACCAGGAAGTGTTTATTAAACAACTGGCAGATGCGGTACACTTAAATTAAAAACCAATTTGCAAACTTGCAAATGTGCTAATTAGAAAAACATGCAAAACCCACGTTTAGCAGGCAGATACGCTAAGAGTATAATTGATTTGGCCACAGAACAAGGCCAGTTGGATATTGTGTATGCAGATATGCAATACCTCGCTGCCGCATGCAAGGCCAGCAAAGAATTTGTAAGCCTGCTTAAAAGCCCCATCATAAAAGGTGATAAAAAACAGGCCGTGCTTGATGCGGTAACGAAAGGAAAAATTGGCTCCATTACCGAAGGCTTCAACAAACTCCTGGTATCTAAGAACCGGGAGAATGTACTGCCGGAGATTATTGCCGCTTTTATAGATCAATACAATCAAATAAAGGGCATACATAAAGTAAAACTCACCACCGCCCTGCCATTAACCGATGAAATGAAACAAATACTGATAGCAAAAATTAAGAGCGAAACAGTTATGCAAAAGGTGGAGTTAGAAGCCCTTACAAACGAAGACCTGATTGGTGGTTTTGTGTTAGAGTACAATAATAACCTGGTAGATGTCAGCATACTCCGCGACCTCAAAGACATTAAAAAGCAATTTATGAACAACGATTTTGTTATGAAAATCAGATAATACTGCGTGGTCATTTCCACCAAAAAAAAATCTCGAAGCAAAAGGCCTCGGGATTTTTTTTGGTTTCAGAACTTCTTACCATTCGCAGTTTTACCCATCAGAACTTACGAATGGATGTACTCCTGCAAATGGCTGATGGTTTCTTTTTGCTGGTGAATTATGGCGCCTACCACATCGCTCATAGAAATTACCCCCACCAGTATATCCCCATCGAAAACGGGCATATAGCGTATATGCTTTTCACTCATTAAAGCCATGCAATGGTCTATGCTATCGGCTGGTTTTAGTTTGGGTAGGTCGGTACCCATTATCTCTTTAACGGTAGTGTCGCTGCTGGTTTTGCCTAATAGCACCACCTTACGGGCATAATCTCTTTCGGTAACAATGCCACGATATTCACCGTTTTCGAGTATTAGCAGGGAGCCGATATTTTTTTCAGCCATCAGCTTTAGGGCTTCTATAACCGGCGTTTCGGGTTCGGCACTACAAACGGTCAGGCTCTTTTTGTTCAGTACGGTGGCTACGTTGTTCATTGGCTGTTTATTTTTCGTTTTTAAATGTAGCTTTTTTGTAAACAAAAGCCAATTAAGAAAGGGTTTTAGTGTTCACTTATTTACCTCGATAAAAAATACTGCCTAAACTCCTCCAATTCTTTAACCTCTACTTCAAGGTATTTATTAAAAAGTTTTTCCCCAACTTGCTTACGAAGAGCCGAAATGCCAACATCAACAAGCCTTATGCCATTACTACCCAGTAAGATATTGTCAAAGGGCTGTCCTGATATTTCGGATGGCCTACGAATATACCTGTGTACAAAACCTGCCTTGTGTAACTGTTCCATTTCATCCATAAAAACATTCGCCCATAGTTCTCGTTTTTCAACTTCGTATGCCCTATAATCTATTGGGTAAATTCGTTCCATCACTAGCATTTCTGCCTGTAAGTTTTCATCATAATCCAGTCTTATAAATTTGCTGAGTAGGTCATTTATGCCATTGGCAAATTTTAGTTTTTCGGCTTCCGATCCAATATCGCTGGGGGTATCAGCTATAAAAAGTTTTGCCACCTCTTTATCAGTAAGGGCAATTACTTTGTTGTTGGCACCGTAAGAAAGTAGGCGAGGATATTTCATTTGAACCTTTAAGATTGGGAAATTTGAAAATCTACTTACTCCTTCCTATGCGGTATAGCACAAACCCCATAAAAGCAAAGAAAGCGGCACCCAGTAAATAATAGGCTTGCTCACCGCCCAATATCCCTTGCAGCCCAGCTTCCATACTCCATTTATCCATAGTGGCTTTTATGCCTTCATTAGCTGTAAGAAATGCTACAATCACTCCGGCCACCGCACCTCCGGCTACTAAACCGGTGGCAAATAAATTCCCTTTGCCCAGGTCTTCTTCTTCATCGGGGGCTATGTCATTTTTTTTCTTTTTTAATTCAATAACGCCTCTTATGGCACCGCCAATAAAAATAGGCAATGTAGTGCTCAATGGCAGGTAAACACCTACGGCAAAACTGAGCGACTTAATGTTGCAAAGCTCTAGAGTGATGGCTATACACACCCCCACCAGCACAAACTGCCAATCCAGATTATTGGATAAAATGCCTTTAATAAGGGTAGCCATTAATGTGCCTTGCGGTGCAGGCAAGGCGTCCGAACCAATGGCATGCATAATGCCCTGGTCCAGCATTGCCTGGGTGGGTGTATCTAAAATTTTTATGGTAGCACCAATAGCAAGCGATGAAACAACTGCTCCCACAAACAAGGCTAGCTGCTGGTATTTAGGCGTAGCCCCTACCAAATAGCCGGTTTTTAAATCCTGCGAGGTAGCACCGGCGTTTGCTGCAGCTATACATATCATGCCGCCCACTACCAGGGCCATTGGTTCATATACTTTTCCCGTCCAGCCTACGGCTATAAATATGAGGCAGGTACCCATCAGCGTAGCAATGGTCATACCGCTGATGGGGTTATTGGAACTGCCTATAAGCCCCACAATACGGCTGCTGACAGTTACAAAAAAAGCACCGAAAATAATTACCAGCATACCGAGCAGCAGTTTGCTTAAAACGCTATCGCCCGGTATATTAGGTAATACTGCCATCAACAAAACCAACGCTACGCTGCCTATGCCCACAATCTTAATGCTAAGATCCCTGTCGGTACGTTTTATTTCTGTAGTGGTAACTCCTCTATCTTTTAAGCTGCCAATGCTTCCTTTAAAAGAAGAGATTATGGTGGGGATGGTTTTAAATAACGTGATAAACCCACCAGCCGTTACGGCACCAGCACCAATAAGCCTTATGTACGAACGATAAATGGCGGTGGAATAATCGGCGAATTGGTGCGTTACCGGATCCCACCCGCCCGGGCCACCAGCTTTGGTTATATCTGCCAAATAACCAAGTTTTACCAATTGCTGCGCTATTGTATCGGCTGGTACCAGCGATGATAACAATGGTATAAAAACAAACCAACTAAGTACTCCACCTGCTACCAGCACACCCGCAATTTTTGGCCCAATTATATAGCCCACGCCAAGGTACTCCGGTGTTATTTCGCCACTCAGTTTTGCCGAAGGGAAAAAGCGGTTTACCTGCCTGGTCATAAAGGCGGGTGTTTCGGCTATTACATGAAATATTTTTTGGAGTATGGCATAAGCAAAAGCAAAACCCAGGCCCATAAAGGCTGTACGGGCAAAGTTGCCTCCCTTTTCCCCGGCCTTTAATACACTGGCACAGGCGGTACCTTCCGGGTAAGGCAGGTTTTCGTGTTCTTTTACAATTAGTGCCTTCCGCAAGGGTATCATCATTAATGTACCCAGTATGCCGCCAAAAATGGCCAGTGTCAAAATAGTCCAGTAATTAAAAAAATTGGCACTGTCGGGGTTGCTCAAAAACAAAAAGCCAGGTAAGGTAAATACCACGCCGGCAGCAATACTTTCGCCGGCACTTCCGGTAGTCTGTATAATATTGTTTTCGAGAATGGTAGTCTTAAAAAGTTTGCGCCCCAGCGTTATAGCAATTACGGCTATTGGGATGGATGCACTTACGGTAAGACCGGCCTTTAAGGCCAGATACACGGTGGCAGCCCCAAAAATGATACCGAACAAACTGCCCAGCAGTATTGCTTTGAGGGTAAATTCTTTCATCTTTGTTTCGGCTGCCACAAAGGGTTGAAATGTTTTTTGTTCGTTCATGGGCTGATGGTTTTACCGATAAATTTAGTTGTTTTGATTTGCTAAAATAATTTCATGTTCCTCTATCTGTTTCTCAAAAATATCCTGCGCCTATCCATGCAATTCTTTTACAGGCGTGTTACTTATACTAACCGAAAAGGGCTAAACCTTAAAGGCCCCATGTTAATTGCTGCCAACCACCCCAATTCGTTTATAGACGCACTTTATTTTGGTTCGTGCAATAATCAGGGGGTGCATGTAATTACACGTGGAGACGTGTTTGAAAAACCTGCAATGGGCAAAATGTTGCGGTCGTTTAAGCTGGTACCTATTTATAGAATAAGGGATGGTAAAGAAAAACTAAGCAACAACGACGAAACCGCCGAAGCGGTGATAGAAGTGCTGCGAAAAGGAGGCATTGTGATGATTTTTGTAGAAGGCTTTTGCAATCATCAAACCACGTTGCAACTTCCTTTAAAAAAAGGGGCTGCCCGCATGGTAGCCGAAAGCTGGAAACGGGGCATTGATGTAAAAGTGCAGCCCCTGTGGATTCGCTACGATTCGTTTAAAGATTTTGGCAAAATACTTGACCATAATTTTGGCCAGCCATTTGGTAGAGAATTGATTGAAGGTATCCCCGGCGAAGCAGCACAGGTATTGCAAATAAACAAGCTTACCGAAAAGGAACTAAAGGCGCAGGAAGCCATACCAAGTGCCTATAAACCACTGCCCACCTGGCTGCGAAAAACCTTATGGCCTTTAGCCATGCTCAGTAAAATAGTGCACTACCCTTTTTACAAACCAATACAGAATTTTGTGGCTAAAAAAACGGTCGGCACTACGCACTTCGATAGTGTGATGATAGGGTTTCTTACCCTTGGGTATCCACTGTATCTCTTTTTAATAGTTGGGATACTGCTACTTATTTTTCATACCTGGGCAGCATGGCTGGTGCTTGCAGTTTTTCCGCTGCTGGCAAGGCTGTATTTATTTTGGAAAAAGTGATTTTTTGGGGTTGCAATCATCTTACCGCAGTCCCTTTTCTTTCATAACCCCATTAAGCCATTTAAGCATGGCAAAGCACATAACCGCAGCACTCATTAGCAAAACAAAATTCACCCAGAAATAATTCGATTTGTCCTCGTAGGTATCCCAGAGGCTTGCCAATACCCCGCTTAGTTTGTTACCTATAGAAGTGGAAAGAAACCAGCCACCCATCATAAGTGATGTGATGCGAACGGGGCTTAGCTTGCTCACCAGCGAAAGCCCCATGGGGCTGAGGAAAAGCTCGCCGATGGTGATAACGCCATAGCTTCCTATAAGCCACCACATGCTGGATTTCTCGGCACCGTTGCTGTTTACTTTTACGGCTGCCACCATTACCAATACCGCCAGTGCCGATATAAAAAGCCCCCACGCAATTTTGGTAGTGGTAGAGGGTTCTTTATTGCGCCGCCGCAGAAAGGCAAAAAATGCAATCACCAGCGGGGTAAGTATTATGACCCAGCCGGGGTTAATGGATTGGCTAAGGTTGGTGTTCCACACATTTACCGTGCCGCCTTCGGTTTGCATTTTCAGCTCGGTTTCGTTTCTAAAATACACAGGGTAATCATACACTAAAATGGCTTTGCCGTCTTTTTTCTGTAGCCTGAACTGCTCGTCGTACAGGGCCACCGAATCTTTTTTATAGGTAAGCGTTTGCGACAGTTTTACTTTTTCAAAAACCGTTTCGGCCACTCCGGTAACGGAGCGGTCGGTGTAGCGGTCGGCCCAGGTAGTAAGAGCCGATCCATTTTGTTTAAATACTGCCCAAAACAAAATGACCACAGCAAAGATGGCCAGCAATGCTGCAATAGGCCGCTTTTCGGTGGCTGGTGCTTTGGCGTATAAAGTGGAGTAAAAATAAATGACCGGAATACAGGCAAAAATGAAAGCATCCGTAGAGTCGGAGCCAAAGATGTTTCCCTTAATCAGCCAACCGAATATACCTGCAATAACCGATGGTAAAATAATGAGTAAGGTAATTTTCATCATGCTCATATCACCCGGTTGTGTGCCTTTTTTTACATCGGCCGCACGGTAGTGTTTGGTGCCAATAAGAAAAACGATAACGCCAATAAACATGCCCACGCCAGCCGCAATAAATGCGTAGCCCCAGCCCAGCGTATTGTACAGTACCGCCCCAAAAAAGTTACAGATAAAGGCGCCCACATTAATGCCCATGTAAAAAATATTGTAGCCCTCGTCTTTACGCTCTACATATTGCGGGGTGGAATAAACATTGCCCAGCAGGGTAGAAATATTGGGTTTAAAAAACCCATTGCCCACTATTACTAATGTCATGGAAACATAGAGCATGGTAAGATTGTGTACGCTCATCATACAATAACCAATGCCCATCATAATGCCGCCGATGATGATGGACTTGCGATAGCCTAAATATCTGTCGGC
>Ga0105048_10019978_pt1 | contig 10243 bp, 6 predicted proteins | sample MAT05_FD_78382 | JGI IMG/M metagenome (GOLD analysis project Ga0105048, IMG submission 78382) | Freshwater microbial communities from Lake Fryxell liftoff mats and glacier meltwater in Antarctica - MAT-05 | ecosystem: Environmental > Aquatic > Freshwater > Ice > Liftoff microbial mat | place...
ACGGCGGGGGAGATATTCTGTTGTCCGCGATCGGTGACAACCGCGACGCCGCGGCCGACGGAATCCGGCCGGCTCCGTCCCGCGAGGACCGGCGTGTATGCGCGTCGAATCGCGGCATGCCATTGCTTGCTCAGCGAATCGGCAGAAATTCCAAGTGTCGCCGTGACCCCCTTTTCCCACCCCTCCGCGAGCGCGGCGCGGTAGAGGCGATTCACCGACTCGTCGCCCCAGGTACCACCCACATACGCCCACAGCGCCTGGCCGTACCGATATGGGAAATAGCGGCGGTCGTTGGTGAGTTGATCGAGTGTCGGCAGATCGTCGCGCAGCAGTGCATCGCGCAGCCACATGGCCGTGTTCGGATCGTCGCGACCGAGTGACAGATACTCGGCCATGCCCTCGATCAACCAGAGCGGAATGTTGTTCAGCGAGCGAAGTCCGTTGCGTCCCTCCGCCGCAATGCGGTATTGAAAGACATGCACGAGTTCGTGGCCGAGGACGTGGTCGAACTCGGCGTAACCGCCCGTGAACGGCATGATGACGCGCTCGCGGCTTCCCTCGGTAATGCCGCCCGTTCCCTGCGAGATCTCGCCCTCGACGACATTCGACTGTTGAAAGTCCGGCGCGTCGGCGTAGAAAATGAGCGGACTCTCAGCGAACTCATGGCCCAGTGTGCGGCTGTGACGAGTATACCATCGTTCCGCCATACGCGCGGCGTCGGCCGTCGCGAGCGACTCAGCGGGGTAGAAGTGAATCCTGAAATGATCTGTCGGGAGGATGCGGAACGCAAAGTGATCGTACTGGACTTTGTTGCGCCCGAAGTATTGCGCCTCGGCCGGCGCTGCGGCCGAGGTCATTGCCAGTATCAGGACCGCAACGACAGCAGCGGACAGCGTCACACGAGTCACACAGGTCCGTGTGACATGAAATAGACAGCGGCACATTCGGCACCTCGCGATCACGTGGTTGGCGTTGGGCGGTTGGCCACGCCCTCGCGTTGCAATGGATGTGCCGCGCCGGAGCTGACGCGTCTGACTACAGGTCTTCGCTCTCAACCGAAACGGAGGGCTCGATGTGCTGCTCGAGCGCAAGCATCTCAGTGACGTAGCTCGCAATCGCTTCCTGTTTCTCCGTTGTGTTCGTCATGAATGAATACCGCTGAAAAGCGGAGTGGCACAATTATCGCTTTGCTTGTGCACAGCGTTGTCCATCTTCTTTCACTTTGAAGCAGACACGCACGTGTTTCGTCTGGATCTCACCTTCAACTTTCCAAGAGGCACGCATGGCCGAGATCAACATCGAGGAGAAGCGACGCTCATGGACGCCCTGGCTGTTGGGTGCCATCGCCGTTGCAGCCCTCATCTGGTTTGTCGCCGCGCAGCGCAGCCCGCAGAGCACAGCGGACCGCGGCGGAGCGATGGACACGAGCAGCGCCGCGGGTACGCTCGCACCAGCGCGAGACAGCGCCCTCATGCGGCGCGACACCATGACCGTTCCACCGCAACGATAGCGTGCGAGCCCGAGTGTTCACGACGCCGGGTCGATCAGCACTCACTTCTTTTCACGCCACATCCTACTCCCCGCAGTACGGAGATCCTAGCAATGAATTCCGACATGCACGACGACGCCGCGCGCAGTCGTTCCATCGACACTCGGCATGATTCGACGGAGCGCCCTCGCCTCGTTCACCTGAAGGACGCATCTCATCTTCAGGTGGCCGACGGCGATCCCGACATTCGTGGTTGGGAGCTTCGGACGTCTGACGGACACAAGGTGGGGAAGGTCGAGGACCTCGTCGTTGATACGAGCGTGATGAAGGTCCGCTACATCGAAGGTCAGCTCAAGTTCGATGATCGCACTGACGATGAGGATCGCCGAGTGTTGATTCCAATCGAGTCGGCGCACCTCGACGAAGAAGAAGACAACGTCATCATCGACTTCTCCACGATAGATGCCCGCACGCTGCCTGCATACGATAGTGCGTCGATGCCGATCTCGGAGGTGGACGATGACGACGCATTCGACGACCGAAGCTTTTTCGGCGAGCGCCGTCGTGGGCGCGAGGCCTCGCCGTACATCTCGCCAATCGGAAGTCGGGATGCACGCGACGTCGATCGGTCAGGCTCAGGGCTGATCTAGATCTGTCAACCAGAAAAGGCGAGCACGCGTGTTGATCACCTGCTATCGGAGGACTGACTGATGCGGAAAGTGGATAGAAGTGCAGATTGTTGGTCCACGCTGGCGGCGTGTGCGCTGGTGCTCGTCGCCGCGGCGTGTTCGACCGACGACGCAGGCCGGAGCGACAACGACGGCAACGCCTCGGTGATTGCCGACAGCGCGAATGGCGTCATGGCTTCGTCCGTGCCGAGCACTTCCACGGCCGATGTGTCTGATTCGGATATGGCGAGCTTCCTCGCGGCCATCGACTCGTACGCGCTGGAAAGCGGACGGGTGGCGACGACGCGAGGACGCAGCGCCTCCGTTCGTTCGCTCGGCAACGAGATCATGAAGGAGCACCAGAGTTCGCTGGAGCGCGTTCGACAACTTGCAACCGCGAATACGTGGATGCTTCCACTAGCAGCGACGCCAACTGCGATCGGAAGTGCTCCTCGTGTTGCGACAGCGGACGATACCGCGGGGAACGCCGGCGGTACTTCCGGAAGCCTGTCGGGCACCGTGTCCGGCCAAGATTCGGCCGGCGCGATCGGTCCGAGTGTGGGCACCACTTCCCGCAGAGTGCTCGTCGCCACGGCCGCGCGGCTCCAACGCACCGAACAGGACCAGCTGGCGCATTTACGCAAGCTTCCGCGCGCGTCGTTTGACTCGGCGTATGTGGACGCGCAGTTGGTCGCACATCAGCAGGCGCTCGGCGTACTGCGCCAGTACGCTACCAGCGTGCAGAGTGCAGATCTGAGGTCGCATGTGCACAATGTCCAAGGCTCGATTGAGCGGCATCTCAGTCGAATAAACGACGTGCGCGCTCAGATTGGTGGCACGCCACCTCGCGTGCCCTGACGTCAGCCAATCGTCGCATTCTCCGGTGAACCTTACGGCGATCCTTCGTCGCCGTGCGTTGGAGGCTCTCGTCGTGGGTCGTCGTCGATGTTGCCTTCGTCAGGCCATCGTGGCGACGGGTCTTCCGGCTCTTCGATGATCTTCGGCGGAACCGTTGGGTCCTGGTCGAGCTCCGGGATCTGATCCGGCGTCGGGAAATCGATTCGACGCGGCACGTTCGGTGGCATGCGGACTCCTGAGGGTAGCGTCAACAGAGAAGGTACGCGTGAGATTTGTGGGCAACACATACTGCAATGCGCACGGAACAATATTCATCAGAACGTAGTCGTGAGCCACAGGGGCGGTTACCACGCGATAGTCCAGGTGAGCAGCGCGCCGAGTACCTGAAGCATTCGTGGCGTGAGCCCGCGACTGAGTGATGGCGTCGTTGCCTGCAGCCGTGTTTCCACGCTTCCGCGCGCGCGCAGCCGGTCACCAATGCGGTGCTCGATCGAGGCGCCCGGCACGGTGAGCGATGGTCGCACGCGGCCGAGCAGAAACGTGCGGTTGTTGAGATAGCGACCGAACTCGATCTCGGTGCCACGCAGCAACACTTCGAGTCCGCCCAGTGAGACATCGGCCGGCAGTTGTGCAGGCGTGATGTTGAGAATGTCGGCGCGCGTGGCGGTGGCGAGATCCGAACGCAACTCGTCCACCAGTGCTCCCACGCCTATCGTGGCCAACTGTCGGGTGGCGAGCGCCGCCACGTTGCCGGCCAGCGACGATCCGCCAGCACCGCCGCCTTCCAACCCGGTGCCGGAGAACTGCAGCAGCGATGACGACGATCGCCCGAACGCAAGGAACGAGATGAGATCAGACTGCGGCAGCGTCGGCTGCGCATCGCTTTCGAGTGAGATGGTTGGTGCTTCCAGCGTGCCGCCGATCACGACTCGAATGTCGAGTGGCGCGCGGCCCGCTTGTTGTACCTGATAGACGGCGATGATCTGCAGGCTCGGGTTCAGATCCTCTCCACCAACAAAACGGACCGTACCACGCGTGACATCGAAGCGCTTGCCGAAGAGCGTGTAGATTCCCTGGTCCGTTTGCAGCGCACCGGTGATGACGAATGCATCGCCCGGCGGATCGAGACGCACGCGAAGCTTGCCGAATACTTCGATATTCGCGTCCGGCGATCGACCGAAGGTGCCGCGACGTACATCCACCGCCATATCGAGTTGCAGATTCTGCAACAGTTCATTCGGCGACGCCGCCAGCCCGAGTTCGCGCACGGTCGCGCTGTCGGCTACCGCCAGCACCTGTGGCCCCTCGGCATCGATCACCTGCCGGCGGTCTGGGTCGGGGAGATAGACGACGCCGCGCGTGATCGCGATGGCGCCGCCGACGCGCAGTGAATCCAATGCTCCGCGCACCTGCACGTCTCCTTCAGCAAAGAGCTCGCCGGTCGCGTCATCGAGCACGCGCACATCGGCAGCGCGAAAGGCGAGGTTGAGCTGCGGGTTCGCGATGGGTGCGAACACGATCGAACCCGAGCCACTCAGCAGCCCTCTGCTGCGCGCCGACAGTGTGTCCACCAGAACCGAGTCGCCGGACATGCGCAGTCGCGCCGTCACGTCCTCAAAGAGCACACCCGTGGCGGCGAGCCGCATCTGGCTCATGTCCAACGCTGCGCTCCCGGACAGACTGGGTTTGCTCCACGTGCCGCGCACGTACACATCACTGCGTGCGCGCCCCTGCAAGTCGGTCACCGCGTCGGTCACTTCCATAACAGGCGACAGCGGAATGCTGTCGCCGACAATGCGCAGGTCGAGGGGCCGATCGTCCGGCAGCCGGGTAGCGACCGAGTCGGCAAAGGAGAGATCGAGGGGGACAGTGCCCGAGACGCGCGCGAGGTCACCACCCGTTTCTCCGGTCACACGCGCATCGATACGCATCGAACGCGACGCATAGGCGAGCGTCGTGCTGATGTCGGGGAACGACGAGCCGCCGTACGTCGCGTCCGTAAACGCAACGCGGCCCACGAGCGTCGGCGCTGCCCGGGTGCCGGTGAGCGTAACGTTTGCGTTCAGCAGCCCATCGACCGCCAGGTCGCTCTGTGAGATCGACAGCCACGGCGCAATACGCACGCGTTCCACGATGGCGTCGAGGCGACCTGGATCGGCGCCGGGGATCTCGCCGTTGACAAAGAGTCGTCCGCCACTGGCCGAGTCACGCAGCTCCAACGAATCGACATGCAGCCCGTCGTCGCCCCAGCTGATCACACTCGCTCGGCTCGAGCGCCAGACGGTCGAGTCGAGGCGCAGTTCCACTGCTCGCAACCGCAGTTCGCCCGCGTTCGTGCGCAGCGCGTATTCCGCATCAAGGCGATAGACCGATGTGTCGCCGGGGAATAGTGCGATCTGTACGTCGCCATCGCCGCTGCGATACGTTGCGCGCACTCGCGTGCTGTCGAACGCGAACCCTGCCGCACGCAGGGAGTCCACACCCACGTCGACGGTGATCGTATCCTGTTCGGAGAGCGCACCACGCCACTCCGCGCGCGCTGCACCCGCGCCTACCAGCGCACCGCCCCAGACAATGCCAGAAGTGGTAAGCGTCGCGACCACGTCCGCACGCTTGATGTCTCCGGTCGCGGTTCCCTCCACCCGGAATGAGCCCGCAGTAGAGTCGGTCGCGATCGCCGGAATCTGCACGGGGCTGCTGACGCGGCGCGGCTCCGATGTGACCCGCATCGCCGCCGCCAGCTCGGCCGCCGGATCCTGTTGCGCGCGCGCCTGCAGCCGCAGTGAATCCAGCCGCTCGCGGAGGCGCGCCGCACGAAGGCCAACCGCAGGACGTGCCGGAACGAGCGTGGTGTCGCTGGTTCCGATCCACCGACGAAGTCCGCTCAGATCGTCCACCTGCACCGCGAAACGAAGGGTGCCGTCGTGCGCATCGGTCAGTCCGAATGTACCGCTCGCCGTGGCGGACCCGAAGGACGTGGCCCCCGACAGCGAATCGACTTGCAACACACCATCGCGCGCACGAGCGTCGAGCACGACACTGCGGAACTCCGCGCTGTCGACCATGAACAGATCGAGGCGCGAGGACAGGTCGGCGCTCAGCATTGCCGGATCAGTACCGCGACCGGTCAGCGAGACACCGCCGTCCACCAACATGAGTGGCAGCGACGGCATGATGGATTGGGGCGCGACCTTACGCAGCACCACCTCGGCGCGATACTGCGCGGTGTCACCAACGCCGAGGCGATACGAAGCGTTGCCCTGCAGGCGTCCGCTATCTGGCAGCACCAGCGCGAACTGCGCGCTGATGTCACGCGGTGTACCGGTCACGTGCACGCGTCCGGACGCGGTGCCACGAATCTCCAGACTGTCGACGAAGGCGTTGGCCAGTGTCAGCGCAAGCGTCTCCACCTGCGCCGTCACGTCCATGCGCAGATTGTCGGTCATCGACACGACGCCCTGCACCACCACACGAGAGGTCGCACCGTGATCGACGTGCGTGAGGCGCACGTTGCCGCGCATTCGGCCTGTGCTGGAGCCCGACAGCGTGCCTTCTGCAGTCATGAAGCCGCCGACAGGAATGTCGACGTCGAACTCGCGCGCGAGCGTGAGCGGTACGCGCTCCCCATGCACATAGAGTGCGTTCGCGGTGAGTGCGTCGTGCAGGCCCGCGCCCACCCCAACGCCACCACGCGCCACCGCGCGAAATGATGCGTGCCCGCGCGGACGCAGGAACATGTCGAGGTCGACGTTCATGTCCGTGAGCGGTCCGCTCACTGCTGCGTGTCCGCTTGCACTTCCCTGCACCGGCAGCTTCAGGCCGGGAACCAAACGCTCCACCAATGATGTCGGGAGCGCGGTGATTTCGAGGTCAGTATCCGAGAACGCCGTGACATCATCGCTGAGTGCGAGGCCCAGCGACCCGTCGATGCGCGTGCTGTCGACGGTGATGCTGGCGTCGGTGATGCGATACTCGCTTGGCAAAGAATCGCGCACGAGCAGCGCGATACGCATGCGTGCTGTTCCACCAGCGGGCAGACCTGGGTACAACGCCTGCACGTCGGCAAAGAGCAGCGTCGGTACATCAAGCGACGCCCTGACATCACCCGACGCGTTGTCCACGACCACCTGTCCGACGGCGCGACTGCTGGGCAGCAGCAGTCTGAGATCTGACACCGAGATGCTATCATCTTCAATGCGCACGACACCGGACAATTGCCGAATGTCGAGGTGGGGCGGGCGGAACACAGCGGCGATGGTGGAGAGCGAATCGACATCGATGCGCATGCCCGACACGCCTGGATCGGCGATCACGAGCTGCGAAATGCGCCCACGCACCGAACGGAACGTCAGCACCTGTACAAAGCCGTCGGCCGATCGTTTGATCATCGCACGGGCGTCCGGTGCGAGTGCTGCTGCAATCACACCGTCGCGCGTCGCGGCAGGCCCACCTGGTGTCCATGGACGGCGCAGGGTCACGTCGCCATCGCGAACTATGACATCCTCCAGCCGAACCCAATCGCCGAACCCCGCCGTCGTGTCGCCAGCGGCGGTGGAGTCCGTTGGAAAAATGCGCTGATAGTTCCAGGCACCGCTGGCGTTCTGCGAGAGCGTCACCACTGGGCGACTGAGTGTGACATCGGTGATGCGCAGGCGCTTGCGCAGCAAGGGCATCAGGTCGAGCCGCAACGACACGCTGTCGGCAGCGAGAAATGGAGCGCCCAGACTATCGGTGATGCGTACACCAACGAGCGTGAACGCGCCGAGCAAGTCACCTTCGATTCGCTCGACCGCCAAGGTACCGTGCACCACCTCGCGCAGCGCCCCCATCGCCATGCGACGCACACGCTCACGGCCGAATTCGGTGCGAGACAGCACCGCCACCGACGAGATCGCGACGACGATGCCCGCCACGAGCACGACCGCGGTCACTTTCAGAACGCGCCGCATCAGAACGCCGGCCCGATGGCCAAGTGCAGCGTGAGACGACTGAATATCTGCTTGAGAAATCCTCCGGTCGCTTCCGCTTGATCGAAACGTCGTGGCGTATCCAGCGTGACCAGCCGAAAGCTGCTGTCGGCCGCCGTCACCTGGGTGATGACGGGCAACCGCTCCACCACGCGCGGACGCACACCGAGATCGAGACGGACTGGCCCGACGGGCGTCGCAAAGCGAACTCCGAACCCGGGGGTAATCGTCGCCGTCGAACCAAGCAACGCGGCGAATCGCGTGGTGCCGACCACCGCACCGTCCAGAAACACCGCACCGCTCAGTCCAAGCGATGCGAATACGGGAAAGCGCAGCTCCACATTCGCTTCGACCAGTCGCGTGCCGCCCAGCGGTCGTGGTTGGAAGTCGCCTGCACTGATGCCCGTCGTGTTGGGGTCGCAGCTACCATCGATCAACGACGCATTGGTGCATGGCGCTGCGAGCGTCGTGTCGGTGAGTCGCGCGGGATCGATCGTCAGCACGCGCGGGCCGAGTTGATTCTCGCCGTAGCCGCGAACGGAACGTGAGCCACCTGAGAAAAAGAACTTGCGAGGATGCAACACCGGCGTGCCGCTCGCGTCATCAATACCCAGCAGCTCATTGCTGCTGGCGAGCGCGCGCACCGCGCCGAGTCGCAGACGTCCGGCGAGCACACTCTGTCGCGTCAGGCGACGGTACATGCTTGCGGTGGCCGTCATCCGGTTGAATGCGAAGTCGGAGCCGGTGTATTCCGCTGCGTGCTCGAGGTCCACGCGCGCGCGAATGCCGCGCCTGGGCACGAACGGATCGTTCGTGTTGTCGAAGCTCGCCACGACGGAGATGGGCGCGAGCGGGTTGCGCTGTGACACGGCGTCGATGGCGTTTTGCACGCAGAGTCCCACAGATACGCAGAAGTACACATCCGACGCCTCGATGGCCGATGCTTCGAACGTATAGCCGAGCGTGGCGCTGGTACGGATGTTGGGCGAGTGCGTGAACGCCATCGTTGCGCCGGCGCCGACGTCGGTCACCACTCCCGGCACGCTGCGCCGATGCGTGTAGATGGATGCGCCGAGCTGATTGCTCGGACCGAACGCCCACGGCTGCAGAAAGTCGACACCGGCCGACCATGTCGGACGCAGAAACTGTTCGCGTTCGGCGGCGCGCGCACCGCTGGTGACGTCGTAGAAGAGCGCCGAGCCGTTCAGGTTGTGCGCAAGCAGATTGCTCACGGTTCCGCGCACAGTCAGACGTCGCACACCGCCCATGAAGTGATTGCGCGTCCACTCCGCATCGAGCTGCAGGAAGTCCGCCGTCGTAGCCCCGCCGGTGAACTCCAGTCGACGAAGCGGCGCCTCGCCCACCGTTGCGACGATCATCTTCACACTGTCGGTGGTCGGCGCCGCACTGATCTCGACACTGTTGAAGAGTCCGGACAGGTAGAGCGCGCGCGTGCTCTCCAGCAGGTCTTCGCGGCGATACAGAGCACCGGGCTTGAGCTGTATCAGACGCCGCACCGTACGCGATTCGATGGCGGTGTTCCCCTCAACCCGGACGCCTCCGACGACTGTGCGCCGGCCCGGGCGCACGGCGATCGTCACCGGTCCACGATTGGTCTCGTTCGATACCGCGCTCGTGTCCATTTCGACTTGACCATCGGCGAATCCGCGATCCCACAGTGCGTTGCGCAGCGACAGGCGCGCAGAATCGAGCGCGACCATGTTGAGGGGATCCCCACTCTGCACCGTCAGCGCATTCCGGACCACACGACGCGGCAGCACACTATCCGACTGCTCCACGCTGAGCGTGTCGATCCGCGTGGGTTCATTCTCGGTGATGTCGAACGCAACTGCGACGCGTCCGCTCTTCGCTTGCGAGTTCACCTTGACTGCCGCATCGCGATATCCGCGTCGCCAATAGAACAAGCGGATGCGAATGGCGTCGCGCTGCATCTCGATCGGATCGAGGTACTCTCGCTGCGTGAACGTGCCGGCGCGACTGAAGCGACAGATGGGAGCATAGATGATGCTCCTGCAGGCGCTGGCTCGCGTCACCAGACCGTCGCGCAGTTCGTCCGCGTCCACCGCACGCACGCCGTTGAGTTTGACGTCGGTGATGAGTGCGCCGCCGCCGGGCACCGTCTGGGCATGCAGCACCTTTGCGGAGGCGATCAGCGCGACGCTCAGCTGCACAGCCATGCTGCACCTACGGCGTTGGTGGGGCCTCACGTGGCCGGTTCCTCGGCGCGAACGGCGCCTTCC
>Ga0105048_10019981_pt1 | contig 10243 bp, 9 predicted proteins | sample MAT05_FD_78382 | JGI IMG/M metagenome (GOLD analysis project Ga0105048, IMG submission 78382) | Freshwater microbial communities from Lake Fryxell liftoff mats and glacier meltwater in Antarctica - MAT-05 | ecosystem: Environmental > Aquatic > Freshwater > Ice > Liftoff microbial mat | place...
AACCGTTATTTCCTAATTTAAAAGTAATTGCTGTAGAACCTGAATTATCTCCTGTTTTAAGTGGAGGAAATCCATCTCCTCACCCACTCCAAGGCATTGGTGCCGGCTTTGTTCCTCAAAATTACCATGCTAATGTGATTGATGAAGTTATTCAGGTTTCAAAAGACGATTCATTTAAATTCGTAAGATTACTCGCTAAAAAAGAAGGAATTCTTGTTGGAATCTCTACGGGAGCTTCTTTGGCGGCAGTTGCAAAAAAGATTGAAACCCTCCCTTCTGATGCTAGAATTCTCACGTTCAATTATGACACCGGAGAACGCTACCTTTCAATTGAAGGCTTATTTTAAGATTATTCTAAACAAGAAATGGAAAATACTAGAGGACGCGTAATAATTGCAGGGGCCGGTCCGGGCGATCCAGATTTAATAAGTGTAAAAGCTTTAAATTACCTTAAAATTGCTGACGTAATTTTAACAGACAGATTGGTATCTCCTGTCTTAATTAAAGAAAATGTAAAGAAAAATGCATTAGTAATTTATGTAGGAAAGCAATGTTCAAGAGGCATTCACACTCCACAATCTGAAATTAATGAATTATTAGTAGATTTTGCTAAATACGGCAAACTAGTACTACGTTTAAAAGGTGGCGATGCTTCCTTGTTTTCTAATATTCTGGATGAGCTAGAAATATTGTTAAAAAATAACATCGAATATGAAATAATTCCAGGTATTTCGGCGGCCTTTGGAGCGGCTGCATATTCAGCTATTCCGTTAACTGCAAGAGGACACTCAAGGGCAGTTCGTTTTTTAACTTTATACGATACGGATTCCATTTCAAAAAATGAATGGCAAGACTGGGCAAAAACTGATGATACTCTTGTTTTTTATATGTCCGGTAAAAAGCTATCGGATATGGTACACAATCTCTTACAAAATAATATCGCCTTGGATAAGGGTTTAGCCATTATTCAACAAACAACCACGCCGAATCAAAAAACAAGTGTTTTCAAATTTAATTACTTAATTAACACCATTCTTCCTGAATTTGAATTTGTTCCAACGCTCATTATTATTGGGAATGTGGTAAAACTTCATCAAAAATTCGGGTGGGTAAAAGAATCGAACACATTCCATTCTTACTTCGATAATCACTTAAACGATATAGAAAATGTTATCAGAAACTAAACTATCATTATTACAACAATTGGTTCAAAATGCTTCTGAAAAAGAAATTATTTGGGCAAACGGATATTTGGCAGGAATACTTGCGGAAACTAAATTTACAACTCCAATAAATCTTGACAAAAAGCAGGAAATAGTAGTTAAACCGACTATTATCTATGCAACAGAAACAGGAAATTGTAAAAAAATTGCAAGTAAACTATTAGGAAATTTTAAGAAAAACAAAATTCAAGCAAAAACAATAGATATTTTACAATTTGATGTAAATAAACTTGAAAAAGAAAGTACTGTACTTTTTGTAGTAAGTACACAAGGAGATGGCGAATTTCCTCAAAATGCACAATCATTTTATAACAAACTTAATACAGAAAATTACAATCTAAAAAACTTAAAATATTCAGTATTAGGTTTAGGTGATTCATCTTATCCACTTTTTTGCAATGCTGGAATTTTATTAGATGAAGTTTTATTAAAATCTGGAGCTCAACAGATTACACCATTAAAAAAAGCAGATACAGACTATGAACAAGCCGTAGAAGAATGGGAAAATCAATTATTAATTGAATTTGAAAGAATAAATCTTCCTGTAATTAAGGAAGTTGGTTTAATTAAAACCGAAGTTTCGAAAGAGAAAGTAATATATAAGGGTATAATTTCTCATAAAGTAATTTTAAATGATACTGGTTCAAATAAAGAAACCTATCATTTAGAAATATCATCCGAAAATGAAGTACTATACGAGCCAGGAGATGCTTTGGGAATTGTTGCCCGAAATGAATTAAATGAATTAAAAAAAATTATTTATTTGTTGAATGAAGAAGAATCTAAAACAATAAATTACAACAATAAAAACATTCCACTTATTGAAGTTTTAGAAAAATTAAATATAAAAGGCTTAAGTAAATTTGTATTAGACAAAATTGCTCCATTACTTGAAATTGAAATTAAGGAAAGTAAAATAGATTTAATCGATGTATTAGAGCGCTATAATTTTGTAAAAAACTTTGAAATTGAAGCGTTAGTAAATACGCTACAACCAATCGCTCCAAGATTATATTCTATTTCATCTGCAACAGATGCACATAATGGTGAAGTACATTTAACGGTTAATCTTCATAAATTTAAAGTGAATGAAGTCCAAAAAACAGGATTGGCTTCTCGTTATCTATCCACATTAGCCAAGGATTCTTTGATTGAATTTTACATTCACACTAATAAAAATTTTAAATTACCCGCAGAAGATGTGGATATAATTATGATTGGGCCAGGGACTGGAATTGCTCCATTTAGAAGTTTTATTGCACAAAGAGATGTAAGCGGAAGTTCAGGAAAAAACTGGTTATTTTTTGGTGAACAGCATTTCACGTTAGATTTCTATTATCAAACAGAAATTCAAGATTGGATTGCAAGTGGTGTATTAAATAAATTTGATGCTGCATTTTCAAGAGATCAAAAACAAAAAATTTATGTTCAAGATAGAATTATAGAGCAAGCCAAAGAATTTAATGCTTGGCTAGAAAAAGGAGCTTATCTCTATTTATGCGGACAAAAAGACCCGATGAGTAAAGATGTGGAAGCAGCCATAATAAAGGTAATTGCTGCACAAAGAAGCATAAGCATAGCATCTGCTCAAGAAATTTTAGAAACATTAGAAATGGAAGGGAAATTCCAAAAAGACATATATTAATTAAATTAAATTAAATTCATCTAATTAAAATGAGTAAAAAACTTTCTCCTATTGAAGGAATAAAAACGAAAAGCGACGGATTGCGTGGCACTTTAAATAAAAGTTTAGAAGATAATTTTACAGGAAACGTAAGACCAGACGATGAAACGTTGGTAAAATTTCATGGAATGTATGTGCAAGATGATAGAGATAGGCGTGTTGAAAGAGCTGAAAAAAAGTTAGATAAGTTGTATTCTTTCATGATTAGGTTGAGAATTCCTGGAGGTGTAATAACAGCAGAACAATGGCTGGCAACACATGAAATTTCTGAAGAATACGGAACCGGTGTACTTAAGATTACTACACGACAAACGTTACAACTTCATGGTTTATTGAAACATCAGTTACGACCAACAATTCAAGCATTTAACCTTGCAAAACTTGATTCGATAGCTGCTTGCGGAGATGTAAATAGAAATGTAACTTGTAGTTCACATCCTCAAATTTCTCCATTACATACTTTAATTCATAGTTATGCCGATAAGATTTCTAAACTTTTATTGCCCAAAACACAATCTTATTATGAAGTTTGGATAGATGGAGAAAAAATTTACGAACGCTCCTCAGAAGCAGACCCATTATATGAAGATCGGTATTTACCGAGGAAATTTAAAATTGGAATTGCCATACCGCCTTCCAACGACGTGGATGTTTTTACGAATGATATTGGATTAATTGCAATAATCGAAAACGAAGAGCTTAAAGGTTTCAACATTACCATTGGAGGTGGTTTAGCTACAACACATGGTAATCCGAACACTTACGCTAGGCTTGCTTCTCCTATTGGTTTTACTGATACAGAAGAGAAAACATTAAAAGCCGTGTACGAAATACTTACCATTCAACGCGATTTTGGAAACAGAGTTGACAGAAAGCTTTCAAGAATGAAGTATACTGTTGATAAGCTCACTGTAAAAGGTTTTAAAGATGAATTAGAAAAAAGAATTGGTTTTAATTTATTGCCTGAAAAAGCTTATGACTTTACGGAGAGAAGCGATCGATATGGATGGCAAGAAAACCACGAAGGCCGTTGGTTTTATACCTTGTTTGTAGAACACGGTGTGGTAAAACCGGAACAAAAAATGTTTTTGTACCATGTTGCACAACTTCAAATAAGTAATTTTATTTTTTCATGTAACCAAAATCTAATATTGGGCGACATTAAAAAAAAAGATAAAGTAATCATTGAAAATTTGATTTCTCAATTTGAAGTTGAAAAAGGAATTAGCGCTGTTAGAAAAAACTCAATGGCTTGTGTTGCTTTACCGACCTGTCCTTTGGCTTTGGCAGAAGCGCAGCGTTATTTACCCGAATTAGTTTCTAAATTTGAGCCGATATTAGAAAAATATGAATTGCAAAATGAAGGAATTGTTATAAGAATGACTGGTTGCCCAAATGGTTGTGGAAGACCTTATGTTGCAGAACTTGGATTTATTGGAACAGGACCTGGGCAATACAATTTAATGATTGGTGGGGATAGATTTGGCGAGCGTTTAAATAAACTATACAAAGAAAAACTGAATGAAGAAGAAATTCTATTTGAAACAGATAATTTGTTAAAGCTCTACATCAACGAAAGAGATGAAGAGGAAACTTTTGGTGATTATTTGTTTGCGAAATTCTGTTAAAAATGAGTAGCACGCTATTCCCTGTTTTCTTAAAAACTGAAACTGCACATTTTCTTATTGTTGGAGGGGGAAACGTAGGTTTAGAAAAAACCGAAACTTTACTTAGACAAAATCCAGAAATTCATATAACGATTGTTGCACCAATTATTTATCCAGCCTTAAAGAAAATCATTGAGAATCATAAAAATATAAATTCATTCGAAAGACCTTTCCATCCTGATGATTTAGAAAACATCGATTATGCCATTATTGGAACGGATAATCCAACAATAAATCTTCAAATAAGAGAATTAGCAAAAGAGAAAAAAATAAAGGTGAATGCGGCAGATCAACCTGCATTATGTGATTTTTATTTGGGTTCAATTGTGAATAAGGGAAATTTGAAAATTGCTATTTCAACAAATGGAAAATCGCCCGTTTTAGCAAAACGTATGAGAGAATATTTTGAAGAAGCAATTCCTGATTCAATAGACCAAAACATTGAAGAATTATATAGTTATAGAAATAAATTATCGGGAAATTTTAGTGAAAAACTGGCAGAATTAAATAAAATCACCAGTGTTTTAACAACAAATAATTCTAAAGAAACGAAGAAGTATAAAAAGATAGTTTTAAATATTTCAGTTTTATTTATCATATTTTTTGTCGGTTATGGGGTATCTACTTTTCTAACTCCTACAGAATTAACGGAGTATTTAAGTGAAATACCGAATGAATTCTATGGAATGCTACTGATTGGTTTTATAGCTCAATTAGTAGATGGTGCCTTAGGATTAGGTTATGGGATTACATGCGCAACTAGCATGATGATGTTAGGATTAAAACTACCTGCAATAAGCGGAAGTATTCATACTGCAGAAATGTTTTCAAGTGCAATTAGTGGTTACACGCATTACAAGTTTGGTAATGTGAATAAAAAATTATTTTGGAGTTTAGTTATTCCTGCAGTTATTGGAGCTGTTGTAGGCGCCCAAACTTTAGTTTATATGGGAACTAAATATCAAACATTTTCTTATGTAATTCTTTCTGTATACACAATGATCATTGGTATTCGACTAATTACAATTGCATTTAGAAAGAAAATACAAAAACAAAAAGTGAAAAACGTAGGCGTATTAGGTTTCTCAGGTGGTTTTTTAGATGCATTTGGAGGTGGTGGTTGGGGCCCAATAGTTACCTCAACTTTGTTATCAAAAGGGCGAAAATCGCAGTATGTAATTGGAACAGTAAGTTTGGTAGAGTTTTTTGTGACTTTTGCTGCCGCGGCAGTTTTTTTTGTTTCACTTGGAGTTAGTCATTGGCATATTATATTAGGATTGATTTTGGGTGGTTCTTTGGCCGCCCCAATTGCAGCCAAATTGGTTGGGAAAATTCCACAAAAAACAGCTTTATTATTGGTTGCATTTTTAGTTATTGTATTTAGTTTAAGAACATTTTTAAAAATCATTTAATTTATTTCTCACATGAAAATTACATTAGAGCGATTAAACGACAATTTTCATTTTATTGCCAAAAATGAAAGAGGTCATACCATTGAAATAGATAGCAGAAAGGAATTTGGAGGAGCAGATTTAGGTCCAAGTCCTATGGAATTATTGCTCTTTGGACTTGCAAGTTGCAGTGCAATTGATATTGTTTCCATTCTTAAAAAACAGAAACAAACTATTTCAAATTATTCTGTAGAAGTAGAAGGAATAAGAGTAAGCGATGGAGGAGCTTCTCCATTTAAAGAAATCTTTCTTTTAATTAAATTAAAGGGCGAGATTGAAAGCGAAAAAGCAATTAAAGCTGCACAACTTTCTTTTGAAAAATATTGTTCCGTGGCTAAAACCCTAGAACCAACGGCACAAATTAATTATAAAATAATTCTCAATAATCAGGAACTATGAATTTTGATGAAAATTTTGAATCAATAGCGATTCGAACCCAAGCTGAAAGAACCCAGTATTTAGAGCATTCAGTTCCTTTATATTTAACTTCTAGTTTTATTTTTGAAGATGCTGAAGACATGCGTGCTTCGTTCGCCGATGAAAAAGAACGCAATATTTATAGCCGATTTAGTAACCCAAACATTTCCGAATTTGTAGATAAAATTTGTTTAATGGAAGGAGCCGAAAGTGGCTATGCTTTTGCAACTGGGATGGCTGCAGTATATTCCACATTTGCAGCATTGTTAAATACTGGTGATCATATTGTATCGGCAAGCAGCGTATTCGGCTCTACACATACGTTGTTTACCAAATATTTTCCAAAATGGAACATTAAAACTTCTTATTTCGATGTTAATAAACCCGAAGAAATTGAACAATTTATTCAACCTAACACAAAAATTATTTACGCAGAATCTCCTACGAATCCTGCAGTTGACATTTTAGATTTAGAATTCTTAGGGAAAATTGCTAAAAAACATAATTTAATATTGGTAATTGATAATTGCTTCGCTACTCCATATTTACAGAATCCAATAAAATTTGGTGCCGATTTGGTAATTCATTCCGCTACAAAACTAATTGACGGACAAGGAAGAGTGCTTGGAGGAGTTGTAGTTGGAAACAAAGAACTAGTAAATGAAATTTATTTATTTTCAAGAAATACGGGCCCTTCACTCTCTCCTTTTAATGCATGGATATTATCAAAAAGCCTAGAAACACTTGCTGTAAGAATAGATAGACATTGCGAAAATGCCATGAAAGTGGCGCAATTTTTAGAAAGAAATGAAAATGTTTCGCTCGTAAAATATCCATTTCTCGCATCTCATCCACAATATAAAATTGCTAAAAAACAAATGCGTTTAGGCGGAAACGTTGTGGCTTTTGAAATTAAAGGGGGAATTGATGCCGGAAGAAAATTCATTAATAAAATTAAATTTTGCTCTTTATCTGCAAACTTAGGTGACACGAGAAGTATTGTTACCCACCCAGCTTCAACTACTCACAGCAAACTTACAGAAAAAGAAAGGCATTCCGTAAGCATTACCGACGGTTTGGTAAGGATTTCTGTAGGGCTGGAAAGTATCTCAGATATTATTAATGATTTAGATCAAGCTCTTAGTTAGAATTTTAAACCCTCATAAATAAAACATCCTTCTTAAAATAACATTTTAAACTATGTTTGCCAAATGTTTTTAGGAAAGAAAATAGTAGTTGTATTACCAGCTTATAATGCAGCATTAACATTAGAAAAAACGTATAAAGAAATACCATTCGACATTGTAGACGATGTAGTTTTAGTAGATGATTGCAGTAAAGATAGTACTTCAGAATTAGCAAGAAGCATTGGAATTAAGCATGTTATTAGACATGAAAAAAACAAAGGTTACGGAGGAAATCAAAAGACTTGTTATGCTAAAGCTTTAGAACTAAATGCAGATGTAGTAGTAATGTTACATCCTGATTATCAATACACTCCGAAGTTAATTCATGCAATGGTAGCACTCATTTCTACTGAGTTATATCCTGTAGTTTTTGGTTCACGTATTTTAGGAAAAGGAGCATTAAAAGGCGGGATGCCGATTTACAAATACATAGCAAACAGATTTCTCACCTTGGCACAAAATACTTTAATGCATCAAAAGTTAAGCGAATATCATACTGGATTTAGAGCATTTTCAGGTGATGTATTAAGAGCTTTAGATTTTACGCATAATTCCGATGATTTTATTTTTGACAATGAAATGATTGCTCAAATATTCAATAAAGGATTTGAAATTGCTGAAATTACTTGCCCAACTAAATATTTCGAAGAAGCTTCTTCCATTAACTTTAAAAGAAGTTCTATTTATGGATTAGGAGTTTTAGGAGTTTCGATCAGGTATTTCCTTCATAAAACTAAGATATTGCGCTGGAAACTATTGAATTAGTTGACTGTTTGGCAGATTTAATTGCAGTTTCAGCTTGAATGATGTGACGCTGATTATGATAAATTACAAACCGCAGCGTATCTCCCAATTTTAGTTTAATAAGAGTAGAAATCGTAATGGATGTTTTTACTTGATTTAAATCAACATTGTTCGCATCAGCCAATAGTGCTTTCATTCTTTCTTGTTGTTTTAAAAAACGCTCCAAGCATTTCATATCTAAAATTGAATTATTAGTATTTTTATCTTTAAATGTCTTCATTTTTGAGATTTTCCCATTTTTATATTGCATTGAAACAGCAAAATAATTTCCTAATAAACCACTTTTAAACACAAAATTTTGATTGTTCTTAGGAGCTTTTAATATGCGATTTTCTATTTCCGGAAGATAAAAATCACCATATAAATTGAGGTGTTCTAAACATTCAAAAGCACTCCATTTTTCTGGAGATTGTTTGGCATTTAAGTCAATGCTATTTAATGTTTTAAAGTGTTTTACAGTTGCAATAATTTCATCTGTTATTGCTTGTAAATCTTCGATTAATTGGGAGGAATTCATTTTCATTTTTTATAGAATTAATTGTCCCGCAAGTTGCACCCAACTTTTTGAGTAAATATTGATTTGAATCAAGAATTACGAATGCGTGTTAATGTTTCAGGAGTCATTCTTAAATAAGACGCAATATACTTCAATGGAATTTCTTGGAACAATTGAGGACTTCTGCTAGCAACTCTTTTAAGTCTTTCGGCTGGAGAAAAGGTGAGCAAGTCAATTTCTCTCTCCATTTGTTGGGTGATTAAATCTTCCAAAATTTGATGGTAAAGTGCTTTAAACTTTTCATTCTCATTGATGATTTGGAAAAATGCTTTTTTAGAAATTCTTGCAACAGTTGTATTTCTAATTGCTTGAATGTAGAATTCTGAAGGTGTCTCTTTTAAAAAGGAAGACAATGAATTAATCAACGAGTTGATGTACCCAAATCTTATTGTCAATTCTTCAAATTCATTTAATAGATATACACGAATGGCTCCAGATTTAATAAAATAAACATAGTTTTCAACCTCGCCTTCACGTATTAAATATTCATCACGATTTATTTTTATTTCTGTTGAATTTGAAATTACAGCTTCAATAAATGCAGGATAGTCAGAATTCATAACTGTTATTAAAAGGGACAAATATAATATTTCAATTCCTATGATAATGCATCAATCAATGATTATTAATCTCTCTTTTTTGTTGATATTCAAACCGGAGATTTTTAAGAAATACATTCCGGGTGGAACTTTTTTATTCAATTTAAAAATAAGAATGGAATTGGTTTTTTGACTATTTTCAACTTCTTCTATAAGAGTACCATTTAAATTATAGAGCATCAATGAATTTATTTTATTAGAAGATAAATTTACACTTATATTTTCAGCAGACCTTGCTGGATTGGGGTAAATCAAACTATTGTTTTGTTGATTTGCAAGTTTTATGCTAGTTGGGTTTATAGATTTCCATGTTTCTTTAAGTCGCACATTATTTTGACTGATACCAGCAACATAATAAATACTAGTTTCATTGCTAAAACACATACCTCCTCGCCTACCATCGCTTGGTATACTTTCCAACTCTTGCCAAACATTTTCAGCAATTACATACTGCATCATTTTATTTGATGAATTTCCTAATGAATCTAACCCACCAATTATCACCAAGTTATTATTAACAGGCTGCACCGCTACATAAGCCATGGAAGGCGCAGGAAAATTAGAAATTAAATTCCAGGAATCTAACAAAACGTTATACTCGAACACTTCATTGCAAAATTCATCTTCATTATTTTTCCCAAAAAGCAAATATCCT
>Ga0105048_10019984_pt1 | contig 10242 bp, 9 predicted proteins | sample MAT05_FD_78382 | JGI IMG/M metagenome (GOLD analysis project Ga0105048, IMG submission 78382) | Freshwater microbial communities from Lake Fryxell liftoff mats and glacier meltwater in Antarctica - MAT-05 | ecosystem: Environmental > Aquatic > Freshwater > Ice > Liftoff microbial mat | place...
AAACCCACCGCGAGGAAGAACGGTTCCTTTTTCTTGCTCATGTCGCGCAAGGTCTCGACCGCGAGTTCGGCCACTTTGCCGTCTTGGAAAAAATTGTCGGACACGTCGGCGCCCTCGAAGGCGGGACCGCGGAGGTTTCTCGCCGTCGGCATACCGTCGGGGACCGAGCGCGTGGTCTGCCCGACCGCCGGCGCGGCGGCCTTGGCCTTACCCTTGCCTTTGGCTTTGGCCTCGGGGGCGTTGGCACCGCCGGGATCCACGCCATAGCGCCGCGCGTTGAGCTTCACATTCTCCGGCAACGCATAGGTGTCGGCTTTCGGCGTGCCCCACGGCACCGACCAAGATCGGGGGTCGTCGAGGCTGCCATGATAGATCTTCCCCATGCCTTGGACGAAATAACCGCTGTTCTTGAAGAGCTGCGGCAACGTCACGACATCGGGCAGCGCGACGCGAAAGTGCGTCACCAGGTCCCAGACCTTGTTGGTGTCCGGACGGGTGCCGGTCAGAAGGCTGGTGCGACTCGGCGAGCAGACGGCCTGCTGGCAATAAGCGCGCTGAAACGTGATTCCTTCTTTGGCGATGCGATCAAGATTCGGGCTCTCGATGTAGCTCGCACCGTAGGCCCCGAACTCCGGACGGAGGTCGTCGACCGCGATAAAGAGGATGTTGGGACGCTCGGCGGCGAATGCGGCCGGGAGCGTGAGCAGACCGAGGAGCGTGAGGACTGATTTCATGGTGGGGCGGAGACGTAGACCTTATCGGGAATTCTCGGGCGTTTTATTTCTCTCTTTCTTCGGAGTCGGCGGGACGGACGCGCGTGCGCAGGATGTGTCGTCTTCCATCGCAAAGTTACCGGCGCTGCGGAAGGTCCCGACCCACGCGGGCCCCACGTCGGCCGCAGTCAGCACCTTGAACGCCAAGAGCTCGGTCGCTTCGCTCCATCCCTTCGGCGGCGGCTTCATTTTCCAAGTGCGACCAAGGGATTCTTTGCGGCCTGCCAGGCGAGCAAACGCCGGCGGGCGTTCTCCTCGCGCCAGACGGCGGGAAAATCGACGTCGTTCTGCGATTTCCCCTTGGAGTTGTGAGAGTGAACGACGACCCGGCCCTTCATGATGAAGACACCGGGCGCGGCGAGAACGAAGTCACGCGTGCGGTAGTCGAATTTCTCAAAAGCTCCGTCGCGGTTAACCACCCCTTTCAGATGCCCGGCCTTGTCATCGACCTTCCCGCCGGAGTGGACCCGGTGCAGGGCGGGCGAATAAATCGCATGAAGGCGCGTGCGGTCGGCGGCGATCGTCGCGGCCACCCGATCGTCATCCGCCACCCTCACGGCAGCGAGCGGATCGCCCGCCGCGCCGACGGCGGAAGGGAGGATCAGTGCCAAGGCAAGCGAGCGAAGGCGGGTTGAAATCATAAAGGCGAGAGCTCGGCGCGGACCGCGGGCTCAATCTTCTTTCCGGTTCTTCTTCGCGGCGTTTTTAGCGTGGCGGCCCGAAGGATCGCCCGTGTCGGCAATCCCGCCGGCAGGATTGAGTTGTTCGAGCGCTCGCTGCAGGCGCTTCCGGGCCGCGATGGCCGCCGGATCTTTTGCATCGGTCGTGACGAGCGTCTCGGCGAACGGCGCCCCGCTCATATCGTAGAGCTCGCCCTTCTCGTTGAGCTTCCAGCCGGTCTCGCGGACATACCACATGCGGGCGAGTTGGTTGAAGGCCCACGCGCGGGGCTGGCCCTTCTCGCCGCGGAACTGGGGCGCAAGGCTGCGGCCGTCGATGACGGTCTTCTCCGGAAGCTTCGCGCCGGCGAGTTCGGCGAACGTCGGGAAGAAGTCGCTCGCGTCCACCATGTCACGGGAAGTTTTTCCTGCGGGCGTGACGCCCGGCCAGTTGACGATCAGCGGCACCAGTCCGCCGCCTTCGAGCATCGAGCCCTTTGCGCCCGACAACGGTCGCCCGCCGATGGTGGCGCGGGCGGCGCGTCCGCCGGAGGTGCCGTTGTCGCCGAAGAAGACGATGAGGGTCTTCTCCCGGAGTTTGAGGCGTTCAAGCTCGGCGATGAGTTTGCCGACGAGTTTATCCATGTAGGCGACGTTATCCCGGTAGATTTCCTGATCGCTGCTGCCGGGGGCACTGTCCGGGGTTGGCAGAATCTCGGTGTGGACGTGCGAGAGCGAGTAGTAGAGGTAGAAAGGCCGGTCGTGATGGGTCGTGATGAAATTCGTCACGTGCCGGTGCATCACGTCCGGAAGGTAGACGTTGTCGGCCAGCGGGATTTTCTTGCCGTTCACTTCGTAGGTTTTGGCTTTGTCCTGTGTGTTCCAGTAGGCGCCGCCGCCTCGGATTTTCAGGTAGTCGTCGAAACCGAACTCGGCCGGCCCGAGCGGGAGCTGACCCCACTTGCCGACGGCAGAGGAAACGTAGCCCGCCGTTTTCAGAACGGTCGGCATCATCGTCCAGTCCTTCGGCGTGTAGGTTCCGGTCGCGTCCTGATTCGTCGCCCCGGAGCGGAACGGGTAGCGCCCGGTGAGGATCATGGCGCGCGACGGCCCGCAGAGCGGCACGGTATAGGCGTTCGTGTAACGCATCCCACCGCGTGCAAGCGCATCGAGGTTCGGCGTCTGGTAATTGTCACCGCCGTAGCTGCCGACCTCGGCGATGCCGTAGTCGTCGGCGAGGATAAAGATAATGTTTGGTTTTTGAGGGACGGCCGCGGCTAAGAGACCGGCGGCAAACGGGAGCAGGCCCAGAATCAAACGGCGGAACGGAAAGGAATTCATAAGGGAGAAAAGGAGCGCCGCGACCACGCTCCCTTGAGGAGGCTAGAACTTGGTGCCCTTATGACCGAGCGTATAGGTGATGAAAAACGCGCGGCGATCGCCCGACAGGATGCGGGTGGCGCCGCCGGTGCCGGCCCGGTAATACTCTTTGTCCAGCGCGTTGTTCACGTTGAGGGCGAAGGTGTGCGAGTAACTCGACTTGCCCCTGATGCTGTAACGCGCGCCGATACTCCAAAGATTGTAGGCCGGGGCCGTGAGCTTCCATTGCCCCGTCGAGGACGTGACAACGCGGGCGCCGCCGACCGTGGCCAACGTATCGCCGGCGATCGGAGTCTCGGTGGGCGTCTCGCCGACAAAGGTCACGCCGACGTTGGCGGAAAAGCCCTTCAGCCAGCCGCGGCTCGGCGTATATTTCGCGGAGACGCTGCCGTTGTAAGGCGCGACGTATTGGACCTTGCGTCCGGTGGCCTGCGGGTTGGCGTCGCCAAAGTCGGTGTAGAGGGAATTCACATTGCCGTAGCTGAACAGCAACGAGATCTCCGGCGTGGCCTGCCAATTGATGTCGGCCTCATAGCCGCGGACCAACTGGTCGCCGTCCCGCCGGTTGGTGGTCAACCCGGTGATCGGATCGAAATCCTGCACCTGCACATTCTGACGGGTGATGTAGAAGCCGCTCACGGTGTAGTTCAGACGGTTCTGCATCAGGGCTCCCTTGAATCCATAGTCCCAGCCCGTTGCCGTCTCCGCCTTAAACGTGGGATTGACGATATCGACCGGGTTGTCGCCCTGGGAGATAAAGTAACTCTGGGCGAGGTTGGCGAAGATGCGCACGTTCTCGGTAAGTTTGTAGTTCGTGCCGACATTCGGCTTTAAGGATGTGACCGTTTTGTCGATCAAGTCGCCCGGCTGATACCCGGGGATAAACGGCGTGAAACCCGTGGCGGCGGTGAGGAAGTCCCGGTGCCGGAAGCGGATCGAATCGAAGCGGGCACCGGTGTAGGCGAGCAGGCGGCCGTCGAGAAAGGCCGCTTGGTGTCGGAGCAAGCCGCCGGTCACCGTGATGCGGCGCTTCATCTTGCGGGAAGAAACGAAGCCGGCGGCGGCATCGGGCCCCCGGGGGAAATAGGCGAGCGGGTTGACCGGAATAAGATCGGGCGTCAGCGCCACGGAGCGCACCTGATTCCACGCCACGATATCGGGTTGGGTATTGGCCGAGTAGTTGATCGTCGGGTCCCAGCGGTAGTAGTCGTTGAAGTCGAACGTCACGAGGGTGCGGTTCTCGACCTGCTTGTTGAGCGCCCAATATCTGGCCAACAGGTCGGCTTGGAACGCGCCGCCGTCCTCGAAGATGCGGCCCCAGTTTGGCACCGACGCGGCGGCGCCACGGCCCGCAACCGACGCGATTCCGCCCGGCCGGTTGATCGCCACCGTCTGCCACGTTTGGTTCTGATTAAAGTCTTCGCGTCGGGCGTTGTAGACGTTACCCGAGACGCGGAGGCTGAAAATCTTGTCCAAGTTTTTTTCGTAGAACGCCGTGTAGGACCGGTTGCCGCGGTCCAATTGGCTGAAGGGACCATAGGCGTTGTAGCGGCCAAGTTTGAGCGCGTAGCCGATCGCCTTGTCGTCCGTCGTGGTAATCGTGCCGTTTTGATCGACGATCACGGGCGCAGGAGCCAGCGGGGAGCCGCGATCTTGACTGAAATCTTCGATCATCACCGTGAGTTTGCCGCCGTTATCGAAGGCGTGATCCGCGGCGATGTAATACTCCTCGTTGCGGACGAAGGAATGCGGCGCGTCGAACCCGCGTTTGTAGTTGCTGGCCGTGGCGACGTAGTTGGTTTTCCCAAAAATGCTCTGGAGGAGCGGACCCGTGCCCTTGAAGGTCAGGCGCCGGGTGTCGTAATCGCCGTAATTGTAGGAGACCGACTGGCTGGCGGCCGCCTTGGGCGACTTCGAGATGATGTTCATCATGCCGCCGGCGGCCGACCGACCGTAGATCGCCGCACTGGAACCCTTGATAATCTCGATGCGGTCGATGTTGCTCGACCCGTAGCGACCGAGCCGGAAAAAACCGTCGCGCAACTGGTTGTTCGACGTGAAGCCGCGCAGGACGAAGTTCCCGCCGACATCGAGGCCGGTGAAACTGCCGATCTGCGTGACATTATCGGACAGCTCGAAAATGCCGAAGTCCGCCATGAACTCGCTGGTCATGACGTTCACGGTGTAGGGCAGATCGACGATCAACGTCTTTACCCGGCTGCCGGTCATCGTCTCGGAGGCGACGTAACCGCGATCCGTTTGGGCACTCACCTCGAACGGTGAAAGTTCGATCACGGAAGACGCCGCAGCCGGCGATGGCGACGCCGGCACCTGCGCCGATACGGGGGTCAAGACCGCGATAAAGACCGCGATGAGGGCCGCGGCCAAAAATGACAATTTTGCGGATAGTTTAGGCATGAGAAACGGGGATTTGATTTGTTGGGCGGTGTGGGAGCCGTGCACCGTCACGAACGGGCGGTCGACGGAATCGGACGGTGCACGGGCACGGCCAAAGCAGTTAAAAGCACGGTTCATCGGGGCACAGAAGGGGACTGAAATCACGAAAACCACCGGCGTAATATCGGCAACGACTCGTTTGCTTGCATCGTTGAGTAAACGCCCGACAGGATGGTCTCGCGTGCGGCGCTACGGCTTCGTGGACCCCGGTGCGCTCCCCGACCTCAGACGATGCGAACCCAGCCATGACTACACGGACGCCGACCCCTTCGATTCCGTCCTCCGCCAGCACGCCTGCGCGCAGGGTATCGATGCGCGAAGTGGCCGCGCGGGTCGGCGTGTCCACCTCCGCCGTTTCCCTTGCGCTCCGCGGGCACCCGAGCATCCCGGCGGCCACGCGGGCACGCATTCTCGCGGTCTCGGCGCAACTCGGCTATCGCAAGAATCCCCTCGTGGCCGCGCTCATGAGCGTGCGCCGGACGGGGACCGGGAAATCGACCGAAAAGGCCCCGCTGGCGTTTCTGACCTCGCATGTTTCTCCGGAGAAACGGGCCCGGAGCGCAACGCACCGGCGCTTCCAAGCCGCCGCCCACGCACGCGCGGCCGAGCTCGACTTCCATCTGGACGAAATCTCGATCACCGACCCCGCCATGAGACCCGGGCGGGTGCGCGAACTGCTCAAGGCGCGGGGGATCCATGGCATCCTCATTGCACCCCTGCCCGGAGACCAGACCCGCCTGAATTTCGACGTGGGCGATTTCGCGGCGGTCGGCATCGGTTCGAGCGTGCAGGCCCCGCCCATCGACCGTGTGTCCGACGATCATTTCTACGGCTCCCGGCTCGCCTTTGAACAGTGCCTGTCGCTCGGCTACCGCAGAATCGGTCTGGTCGTGGCCGCCAATATCAGCCGCCGGCTCGAACACCGTTGGTGGTCCGGCTACCTCGTCGCGCAGCAGGCTCTGGCGCGCGCCTTCCGCTTTCCGGCGCTCATGCCCGAGACGGGCGACGCGATTGCCCCGCTGCTCCCCGGGTGGATCGCCCGCCACCGCCTGGACGCGGTCATTTATTCCATTCGCGATGACGAGGCCATGAGCGGAGCCCCCGTCCGCATCGGACTCGTGAGCCTCTCCGTGCACGACGGGAGCGGCCGGATCGCGGGTATCCGGCAGAACGACCACCGCGTGGGCGAAGACGCCGTCGATCTTCTCGTGGAGAAACTCCACCGCTGGGAAACGGGCTGCAGCGCAGCGCCTCGGCTGCACCTCGTGCGCGGGGTCTGGAGTCCCGGCGACAGCGCTCCGGGGCTTGGGCGCGACCGGAGTGCCTTGGTTTCTCCCGATTCCCGCTAGCCGCACTCCGCGGCTTGTAACTTGGGCTCGCCCGCGCGTTTTCCGGCTGATACGTCCTCCCAACCCTTCCCCTTTCCTTGCCGCCCCACCGCTTCATTCCCTTGGCCGCCGCCGCGCTCATCCTCGGCCTTGCCGGCTGCGCCGGCCAACGCTCGGTCACGGTCATCAAGCTCGCCCACACCCTCGACCAGTCCCATCCCGTCCACGTCGCGATGGCCTACTTCGGCGAACGTCTCGCCGCCAAGAGCGGGGGCACGATGCGGGTCGAGCTTTACTCCGGCGGACAACTCGGCTCCGAGCGCGAATGCATCGAGCTCCTCCAGCTCGGCGGTCTCGGGATGACCAAAATTTCCTCCTCCGCCCTCGAGGGTTTCGCTCCCGAATACCGCGTCTTCGGCCTGCCCTATCTGTTCCGCGACGAGGCCCATCGCTGGGCCGTGCTCAACGGCTCCGTCGGCCGCGAGGTCCTGCTCTCCGCCGAAAGCCGCTTCCTCCGCGGGCTTTGCTACTACGACGCCGGCACCCGCAGTTTCTACACCGTGAACCGGCGCGTCGAGAAGCCCGAGGACCTCGCCGGCCTCAAGATCCGCATCCAGGAAAGCCAGCTCGCCCTCAAGATGGTCCGCGCCCTCGGCGCCGCCGCCACCCCCATCGCCTTCGCCGAACTCTACACCGCCCTCCAACAGGGCGTCGTCGACGGCGCGGAAAACAATCCGCCGAGCTTCCACCTCTCCCGTCACTACGAGCTCTGCAAATACTACGTCCTCGACGAACACACCGCCGTCCCCGACGTCCTCCTCATCAGCGCCCACCTTTGGCGCACGCTCACCCCGCAGCAACAGGCCTGGGTCCAAGCCGCCGCCGACGAATCCTCCGTGCGCCAGCGTGAACTCTGGACGGACGCCACCGCCGCCTCCCTCGCCGCCGTGAAAAAGGCCGGAGTCGAGGTCATCATACCCGATAAAAACCTCTTCCGCGCCCGCGTCGCCTCCATGCAGGCCGAGGTCGCGCGCGACCAGCCGCGCATCGGCGCCCTCGCCCAACGCGTCCGGGAGACCACCCCGTGAAAGCCGTCAAACTCGTCCTCGACCGCATCCTCGCCGTCGCCATCGGCCTGCTCTTGGCCGCGATGGTGCTCAACGTCCTCTGGCAGGTCCTCACCCGCTTCGTCCTGCCCACGCCGAGTTCCTACACCGAGGAACTCGCCCGCTACATGATGATCTGGATCGGTCTCCTCGGCGGCGCCTATGGCGTCGGCCAAAAATCCCACCTCGCCCTCGACCTTTTGGCCGGCCGCGTCACCGGCGCACGCCGCCGTCTCTTGGATAGCTTCATCGCCCTCGCCGTCCTCGCCTTCGCCGTCACCGTCCTCATCGGCGGCGGCGTCCGCCTCGTCTGGATCACCTTCACGCTCGGGCAGACGTCTGCCGCCCTGCAAGTCCCCACCGGCTTCGTCTACCTTGTCGTCCCGGTCTCCGGGCTCTGCACCGCATTTTACGCGATCGGCTGGCTCCTCGAAGCCCGACGCGGCGAGACTGTCGCCGCCCGGCAGTCCGGCGCCCTGAACTGACATGAACGAAGCCCTCGTCCTCGCCCTTGTCTTCATCGTCCTGCTCCTCGCGGGCGTCCCCATCGTCTTCACCATCGGGCTGGCCTCGGTCTGCGCGCTTATCGTCAGCCTCGATCCCGGCTCCGCTGCCACCGTCATCGCCCAGCGGCTCGCCACCGGGCTCGATAGTTTCGCGCTGCTCGCGATCCCGTTCTTTATCCTTTCGGGCAACCTTATGAACCGCGGCGGCATCGCCCACCGCCTCATCGCCCTCGCCAAGGTCGTCGTCGGCCGCCTCCCCGGCGGACTCGCCTACGTGAATATCCTCGCGAACATGCTCTTCGGCGCGATCTCCGGTTCCGCCGTCGCCGCCGCCGCCGCGAACGGCGGTTTCATGGGCCCGCTTATGAAGAAAGAGGGCTACGACAAAAACTTCGCCGCCGCCGTCAGCATCTCCTCCGCCACCACCGGCCTGCTCATCCCGCCAAGCAACGTCATGGTCGTCTACTCGCTCGCCAGCGGCGGCGTCTCCATCGCCGCGCTGTTCGTCGCCGGCTACGTCCCGGGCCTGCTCCTCGGCCTCGCCCTCATGGTCGTCGGCGGCGTCATCGCGAAACGAAACCGCTACCCCGTCGGAGAAAAAATCCCGCTCGCCGATGCCGCCCTCATCCTCTGGTCGGCCCTGCCCAGTCTCGCGCTCATCGTCATCATCATGGGCGGTATCATCGGCGGCTACTTCACACCCACCGAGGCCAGCGCCATCGCCGTCGCCTACACGTTCCTCCTTTCGGTCGTGATCTATCGCGAGATCAAGTGGGCCGAGTTGCCCAAGATCTGCACCGATGCCGCCGCGACCACCGCCATCGTCCTTATGCTCATCGGCGCCTCGATGGCCATGTCCTGGGTCATGTCCTCCGCCAACATCCCCCAGCAGATCAGCGCCACCCTGCTCCGGCTCACCGACGACAAAATCGTCCTGCTCCTCGTCATCAACCTCATCCTTCTCGTCGTCGGCACGTTAATGGATATGACGCCGGCCGTGTTGATCTTCACCCCGATCTTTCTGCCCGTGGTCGCCACCTTCGGCGTCGATCCCGTGCACTTCGGTTTGCTGATGATCTTCAACCTCTGCATCGGCCTCTGCACCCCGCCGGTCGGGAGCATCCTCTTCGTCGGTTGCGGCGTCGCGCGCACGTCGATCCGCGAGGTCATCCGCCCGCTCCTCCCGTTCTTCGTCGCGATGCTCGTCGTGCTGCTGCTCGTCACCTTTGTCCCCGCCCTCTCGCTCTGGCTGCCCCGGCTCCTGAAGCTGATGTAGTCGCGCCCCGCCGCTTTTTTCCCTACCCCGCCCCACCCCACCCATGGACCACTTGGAATCCGATCGGGCCCGTTGGTTTACGGAAGAGGTCCATCCCCACGAATCTTCGCTGCGGGCCTATCTGCGCGGGGCGTTTCCCTCGGTGCGGGATGTGGACGATGTCGTGCAGGAATCGTTCTTGCGCATCTGGGGAGCGCGCACCGCTCGGCCCGTGCGCTCGGCGCGCGCGTTTCTTTTTAAGATCGCCCGCCATCTCGCCCTCGACACCGTCCGCCGGGCCCGCGTCTCGCCCGTGATTGCCGTAAGGGATTTCTCTTCCCTGTCCGTCTTAGCAACCGAACCCGATGCCGCCGACAATACCGACGCCCGCGAACGCCTCCGTTTCTTGGCCGACGCCATCGAGGCGCTTCCCGTCCGCTGTCGCCAAATCGTGATCCTCCGCAAACTCGAATGCCTGCCCCAACGCGAAGTCGCCGCCCGTCTCGGTCTCGCCGAAAAAACCGTCGAAGCCCACCTCGCCCGCGGCATCGACCGCTGCGAAAATTATCTCCGTCGCCGCGGAGTGCGGGGCTGGTTCCGCGATGAGTGAGCCTCCGTCAACGCCCGATGGGCGCGACGCGTCCGCCCTCGACTGGCCGGCCCGCCACGGTCTCGCCGGCGCCTTGCTCGCCGAACTCCGCGCCCGCGCGCGCCGACGCCGTCGCCGGCTCGCCCTCGCCTGCGCCCTCGGCGTGATCTTCGGCGGGCTGTTTTGGTC